>Ga0209594_1000253_pt1 | contig 37765 bp, 31 predicted proteins | sample AshMeaCrysSpring_FD_184126 | JGI IMG/M metagenome (GOLD analysis project Ga0209594, IMG submission 184126) | Groundwater microbial communities from Big Spring, Nevada to study Microbial Dark Matter (Phase II) - Ash Meadows Crystal Spring... | ecosystem: Environmental > Aquatic > Deep subsurface... | reverse complement strand
AGTCTCAGAGTTTCCACCCAATTTTTCTTGATGCTTATTGTACCATTAAACTTGAGAGCGAAGTCACTAAGTTTTAACGGAATTTTCCAGCAAAGTTTGCTACAGAAACTCATGACAGATTTGACGACATTTGACGACATTTGATTACATTTGCGTACAACGTTTATGATACTCCTTACTTCTTACGTTGAGGTTAAATCCTCGTCCCAAGCCTGCACTGTTCTCTGTTACCTTTAATTTTCTATTGTGATCATGAAACGAACAAATTTCTGTCGTTATAAAGATTGATTAATTCTCCTCCCAATTGTCTTTTTCCAAGTTATCTTCTTCCCAATTTGTTTCATTTTCCCAGTTTTGCTCCCCTTCTAACTCAGGATTGGAATTATCACCTTCTGAATTAGAAAACTCATCAGTTGGGTTAGAATCTGAATTTTCGCTGTTTTTTTCCTCTGGTAAATCTTCAATATTCTCCTCCGTTTCGATAGAGGGTTCGGGCATTTGCATCCTTTGATAAATTAACTGGGACACATTCCGAATGAGATATTCCGCATCTGGGTTACCATCCTGACGACCTACCACAACCGCCAGTAAATATCGCTTGCCATTTACCATGTCAACCAGTCCGACATCCGCTAACACCGAGTTAAGGGTTCCCGTTTTATGAGCAATAATCGCCTCAGAACCAATCCCACTGGGGAGTAGGGTATTATTTTCAGTCTGTTCCATGATATGAAACATTCGATCGCGCGATCGCATCGAAATCAAACCCCCCTGGTTCACCTGGCTTAACACACTCAGTAAATCCCTAGGACTGGTTTTGTTGGCACCGGGTAAATCCGGCAACAGATTCCGCAAAACGGTATTTTTTAAACCCCATTCCATAAACTTCTTATTTAAAGCTTCTGGCCCTCCTAACCGAGCAATCAGCATATTCGTGGCGGTGTTATCGCTGATCACAATCATTTTAGTTGCCGTTTCTAGCACTGTATATTGAGTCCCAGTGGGTTGATATTGCATATCCCCAGATCCCCCCGCAATGTGTTGATCTTCCATCGTCAACATCTCATCTAAGCGGATTTCTCCCGCATCAACTGCCTGAAAAAATGCCACTAGAATCGGAATTTTAATTGTACTCGCCGATGGAAAAGAAGATTGACCTGCAATATCAATATAAGATCCCGTATTGAGATCCACAAACATCAAACCCAAGTTGAGTTGTGACAATCCTTGAGCTAAATTAGTAATCTCATTTTTCAGTTCTTTGTCTTCTTGATGCAGTTGCAACTCTAAGGGAATGGTTCGTATTCCCCCTGAATGAAGGGATTGAGGGGCTGCTTGATCCTGAGAAACCATGCTAGATTCAGTGATCTGGCTGGAAGCACTCAAACGTCCGAGAGAACTTAACACCGATAAAACCGTACCGGATATCACCCCAATTCCGATGCCAAGAATCAACAGACGAGCACCATAAACCACAGGTGATGTTCGTCGTCGTTTTCGCCGATCAACCCCTGAAGATAAAGCGCTAGATGGAGCTGTTGCCTGTTGAGGGGAAGGTTTAGGCCGTTTCCTACGGGCTGGGGCAGGATTCACTAGAGAAGCCGATGAACGCCGACGCGGCTTTTGAGTCTTTTTAGGTTTCTGTTTACCTCGTCGAGACTGGGGAGCTGAAGGTTGAGGGGGAATCGATGGAGCAGGGGGCTGAGGAGGCTGAGACTGATCACTCAGCGCTGTGGGGGGTTTAGGGCTAGGGGTTTTCGGCAGGGTGGGACTGCTGGGAGTGGGTTGGGGAGCTGGAGCAGCGGAGCGACGGGGACGAGGACGATTCGGTTGAGTTGAATTGCCATTCTGAATGGATCGTCTTTGACGAAACGCCCGAGAACGATTAGTCGAAATCAGAGATAAAAACGACGAACGGGAAGACCGCTGAGCCACACCAAATACCTATGAATAAATGACAGCTATGTGTTAAAAGATGGCAGAACCACGAGGGCTGAAGGTATTTCTCAAACCCCAATCACAATAACCCTATCTACTGTAACTTTAATCTCAAAGTTTGATAGGGATTTCCAAACCACCGAAATCGGCTACAAATCACTCAAGTTTTCTCCTAAACCTTGAGAGGACGCTCCCAGGGTATCATGAACTGGTAATTCTTGTTGAGTGGTTAACGCCCACTCCACCTGGGACAGAATCCCTCGTAACATAGCAACTTCAGCATCTGATAAATTGGCTCGATTGAATAATCGACGAAACTTTTCCATGCGACGACTAGCAGTATGGGGATAGAGATAACCAATGTTCAATAATAGCGCTTCTAGCTGTTGATAATATCCTTCTAATGCATCTATTGGCGCTAGAGATTGTTGGGATTCTGTTAAATTGAGGGTTGGATCAACGGCGGTTAACAACGAAGTTTGATCCCTAATGGTTTGCAGTTCATTTTCGAGGGTTACAAGCTGAAACAGTTCATAACAGCAAACCGCTACAGCTTGAGCTAAATTTAACACAGGATACACTGAACTGGAAGGAATCCGCAGGAATCGTTGAGCGTAGTTGAGTTCTTCGTTACTGAGTCCGCGATCTTCTGGCCCAAAAATCAAAGCAGATGGCCCTTCTAAGAGCCACGGTAAAGCCTGTTTTGGTGTCTCTAAGGCGGTTTCCAAGCTGCGAGAACGAGCAGTTGTGGCGATCGCCCGTTGACAGCCTTGTAACGCTTCCGGTAGGCTGGAAACGGTGATGGCATTCTCTAAGATATCCACAGCATGGATCGCCATTTTTTGAGCCTCATCGGCCATGGAGTCACAGTGGGGATTGACTAATATTAAGCGCTGCAAGCCCATATTCTTGATCACCCGTGCCACCGCACCCACATTTAGTGCCCCCGCTGGTTCAACCAGGATAATTCTAATTTTCGTTAAGGCTGCTTCTGAAACCATTTCAATATTATCTTTAAGACAAACCACTTAAAGGATGGGTGATCGCGACCCAATATCAAAAGCATACACTTGAAAGACCCCCCATCTCCCTATCCTCTTTGTTAAAAACCTATCTTTGTACCTACACCCAACTCCCTCATCCCTGTAACCTATAACTTATAACCTATCACCTCTCCTCGAACGTCCCATGAGTGAAGATCGACAAGAACAAATTCATCATTTTGTGGTCACGGCTGAACAGATGCAAGCTATCGAGGAACGCATCTTTAAGGCAGGAATGCCTGTCGCTGCTTTAATGGAAAAGGTAGCGGGAAAGATTACCCAACGGATTTTACAGATTTGGCAAGAACAAGCAATGACGGTTCAATCTGTTGGCGTATTAGCTGGCCCCGGCCATAATGGTGGTGATGCCCTCGTGGTTGCAAGGGAGTTATGGTTTAAAGGATATAAGATTAAAATTTATTGTCCCTTTAGTCGGCGCAAAGATTTAACCGGAACCCATGCTCAGTATGCGGGCAGTTTGCGAATTCCAATTGTTGATGATCTTCGCTTATTAAAAGACTGTGATGTATTGATTGATGGGTTATTCGGGTTTGGCTTAGAACGAGAAATTGCAGGTTCAGTGGCAACGGCGATTAGTGAGATTAATCAATGGAATAAACCGATTTTTAGTATTGATTTACCCTCCGGATTGCATACCAATACGGGGAAAGTATTGGGAATTGCAGTCAGGGCAACTCATACCTTTTGTTTAGGACTCTGGAAACTGGCTTTTTTACAAGATCAAGCCTTAGAGTATCTTGGGACAACTGAATTAATTGACTTTGATATTCCCCTCTTGGATATTAAGGCTGTATTGGGTCAATCGGCAACGATTTCCCGGATTAGCGATCAATCTGCCATCAGCCATCTGCCTTTGCCTCGCCATCCTCTGGCTCACAAATATAAAACCGGTCATCTACTATTAATTGCAGGTTCTCGACGCTATACTGGCGCTGTGATTTTAGCAGGACTAGGGGCAAGAGCCAGTGGGGTGGGAATGTTATCGATTGCGGTGCCCAAATCGATTAAACCGCTTTTGAGTATGCAGTTACCAGAAGCTTTAATTCTCAGTTGCCCAGAATACGATGATGGTATTATCCGCGAACTCCCTCAAGAGGTCGATCTGAGTCAATTTGATGCTATTGCCTGTGGCCCCGGCTTAACCCCAGAGGCAATTACTGTAGTTCAGGCGGTGTTAAATAGCGATCGCCCGTTAGTGTTGGATGCGGATGCTTTAAATATATTAGCTCAAATGAAACCGATTTTGACGTTATCCCAACGTCATGCCCCAACCGTGATTACACCCCATCCTGGAGAATTTAAACGCCTCTTTCCTCAACTGGCTCCTGATTTAGATGACCGGATTTTAGCAACACAAAAAGCCGCTCAACTCAGTGGCATTGTCGTAGTGTTAAAAGGGGCGAGAGTCTGTGTCGCAACGGCTAATTCAATTGCTATTAATCCCTATAGCACTCCCGCTTTAGCCCGAGGGGGTAGTGGCGATGTCTTAACGGGGTTAATGGGGGGATTGCTAGCTCCGGCAGCCCTCGAACAACGGTCGATTGTTGCCACGGTACAATCAGCGATCTGGTGGCACGCTCAAGCTGGAATTAAAGCCGCCCGCGATCGCACAGAGTTAGGGGTAGATGCTTTTACCTTAACTCAGTACTTAAACTTAAAAGATTTAATGGCTTTTTAAACAGGGGTGAAAAAATAACCTGTACTCAAATCCTAGATTAAATGATTTTTGTTTAACTTTTAGATATTGGTACTGTAGCTAGAATCTGAACTCAGTTTGCTGTTGCAACTGCTGTTGTTCGACTTGTGTCAATTGCACTGGTTTTAGGCTGAGTCTGGGCATGGGTTAATCCGCAATCTTTACCTACCTCATAATAGGAGCTTTATTCCCGCCCTTCTTTACTAGCGATACTGCTAATGGAGGAAAGGTAAGCTGTCTAGGAGGCAAGATTTTTTGTCTTTTGGATGCACTGCCCGATGAAGTTAGAAGCCCCAACTAACTGCAAGCGGTATAGTTGGGGTAGTTCACAATATAAATATTGTCACTCATTTAAGTGACATCAGAATAGGGGACTGTTAAAGATATTAGGGTAATGGATAGGATCAATATAACTTGAGCTTGAGTCTAAAGCATTTATCAATCTTTAGGCTCTAATTTATAGCTAAAACCGATCCTCATTTGTTACTCTCAAACATGAATAATCGTCGATTAGAAGCACTCCGTGTTCGTCAGGAGGCGGCAACGCTGGCTAGCCAACGTCCTCATCTTAATCATATTAGTAATAACGAAGAATATCGGGATCGTAATAATGATAATAAACCCACTCATTTGGCAAACTTTACCAAAGGTTTACCCCATGATGTCAAAACGGGTTTGATTGTTTCTTCTGAACATTATCAACAGTTTATTCGGGGGATTGACTCTGGGGATATTCGAGATTTTAAACAGACTCCGTTAGGGCCTGACGGACAAGATGGAGTGAAGCAACCTTCTTGGCAATCTCAAATCGCTTGTGAGAAGAAGGTGAAAGTTCGCGCTTGGGAAAGTCAGGGGGCGGGTTTAACCTTTGATTTACAGGGGCCAGATGCCCAAGCGGTGACGATGCCTCCTGCGCCGACTCTCGACAGTCAGGAGTTGGTGACCGAAATGATGGAACTCTATTCCATGGCATTGTTGCGGGATGTGCCATTTTCTCAGTTTAACAGTCTGTCGGATGTGGAGACCGCGATCGCCCGTTTGAATAATACCCCGTGGGTCAAGTCTCCTAATTTACGTCAACTTTCTGAGGCGGAAAAATCTCGGTTACGGGGGCCATTTAATCGTCAAACCGTGTTTCGGGGAATTACACCTGGGGATAATGTTGGGCCGTATATTTCCCAATTTTTACTCGTCGGGACTCCTGGCTTAGGACGTATTCACGAGTATAAAGACGGTCTGATTCAATATGGTTCAATTCAAATTAACCAACAAGTCCGGGTAGCTGAACCTTACAAGGACTATATGACCACTTGGGAAGCTTGGGTGGATGTACAAAATGGGGCTGACTTGCGAGGAAAAGAAGCCTATTGCAACAGTCCAGCTTATCGGTTTCTCACCACGCCGCGAGATTTAGCTACTTACGTTCATTATGATGCCTTGTATCAAGCTTATCTCAACGCCTGCTTTATCCTATTGGGATCGGGGATTGATTTTGATCCAGGAATTCCTTTCCAACAAGATGACTACAAAGATAAACAACAAGGGTTTGCCCAGTTTGGCCCGCCCCATATTCTCACATTACTGACGGAAGTGGCGACAAGGGCATTAAAAGCGGTTCGTTTCCAAAAGTTTAACGTTCATCGCCGTTTACGTCCAGAAGCCGTAGGGGGATGGGTTGATCGTTATGCGAATCATAATCGTCAAGATCTCGAAGTGATGGAAACCTTAGTCAATGGCTTGGGTGAGGACTTACTGCAAGATATTGCTTTGCATAACCATAAACAAAACCAACAGTTTCCAGATCGTCAAAAAGATCCTCATGGCGGTCATCCACATTCCTTCCTGTTACCGATGGCGTTTGCAGAAGGTTCCCCTATGCATCCAGCCTATGGCGCGGGTCATGCTACAGTCGCAGGGGCTTGTGTTACGCTTCTGAAAGCGTTCTTTGATCATGGGGCGCGGTTACCCTTCTGTTATCAAGCCCATGCATCCGGTGAATATCTAGAAAAAGTGAATTGTTCTCAACCTTTGACGGTAGAAGGAGAATTAAATAAACTCTGTTCTAATATTGCCATTGGTCGCAACTGGGCAGGAGTTCACTACTTTACGGACTATATTGAGTCGATTCGGTTAGGGGAACAAATTGCCCTGGGAATTTTGGAAGAACAAAAGTTAACCTATGGCGAGAATTTCTCCATGACGGTTCCGTTGTTTGATGGCGGTAGTGTTCGGATTTAATCGGTAGCGGTTGCTAAATATCTACCCATTTGTAGAGGCGTTCTGTTCTGAACGTCTCTATTATTCTGTTGGGGAAGCCTGTTTTCTCTTTTGCTTAAATATGGTAAAATTCAACCCGTTTAGGTTTTTGATATAAATCCTACTCCTATCAGGGTTAAGTTAAACTAAAATGATATTGAATTTTAAAATAAATCATCAAATTCTGATTGGCTTATTATTAATATTTTGTCTGACTATTATGCTATTCCCATCCGTTGCCTTCGCAGGTGATATTAACTCAGGCGCAAAAATATTTGAGATCAATTGTGCTGGGTGTCATGCGAATGGCGGTAACATTGTTCGCCGAGGTAAAACTTTGAAAAAAAGAGCGCTGAAACGCAATGGATTTGATTCTATTACTGCCATTGATCAAATTGTGACTCAGGGGAAAGGCAATATGTCGGCTTACGGAGATCGATTAACTACTGAAGAAATTAAGGCTGTTTCCAATTATGTTTGGCAGCAAGCGGAAAAAGGGTGGAAAAAGTAAAAGGAAGTTATTGGTTGTGAGGGGATGTAGGGGGTGGGGTGTAGGCAGTGGGCAAATGCGGAGAAACTTTAACGATTAAACTTAAATAACAAATAACAAATGACGAATAACTAATCATGATATCCTCGAAAATAGGGTCTAGAACAATTAGATGAAATATTTAACTGTTTAGAGCAAAGATTAGGAGTGAATAAACAATGACAATATTACTAGCAGGAGATATTGGTGGCACTAAAACGATTTTACGGTTGGTTAAAGCCGAACCCACAAAATCTTTAGGTTATGTCCCTCAGTTAACGCCTTTGTATGAAGAGAGTTATCCGAGTCAAGAATACAGAGATCTGATACCGATTGTCCTCCAGTTTTTCTCTGAGGCTGAATTGATTTTAGGGGAAAAACCAACTCCTGAAAAAGCCTGTTTTGGAATTGCTGGACCAGTGGTGAACAATAACACTTGTGAACTCACAAACCTGAGTTGGTTTATTGATACTGCTATCTTAAAACGGGAACTAAAAATTCCTCAAGTTACCCTGATTAATGACTTTGCAGCGATTGGTTATGGGGTCATCGGTCTGGATACAGAAGATGTTTATACCCTGCAAACCGGGGAATTTAGCAAAAATGCTCCCATCGCTGTCATTGGTGCAGGAACGGGCTTAGGACAGGGCTTTGTAATTCCCAGTGACTCTGGTTATCGGATTTTTCCCAGTGAAGGGGGACACGTAGACTTTGCGGCGCGTTCGGATGTAGAATTTCAACTCTTAAACTACGTTAAAGAACTACAAAATATTGACCGGGTTTCTGTTGAACGGATTGTTTCTGGGATGGGAATTGCTGCTATTTATCAGTTTATGCGCGATCGCTATCCGGATATGGAAACCCCGGAAATGACCCAGATTTTCACCACTTGGAAACAGGAAATTGGCGCACATCACAAAACCGTTGACTTATCGGCAGAAGTGTCTAAAGCTGCAATGAGTAACAGTGATTATCTCTGTGAACAAACCATGAAGTTATTCATCGAAGCCTATGGCACAGAAGCGGGTAACTTGGCGCTGAAATTACTCCCTTATGGGGGATTATACGTGGCGGGAGGCATTGCGGCAAAGAACCTGGAGTTGATGAAAAATGGATTATTTTTAAATGCGTTTAACGCTAAAGGACGTATCCGTCCCATGATTCAGAAAATTCCCGTTTATATTGTCCTAAACTCTAAGGTCGGACTCATTGGGGCAGCTGTATGTGCGACTCAAATGGGGAATAGGGCGTAGGGTGTAGAAGTTAGAAGTCATACAAAGAACCAATAACCAATGATGAATAACCCATCTGTCATGGCGATCGCAGGGGCAGTAAAATCCGGTGAAATTTCAGCGACAGCAATTTGTCACTATATTCTAAATCAGATTGAACAACATAACCCCAATCTTAATTGTTTTACAACAATTTTAAAAGACAGTGCCCTTTCCCAAGCTGAGGCCGTCGATCGTCAAATTGCCCAAGGAAATAACCCAGGGCTTCTAGCAGGCGTACCCTTTGCCGTTAAAAACCTATTTGATATTGCGGGTATCGTCACCTTAGCGGGATCAAAAATTAACCAAAACAACCCCCCCGCGACTAAAGATGCCACAGCCGTTACCCGCCTCAAACAAGCGGGGGCGGTGTTAGTGGGGGCGTTAAATATGGATGAATATGCCTACGGCTTTGTTACGGAAAATCATCACTATGGTGCCACCCCCAACCCCCATGATCCAAACCATATCGCTGGCGGGTCTTCTGGGGGGTCTGCAGCGGCAGTTGCAGCCCATTTGATCCCCCTGACGTTAGGCAGCGATACTAACGGTTCTATCCGGGTTCCTGGGGCGCTGTGTGGGGTATATGGCTTCAAACCTACTTACGGACGGTTATCTCGTGCCGGAACAGCTTTGTTTTCGAGTAGTTTAGATCATATTGGGCCATTCGCCCGTTCTGTGGGGGATATTGCGATCGCCTACGACATTCTCCAAGGACACGATCCCCGCGATCCCGTTTGTACTCAGCGACCCCCTCAACCGTGTCTCCCTCAACTCCATCAGGGAATTGCAGGACTACGCATTGCCATAGCCACAGGGTATTTTGCTGAAAATGGAGAACCGGAAGTCTTTGAAGCGGTTGAGACGGTTGCTAAAGCGTTAGGAGTCACTCAAACAGTTACTCTGCCAGAGTCCCATCGCGCCCGGGCAGCCGCTTATATTATCACTGCTTGTGAAGGGAGTCATCTCCATTTAGCTAATTTGCGATCGCGTCCTCAAGACTTTGATCCGGCTACGCGAGATCGGTTTTTGGCGGGGGCATTAATTCCGGCAACTTGGTATCTTCAAGCCCAGCGATTTCGCCGTTGGTATCAACAACAAGTTCAAACGATTTTTCAAACGGTTGATGTGATTCTTGCCCCCACAACCCCCTGTATTGCGCCGCTGCTGGGACAAAAAACCATGGTTGTTGGCGGCAAAGAAATTCTGGTACGACCCCATTTAGGATTGTATACTCAGCCATTATCGTTTATTGGTTTACCCGTATTATCGGTTCCAGTTTGGACTGAGGCGGCTTTGCCGTTAGGGGTTCAAATGATTGCTGCACCCTATCAAGAAGCATCGATTTTAAGAGTGGCAAAAGTGTTAGAAGATCAAGGGATAAACTCTCCCACGCCTTGAAGAGTGGAGGCTTTTATTAGCCCTTTGTGCAGCAAATTGGTATGATCTCAATAAGCTTTTTACCCATAAATTATCAGGGTACAATTGAATTAAATCGATAAACTCATTCTAGATGAAGTAAACTAGCAACGCTGTCATAATAATTACAGATTGTGCTTTTGGAGAACACAGAAAACCAGCCACCTGGTCTTTTTGGATTGAAATACTCAAATCGAGACTTTACTCTGAAAGAAGCCTGGGGAAAAAATTGCTTTAATTCTTCTCTACCAGCTTATCTTTGTGCTTATTTGTATAGCCGAAATCTTGACAATGTATACATCAAACTTAACTCAAGTTTAGAAGTTGAACATTCAAGTATTAGTACCGCTAGTTTTTATCAAGTAGATCCAAGATCAGATAATATTTTTTATGCATTTGAAACTCAATTTACACCATACCAGCAATACTTGATTGGCACAATACCAGGAGTTGACTTAGTTATACAGACAAGAGATACGGCAGCTTGCTTACAGGCAATTGAGATTAAGTTGGCTGCTTTACCTGACAACACAACTTGTGATTTACCAGAAGATTTTTATGGTTGCGAAATTGTTGTAAGACCAGATAGTATAGTTTACTTGGCGTGCAGTATTGCAGATACTTTTAAGTCAAATCCATCTCTCATTATAAACCTTATAGGTAATGACTTTTTGAGTATTACTGATTGGACAGAACCAGATCATGTAATACCTTACATTCCAGACATGATAAATGTTATAGATAAAGTTGTACTTTTAGCTCTGGAGAATCAAAAGCCTTTTTTGATGCAACCTATTTGGAAAACAGCAGGAAAATCTCCCAAGCTTTCGCAATTTTGTTTGGATGTTTTTGTGTGGAGTAATCTTGCTTTCACAAGATTATTTGTTGATTTATCAAAACAAGAAATTAATACATTTGGAAGGGTTAGAAACATCGCCAGATACACTCGAACAGTTGTTTGGCTATTTAAGATGCTACATGATTTTAGCATCAATGGTTATTTTAACCACAAGAAAATCATTGATGCACTTTCATATAATACGAAAAATGACAAAGCATTCGCAGTGAGTGGCAGAGTAACTCATGCTTATATGAGATCAGAAGTACTAATACAACCCAGAGTTCACACAAGTGAAATCAAAAGAATTATTTTAGGGGATGGTCAAAATTTGTTGAGTCCAGAAAGACGACTGGACGCTATAATTTATAATTCTCCTGATTTGTTTGATTAGAAACAATTGAATTTAAGTTTTAGTAATGAGAACAGTTGATTTATTTTGTGGTTGTGGAGGTTTGTCACTTGGCTTTCAAAATGCTGGATTTAATATAATTTCGGCATTTGATTCCTGGTTGCCTGCAATTGAAGTGTATAAAAGTAACTTTCGCCATCCTATTTTTAATCTTGATCTTTCAGAAAGCAATGTATGTGAAACTATTGCTCAATGGAAACCCGAAATAATTATTGGCGGACCACCTTGCCAAGATTTTTCAAGTGCAGGTAAAAGAAATGAAAGTCTGGGTAGGGCAGACTTAACCTTGAGTTTTGCAAATATTGTTTCTTATGCTAAACCTCAATGGTTTGTTATGGAAAATGTCGAGAGAATTGCTAAAAGTCAAGTCCTTAAATCAGCATTAAATATATTCAAAGAAAGTGAGTATGGATTAACTTCTGCGACGCTTAATGCCAGTTTGTGTGGTGTTCCACAAGCCAGAAAGCGCTATTTTTTGATTGGTCAACTTCATGGAATAGATGATGCTTTAACTTACTATTTAAGGAAAAATCAGTCAGAAAAACCTATGACAGTCTTTGATTATTTGGGTCATAGTTTAGGGATCGAATATTTCTATCGCCATCCTAGAAGCTATAAGAGAAGGGCTATTTTTAGTATTTATGAGCCTAGTCCAACAGTTCGTGGAGTCAATCGCCCTATTCCGAAAACATATAAGAAACACAAAGGAGATCTATGTAATATTACTGAAACTTTAAGACCCTTAACCACCATCGAGCGTAGCTATATTCAAACATTTCCTAAGACTTTCAAGTTTGAGGGTAATAAAACTGACTTAGAGCAAATGATTGGCAATGCAGTTCCTGTCAAGCTTGCCGAATACGTGGCTCACTGTATTCAAGAATATATCAAAGATAGTTCTAGTAATATTTATCATTTTCCGGATGTGCAGTTGCAGCTATTTAAGGACTGACTGCCTGACATATATAGCAATAAATTGAAGATAATAAACCACAGGTGTTATTCAATTTCTGAACTCAGTAAGTTTAAGTCGCCATTGAGAAACATGAGATTTTAAAGTGGGGGATAACCAATTGTCATATTGGGGATAAACCGGTAAACGAGGAATCAATTGCCAACCCGCTGGCGTTAATAATTCTGCCAACTGTTGGGGATGAGGGTGAGGATAATCCGGATTCACCTCATCTTTGGGACTAACCCCCCCCAGGTCTTGAGCGCCTGCTGCTAGGCATTCTAACAGTAGTTCCGGCTGCGTGATTAAATTGGGTGGAATTTGTAAACTCACGTCTTCTGGCAGCAGAAAACGGGCGATGGTGACGGCTTCTGGGAGGCGGTGTAGGTTAAATCCTTCCCCCTGCCAATGTTGTTGACGGCCTGGACTGTGGGGCTGTAAAATCACTTCTTGAATATGACCCCAACGGTGATGAATGGTTGCGATCGCCTGTAAGGTTTCTTCCCAGTCAGACTCGGTTTCGCCAATGCCTAACAGTAAACCTGTTGTAAACGGAATTTGCAATTCTCCCGCCCATTCTAACTGTTGTAATCGTAATTTAGGATTTTTGCTAGGGGCGTGACGATGAACCGTTTCTAATAGTTTAGGGGTGAGTTGCTCTAACATTAACCCCATAGACACATTCACTGTTTTTAATTGCTTCATCTCGGCAAAACTTAACAGCCCTGCGTTGGTATGGGGTAAAAATCCTAAGGATAATGCCAATTTACACAACTGATAAATGTGGTTAAACCAAGCGCTTCTGCGGGGACTATAAGGATGAACTTCTCCATTTAAAATTAAAATTTCAATGATGCCTTGATGTGAGAGTGAACGCAATATCTTTTCTGCGGCTTCCAAACTTAACCAAGGACTGTCTCCAGGGTCAGTGCGAAAATTACAATAACTGCATTGATTAAAACATTCATAAGTGGGAACTAACGTGTATGCTGGACTGTAAGTAATCCGGTTTGACATCATGGCTAAAAATCCTCCGTCTCCTATCATAGTGCCTGAAACGCCGAATGTAAGTTTGGTTAGCCTTTGTGGCAAAAAGCCCCCTGATTTTGAAGCGTTATTGTTATTGTTGCAAGGCTATTTATCGAATGCATTCCCTCAACAGTTTACAGCGTTGTCTCTGTCTCAAATTCATGGGACTTTACTCGGCTGTGAAGGGGCTAAAACCCCTCAGGGAATTGTCAGTCAGTGGTTTTTAAAAAGAAGAAATCAACTGCGTTATCTGAATTTAAATGGTTTCTTGGATGCAATACATCACTTTGAAAGCTTATCGGTTCAAATTCGGATTGCTGGGTATCATTCCACAATAGATTACGGCTTTCACAGTCGAGATCAACATCCCTATATTCGTTCTTTTCAGTTTCAAAATCATGATGCAGTGTTGATGGGATGGCCCTATTATCAATCTCGATTTCCTGAAGATTTAGGGGAGTTTCGACAAGCCGCGCAACAGTTTAATTTGTTGCATAAATATCAACCTCAACAGGGGATTGATAATGATTTTTATCTGCGAATTGGATCGGTTGATCCGACTGTTCCAGAAAGTCAACTCACTGCTGTAGAAATTAAAATTCAAGAGATTCTCCGGACTCAATCCCCCATACTATTAACTTTAAATCATAGTTCAATTGCTTTGGTTCAATATCAAGATTTATCTTTACCCCCACAAACCACACAGATTTTTTCATTAGAAGAAATTACCCGTGACACCTGGGCAAAACTGTATCCGGATGCTGTTTATGGTTAGGGTAGATTACAAAAATACACAGTGATGTAAAATTTCTTTTACAAAGATTACAAAAACTATAAAATATTTTTTTTGATTAAGTTCAGGTTAATTCCCTGGAAAATTGTCGTACATTAAACAGTAAGCTGATTTTGAGCTGAGCGCTAAACCTTATTCAAGATCAATCCTTAAAGATTAATTTATAATTTACCCCAGGTTGAAATCAGTGAACCTCTTTTAAAGTCGGAGCTAGTGATTATTTTCCTTGCTCTCTGAGCTTCCAATTGAGAGAGAAAGGCACTCTTATTCAGTGAAGAAAGATAGATCGAATCAAACGCTAATGTTCATTGATGAGAAAACTCAGCAATTAAGAAACTTCGTCATTCTTGTTTCCTATCGGCTTATTTCTCTCCAATTTTGAAGCATGGCTTCAATCAAACCCAATGATTGTTATGGAGATCTGTAGATGAACGCACCAAACACTTCAACTTACCGTAATGTGGCTATTGTTGGTCCCTATCTCAGTGGTAAAACCGCCCTGTTAGAGAGTTTACTCTCAGTCACGGGAGTTACCACCCGTAAAGGGACTGCAAAAGAGGGTAACCGGGTCGGAGATGCAGCCCCCGAAGCCCGTGAACGCAACATGAGTGTCGAAGCTAATGCCGCCAGTACTGAGTACAGCGGCATTCATTTTACCTTTCTCGACTGTCCGGGTTCGGTGGAATTTACCCAAGAAACCTATAATGTCTTAGTCGGTGCCGGTTTAGCTGTCGTCGTCTGTGAACCTAATGCCAGTCGCATTTTAACCCTGTCCCCCCTATTTAAATTCCTGGATGACTGGGAAATTCCCCATCTCGTTTTTATCAACAAAATGGATCGGGCTTTTACCGACGAAGCAAGCTGTACCACTAACTTTACTGAACTCCTCAACGCCCTCAAAACCGTTTCCAGTCGCCCCATTGTTCCCCATCAATATCCCATTGCTAAAGGTTCTGAACTGGTTGGGTTTATTGATCTCGTTTCAGAACAAGCCTATCACTATCATCCCGGTGCTGCTTCTGATCCGATCCCTCTGCCTGAAGAATTAAAAACAGAAGAACATATCGCCCGCCAAGAAATGTTAGAGGAGTTGGCTAACTTCGACGATCATTTGTTAGAAGAACTCCTAGAAGACATTGAACCGTCTCAAGAAGAAATTCTCAAAGACATGAAAATGGAACTGGGGGCAGACTTAATTGTTCCTGTGTTCCTGGGTATCGCCGAAACTGATTGTGGAGTGCGATCGCTACTGGATACCTTGGTGCGAGAAGCCCCTGAGACTACTCTCACAGCCCAACGACGGGGCTTAACGGTCAATAATGATATCCCCATCGCCCAAGTCCTGAAAACCTATTACACGCCTCAAGGAGGCAAATTATCCCTAGTACGAGTTTGGCAAGGAGAACTGCAAGACGGCATCACCCTAAATGGGGTTCGCGTCAGTGGAATGTATCGGATGTTGGGTCAACAAACCCAAAGCATTCAAACGGCAACCACCGGAGAAATTGTGGCGTTAGCCCGTATGGAAGGCATTCAAACGGGAGACACCTTAACAACAGACCCCGACAAAGTCAAACCCTTACCCAAAGCTGAAGAACTCGCCCCGGTTTATGCCTTAGCCATTACCCCCGAAAAACGCCAAGATGAAGTCAAACTTACCTCCGCTTTATCTAAACTCTTAGAAGAAGATCCGTCTTTATTCTGGGAACAACATGGGGATACTCATGAAGTGATTTTATGGGGACAAGGGGATATTCATCTGCAAGTCAGTTTAGATCGGTTGCGCCGGAAATATAACCTGCCGATGACTACTCATTTACCCCGCATCCCTTACAAAGAAACCATCCGTAAGAACACATCCGCTCACGGACGTTATAAACATCAAAGCGGCGGACATGGACAGTTTGGGGATGTGTATTTAGATATCCAACCTCTCGCGCGGGGTGAAGGGTTCCACTTTGAGGAACAAATTGTCGGGGGTGTGGTTCCCAAACAATACATCCCTGGTGTAGAAACTGGGGTACGAGAATATCTGGCCCAAGGCCCGTTAGGTTTCCCCGTTGTGGATGTTGCTGTTACCTTAACCAACGGTTCCTATCATTCCGTGGATAGTTCAGAACAAGCCTTCAAACAAGCGGCGCGGGTTGCCATGCAAACCGGAATGGCGAACTGTTCTCCCACCTTATTAGAACCTATTGCATCCGTTGAAATTTGTGCCCCCAGTGAATTTACCTCCCAAGTGTTTCAACTCATTACCACCCATCGCGGCCAAATTCTCGGTTATGAAAACCGGGACGGTTGGAAAGGTTGGGATAAAATTTCCGCTTATATGGCACAAGCAGAAATGCAAAACTTAATTGTAGAATTGCGATCGCTAACGATGGGTGTCGGTTATTTCCGGTGGCAATTTGACCATCTGCAAGAAGTCCCCGATAAATTAGCAGAACGAGTCCTTTCTACACTTGCAGAAGAAAGCAATGGGAATGGTAACGGTAAAAGTTAACGTTGTTATTTTCATGAATTATTTGTTGTTAGCTAACTCAGCGGCAAGCCGAGCGCTGTACCGCTGGTCAGCGTTCCCGCCGACGCGGTTGGGACAGGGATGAAGGCTGGGGCAGGGTTTATGGCAGAAACGCTCAATTGTGAAGTTGAGAAGCGTTCGACTGAGTACTCACGCCGAAGTCCTGCCCTGTACCCTTGAGGTTAGCATCGGGAGTTGTTACAAATCGGATTCATCCTCAAGGGAGTCATTATTAGCAACTCCGAGTTGTTTTTTGGATCTTTTCAACTGTTTCCAAAGGGATTTGATTTGTTCATAAGCCTCCTCTGTCGAGATTTTACCATTAGTTTCTAAGGCACAAATATAGCTTACCCGTTGGGCAAATTCTTGTAAGTTTGCATTAAAGGCTAACTTTTCTGGGGTAAACTCCCCTCTGTAGGAGCTACGGGGATAGAGGAATTCATCGCGCTCATTCATAGTTTTTTTGTTTAATGCGTAGATGTTGATTCTGTCAAGAATCTGATCAATATTTTATCGAGGCTTATGCCTCTCATTCTAATGTAACCTGAGTTCGACTGAGGCTAAAACACCGATTCTTGATAAGCTTTATGCCTGTAGCAACAGACGTAACCCTGTCCGTACCCAGTTCTCTCCTACGAGGTTGGGACAAAGGATATCAATTCCCCCTGCATCTCACCCTTGCGGTTGAGTCGAGTTATCGTTTATACTTGCTTTGAGATAGAGTCAAAAACTCGACTCTAAAATAGTAACTGAGTAAGGTCAAAGCCAATGTCTACCCTGAGATAGAATTTACTCAGTTCCTGATGCATCAATTTTTTCTGAAACATCTGAGATTTCACGGAAAGCTAATGTATAAAATACAACATTAAGCTGTTATTAAGATCAACAACTAATTAAGTAAAGTATATTACGTTCGAGACTCAATCCGCTTTGCTGTCCATAAGATCTGATAATCACGATGCTAAACCCGACCACAAACACCCTAAAATGTAATAGTTTGGCGCTACTGCGCCAGTATCAGCAAACACCCTGCAATCAAATTCGCAATCAAATTGTTCAACTCAATATTGGGCTAGTTCGTAAAGAAGTACATCATTGGGTGAAGCAATGCACTGAAAGTTATGAAGATCTGATGCAAGTGGGTTGTATTGGCTTAATTCGGGCCATTGAACGGTTTGATTTATCTCGCGGCAGTGCCTTCAGCACCTTTGCAGTGCCCTATATTCGCGGGGAAATTCAACATTATCTTAGAGACAAAAGCCCTTCTGTGCGGCTACCCCGTCAGTGGGTAGATTTGCAACGTCAAGGGGGCGAAGCCATACAACAGCTTCAGATAAAACTTCACCGTCGCCCCACAGATACAGAAATTGCTGAATACTTAGAGATTTCAGTCGAAGAATGGCATCAGGTAAAACTGGCGCGTCAAAACCGTTCTCTCCTTAGTTTAGATGCCCCTATTCAAGAACATGAGAATGATGCCACCTGTTTAGCAGAATTAGTTCCTGACCCTCGTTATCGCAGCTTTCAACTGGCTCAGGAAGATCAAATCCGTCTACAACAAGCCCTTGCCCGTTTAGAAGAAGGAACCCGTCGGGTACTTGAATTTGTATTTTTACACGATTTAACCCAAAAAGAAACCGCTGAACGTTTAGGAATTAGTGCTGTTACTGTTTCTCGTCGGGTCAAAAGAGGGCTAAGTTCTCTGAAAGGATTGATGAACAATTCAGAAGAAATCGATTAAATTCTAATCTCCGAAATTTGCTTAAGTTTGAACTTTCTAGGACGGGGCTTGAGACCCGCTTTTCTTGGTCAACCATCTTAAATCTAACGTGAGTGGATATTCAGGATTGAGTCGTACCGTAGGGAGTTGAATCTGACCCACTGTATGACCTTGTTGAATAAACCGTTCAATGCGACGAGATTCTGCTTCCCGTGGATTAATGGGAGGGGTTTGATAAGTCATGCCATTGGGGGGAGTTAAATAATAAGTACAGCCCCCAATTGAGCGTTGACTCCAGGTATCAACAATTTCAAATAACAAAGACTCAGGGGGTTGAAAAGCAGGATGTGAAATTGTAGGATATTGCCGTGTTCGGAACCGAACTCCCCCCACATATTCCCCCTCCATTCCAGTAGATTTAAGCGGCACAACATCACCATTACATAACACCTGATAACGCTCAGAAAAGCTATCTTCATTTTCAGTATTACCGATTGCCCCCTGAATTAAAACTTGCAGTCGTTCTAGGGAGTCATTCTCGGGTTCAATACCATGACGTAGTTCTAGCTGAATACCATCACAAATGAGAACACCACATTGGGGAAAACGAAATTCTAAGAATGGATTAAACCAATCTAATTTAAACCCATATCCGGCTGTATTTAAATCCGTAATAATTGCTTTTAAATCTGCTTGAATAAAGTAAGGTAATCTAAAGCGATCTTGTAAAGCTGTTCCCCAACGGATAAACGGCTGAGTATAAGGTTTTTCCCAAAATAATGCAATTAATCCCCGTATAAATAGCATTTGTAAGATACTCATTTTAAAATGGGGAGCCGTTGAAAATCCCATAAATTGTAAGATTCTTTTTGCATGATTTGAGGCAAATAACTGATCAATTAAAATACTATTTTGAGTGACATCAATTAAATAAGATTGTAATAAACTAGCTATTATTTCCAGTGATTTTTCAGAGTATTTATTTAAGCTTTTAAAAGCGATTTCTAGTTCATATAAATTCTCATGATATCCAAAGAGAATATTTTTTGATTTTCGAGAATCACTTAAAAATAAGTAAGATAAACTCGGATGGTTATGCCAGTAAACAATTAAACTCTGTAATAAATCGGGACGACTTAAAAAAGGGTTAGACTTTAATTCTGTTTGACCAATATTAATTATTCCTGAACCCGAACTTATTGCCCGACCATCTAACAAATATTGTTCAGCTTGTAAACCTTGTAAACGGGCAGATTCATAAATATTAGATGTGGTTTCAATCAATGTTTTCCAGTCCGAAATTGCAGGAATTTCCGCTTTAAAAAGATCCTTTTCTGAAGTCGCTTGAAATTGAACGGTATTTTGAGAGAGGTCAATATTTAGAGAAGATTCACCGTTATTATGGCAAACAAAAGTCAATTCTCCGGACATCGTTAAATTCACACCCCATTGTTGTAGCTGGTTCTCTACCCCATCTCCCACGGCTAGAATGCTTTGCCATTGGCTATCTGTATAGGGTTTTGTCACCCTGGGAACTTCTTGGTAACGAGACACTTCAACCGCAAAATCCAACACCGACTCACAGGGTTCTGATGTCCCTTGAACCGGACTGGCTGCGCCCGGTTCAGCCGTACAAACCAGCGGAATATGACCTTCGGCCGCCATAAAACCAGAGGTGGGGTCAAATCCAATCCAACCCGCCCCCGGCAGATACACTTCCGCCCAGGCGTGTAAATCTCCGTGGTCTGATTCCGGCCCCGCTGGCCCCTCTACAGGTGGAATATCCGGTTGCAGTTGAATAAGATATCCAGAGGCAAAACGCGCCGCTAAACCGTAATGACGTAAGATTTGAACCAACAACCAAGCTGTATCTCGACAAGACCCTAATCGTTGAGTCAGGGTCTGTTCACAGGTTTGAATACCCGGTTCAAACCGTACGGTATATTGAATCTCCTGGGCAAGTTGTTGATTGATTGTTGTTAGGAATGTGGGAGTATAAATATTGTGCTGTTGATGTTGTTGAACCCAGGCTTGCAATTGCGGCCCTGACTCAGTCATTTCAAGAAAAGGAATCAATTCTTTTTCCAGTTGGGGTTCGTAGCGAAAGGGATATTGACTGCTATAGTTTTCCATCACAAAATTAAATGGATTAATCGGTTGCAATTGGGCGATTAAATCCACATCAATATTAAAGAAATCCGTTTTATCCGGAAAATTAATTCTAGCGAGAAAATTACCGTAGGGATCTTGTTGCCAAGTCATCGTATGGTTTTGCGGTTCAATCTTGAGGGAATAGCTTTGAATTGGCGTTTTACAATGGGGCGCTGGCCGCAATCCTAATGTTTGAGGGCCAAGAATAATCGAGCGATTGTAGCGATAATGCAGTTGGTGATGAAAACTAACTTTAATAGACATTGAATACTATTTTGCTGAAACTGAGATCAGCATAAAGTTTGGATAGCCCTATGTTATAGCAATCAGCACTGGTGTGTTAACAAACTTGTAAGATTAATTATTCTGTGACTCTCCATCTGCCGCCGACTGACTCTTAATGGGGTAAAAACTTCTAAGATTCGTAAGTCATCCTGAATAAAACCTAGATCTAATCTTAGATAAAATCCGTGAAATTACAGAGAGATTTAGACAGTCATTCCTGTGATTTTGCGGGTGTTTTTATTTAATTAAAATGATAGGTTAGATTAAAAAGCGATTCAGTTATTATTGCTGGTATCCATCTTGATAAGCACCTCATTAATTTAATTTCAATTAAAAAAACATTGAGTTAATGAAAAAAGAATCAGATAATTCTCTCAATCAGGGTTTTACCTTCACAGAAATTGTTTCTACTGTCGTGGTTATCGGAATATTAATTGCAATTATTTCCCCCTCTTGGTTAGGTTTTATTGCCCGACAACAACTGCGGACTTCCACAAACAAAATTTATTGGGCGATGCAAAACGCCCGCAGCGAAGCTAGGGCAGAACGTACCAGTTGGCAAGCAACATTTAAGAGAAACCTAGAAAATGATCGGCTTCAATATGCTATTCATTCAGCAGATATTATGCCGATAGACTTATCAGAATCAGTCTGGCAAGATTTACCCAACGGTGTTCAATTGGATAAAGAACAAACCAAAATATATAAAGTTGATCCCAAAACAAATGGAGTTAAACTATCAGATACCGGATATTATCGAGTGATTTTCAACTATCAAGGCTGTCCTGTTTATTGGGGAACTGAAGAATGTACTCAAGGTCGTATAAGCAAAGGTAGAGTGACGCTAAAACATCAACATTTAGGAGAACGGAGACAATGTGTGATTGTTTCTACCCTCATTGGCGCACTGCGAACCGCAGAAGATTTATCAGAAGCCCAAAGTGATGGAAATCGTTGTTATCGAGATTAAGCAAATATGGGAAAATCTTCAATTCTCCTGACCCTATACCCTACCCCCTACACTCTACCCCCCACTCACTAGAAGTCTACGACGAAGCTGATCTAAAGCCGTTGAAACACTAATATGTCGTACCCAGTCTCGTCCTCGGTTACTACCAAAACGACATTCAACACTTTCGACTGTACCATCCGGGCTGGCTATTCCCAGATAGACTAATCCTACAGGTTTTTCCTCCGTTCCCCCTTCCGGGCCGGCAATTCCGGTTAAACTGATTCCCCAATGGGTGTTTAACTTCGTTTTAACACCAACCGCCATTTGTTCGGCAACAATGGCACTGACCGCCCCCTGTTGTGCTAAGTCAGTGGGGTTCACATCCAATAAACCGATTTTAACGGCATTATCATAAGCAATGATACCGCCCCAAAAGTAACGAGAACTACCCGCAATTGTAGTGAAGGCATGACCTAACCCTCCCCCTGTACAGGACTCTGCCACACTCACCGTTTCTCCCGCCTGTTGCAATAGTTCACCGACGACAGAAGCCAGACTATCGTGATCTTGACCATAACAGTCGATGCCTGCAATCTCTCGGATTTGTTGTTCAATGGGGTCAATTAAATCTAAGGCGGCTTGTTGAGACTCAGCGCGGGCAGAAATTCGCAATCTAACCTCTCCCTGACCCGCATAAGGCGCTACAGTCGGGTTTTGTAACGCTAATAACGCCGCCACTTTTTCCGCTAACCCAGATTCGCTTATCCCCCAAAATCGTAAGGTGCGGCTATAAATCATCCCCTGACACCATCCCTGTTGTTGTAAGTAGGGAACAGCGACATCCTGCCACATCTGTTTCATTTCCGCTGGTACACCGGGAAACGTTAAAATCGTTAAGTTATCCTCACGGGGTTGCCAAATAATTCCTGGGGCGCTTCCCGTCGCATTGGCTAAAATAGCTGCACCTTTAGGAATTAACGCTTGTTTGCGGTTGCTAGGGGACATTACCCGCCCCCGCTGGGCAAATTTGGCTTCGATATCGGCAATAATTTCAGGTTGTTCTGCTAACGGCGTGGCGAAAAAATCCGCTAACGTTTCAATGGTTAAATCATCCGGCGTGGGGCCTAAACCCCCCGTAAAAATTAGGATTTTTGACCGTTGACAGGCAATATCAACCACTTGTTTAATCCGGTTGGGATTATCTCCCACTACTGTTTGATAATAATGGGGAATGCCCAATTGAGCCAGTTGTTGACCCAAATATTGGGCATTGCTGTTGAGAATATCCCCTAACAGCAGTTCAGTGCCGACACAAATAATTTCAGCCGTCATTGCGTCCCCTCTGGTTTTATCGTGCTTGTTTCAATGCTTGCCAACTGGTATAACCCAATAAACCTGTTGCCCCTCCGGCATAAATGATACCACTGGGAATTCCAGAAAAGGCTAAAGCTAAGCTGCCAACCCATAACGTGAGGGAATATATCACTAACACCGTTAATCGTTGGGATAACCCAGCTTGCAGTAAACGATGATGTAAGTGGCGTTTGTCAGCAACAAACGGAGATTTACCATTGCGAAGCCGATCTAAAATCACCGCTGACATATCCAGGATGGGAACTGCTAAGATTAAATAGGGCAGTAAGATTGAAGTGACGGCTGTGGTCTTAACCAATCCAATGACCCCCACCCCAGCCAAGGTAAAACCGAGGAAATAAGATCCCCCATCTCCCATAAAAATTTGAGCGGGATTAAAGTTATAGCGGAGAAAACCCAGTGCGCCCCCAGCTAATGCCGCTGCAATCAGTGCCGCTGCCGGTTGATGCATAAATAAACTTACAATCAGCATAACGACAGCAGCAATACCTGAGACTCCAGCCGCTAAGCCATCGAGGCCATCAATCCAGTTAATGGCGTTTGCCATACCCACTAACCAAACAATGGTGATGGGTAAACTCAACCAACCGATATGAACCAATCCGAAGTAGGGAATAGTGAGAAAGTCAATACGGACTCCTACGCCCCAAGCAATGCTGGCAACACTGATTTGTAAGCATAACCGTCCCAGGGGAGACAGGCTAAACAAATCATCAGCTAAACCAATTAAAAAAAACGCCAACCCCCCTAGGGTTACGCCCCAAATTTCATATTCTGCCTTTGGCCCTAAAGGTTGGTTATTGGCATCGAGAAAGCCTCCTAAACCCCAAACTACGAGTAATGCAACTAGGGTTCCGGCAAAGATAGAAATACCCCCGAGACGCACCATCGGATGCTGGTGAACTTTTCGTTCATCGGGGAGATCAACCCAACCGCTTTTGAGACCGAGTTTTTTGACAATGGGTGTACTCCACAGCACAACCAGGGTGGAAACAACAAATGCAAGTAAGTGATACAGATGTTGAGGCATCTGAATGAATTAGGGTGGTGAACATGGGAAACAAGTGTTTAGCGCTAACAGTGTATCCAATTTCATGGGCTGTTCCACTCGCTAGCTCATTCTACAGCAAACTGGATTGGTTTTCAGCACTAATCGAACCAGTTCTAAAAATAGAGGTTCAGCCAGAGTCTACTACATTTCATGGATTCCGAACAAGATAAAAACTCTTAAAAACGGAAAATCTTGACGTTTACAGGTAAAATTAGGTCAGCATTGCTGGAATTGAAAAATAGGCGATCGCAATTAAAATATTGCTGACGACGTGTCACCAAATCAGTGGAGTTTGTCAAAGATAGCAAGAGCCATGAGGCATATATTGAATCGGCGAAAAGATACTTTCTACGATCTCCCACATAATCTAAAAAAAGTAATACTAAAAGTGTACAATTGAGCCTATTGATTTTCCTCAACCAACTCTTTCTTTAGAAAGATGAAGCCTGAGATTGACTTTGGTATCTTGGCTCTTAGAGTTCAAATTTGAAGAGAGGAAAACATTAGTTATGAGAAAGTACGTTTGTAAAACTTGTGGATATATTTATGACCCGGCTGAAGGTGATCCGGATTCTGGAATTGAGCCGGGTACACCGTTTGAAGCGATTCCGGATGATTGGGAATGCCCTGTCTGTGGTACAAAAAAATCTGATTTTGAACCCGAAGATTCTGGTCAACCCAGTTTAACAGAAGTTTCATAAGCTCAGTATTGAATAACATCTACAATTAGGTAGTGACCTTTCCTCTTCCTGTGAAAGTCTTGAGGGATGCGTTCCTTTGTAGCTTAAATCATTTTAACGTATCAGGAAGAGGTTGTTTAACTTCGTAAATGGCCGATTTTTTGCTCTGTTCAATGAACAAAATATCTAACAAGACCTCCAGAGGTTAATTAAACGATAAAATGAGCCTCAGTTGATGGGAAACTACTATCGGGGTCAGTTTTTGAGTGGGTTGAAGCCGGAATATAGAGCAATTGCCCCAAAATATGTCAAACTATTGAAGCGGAAATTTGGAATTCTAGGAGATCAAAACCTTGCCAACCCTAGGTGTTAACATTGATCATATCGCCACAATTCGGCAAGCGCGTCGGACGGTTGAACCTGATCCTGTTGCAGCCGCCGTGATTGCTGAGTTGGCTGGCGCAGATGGAATTACAGTGCATTTACGCGAAGATCGTCGTCATATTCAAGATCGCGATGTGCGGTTACTGCGGGAAACCGTGATGACTCATCTGAACCTAGAAATGGCTCCCACCAATGAAATGCTAGTGATCGCTTTAGAGATTAAACCGGATTATGTCACCTTAGTACCCGAACGACGAGAAGAGATCACCACAGAAGGGGGTTTAGATATCGCGGGTCAGGTATCTCGGATGACGGATGTGGTGAGTCAGTTACAGGAAGCGGGTATTCCAGTGAGTTTGTTTATTGATGCTAACCCCAGTCAAATTGAAGCCTCCGCGCAGGTACAGGCGCAGTTTATTGAATTACACACTGGCTGCTATGCAGAAGCTAAGGGAGAGCAGCAAGCCCAAGAATTAGAGATTTTAGCTAAAGGCAGTCAACTTGCCCGTCAAGCCGGTTTACGGGTGAATGCAGGCCATGGTTTAACCTATTGGAATGTTTATCCTGTGGCTTGTATTGAGGGGATGGAAGAACTGAATATTGGTCACACCATTGTCAGTCGGGCGGTTTTGGTCGGTTTAGAACGGGCAGTGCGGGAAATGAAGGAGGCAATGTTAACGCCTGCCCTAAACCATTAACCTCAAAGTTTGGTAAAATGCTGCAGTTAACCCGTTTCAACCGTGACAAGGTGAGCTAAATTCCTATGCAAACGTATTACTATGTTTTAGCCAGCAAACGCTTTCTGTTAGAAGAAGAACCCCTCGAAGAAGTTTTAAATGAACGGGTTCGTAACTACCAAGAACAAGAAAAAGAGATTGACTTTTGGTTAGTGCCAGAACCCGCGTTTCTGGAAGCCCCCGAATTTGCAAAGATTAAGCAAGAATGCCCTCAACCCGCAACCGCTATTGTTACAACCAATTCTCAGTTTATGACTTGGTTGAAACTGCGTTTAGAATATGTGCTCACGGGAGAATTTCAGGCTCCCTCAGAGACTATTCCTGAACCGTTAGCCTCTTTAACACCTACCGCTTAAGTTTAATTGCCTCAGCACTGTGTACAATAATGAGGCTAAAGCTAGATCAAGTTGAACTGAGTGAAAAATGCATCAGATGCGAGTTCGAGGCTGGGGAAGTCTTGCCGCTGGGGCGGCGCTGTTGCTTTTAAATAGCATAAGTCTTATCAAGCCAGTTTTGGCGCAAACCGCCTGTGAACCCCCAGAAGAAAATGAATATCTTCTGCTGATTATTAGTCAAACTTCAACGGAGCAAGAGCAAGTCCGTCAGACATTGCCCAGCGATGTTGAGAGTCAAGTTTGTCAATATGTTGATGATGTGGTGACTCGCGTCGGGGGATTTGAAGACCGCTTAATTGCAGAAGACTGGGCGGCTTATCTAGAAGATGCCATCGGTTTACAAGCTTATATTGTTAAACCCGGTACGGCTGAAGATTTAAGCGAGGAACCTAACTCAGACTCACGCCCCCCCACCCAATCTCCAGCTCGTTCAGTTTCCCGCACTGCGTTTAACCCTGAAACATTAGGGCCAGGGTACGCCGTGTTAGTGGATTATTTAAATCAACCTGAACTGGCTGAACAACTCCGCCAAACTTTAGGAGCCGATATTGGCTTGGTCTCCTACGGTCAGCGACCTTATCTTTTAATTGAATATACTCGCGATGGGGAGAGTGCTACCTCAACCCTGAACGACCTCAGCCGCCAGGGGTTTTTGACTCTGGTGGTGGATAGTCGTCGGGTGACAGTGATTCGTCCCCAATTGGACTAAGGGGTGAGTTCACTCAGCCAACAAACCATAATCCCCAAAGTTAATCCCACAATCACTTGAACTGGAGTATGTCCCAGTAACTCTTTGAGCCGATCTTCGTTAAATTGAGGGTGTTCTTGAAACAGCTCATCAATCATCTGATTGAGAATTCGGGCTTGTTGTCCAGCTGCTTGACGCACCCCTGCCGCATCGTACATGACAATCACGGCAAAGACAACCGCAATGGCAAACTCTGGACTCGCCCAGCCGATTTGTTGACCCACCCCAGTCGCTAAAGCTCCTACAAAAGCAGAGTGCGCACTGGGCATTCCCCCCGTGGTGGTTAATACGCGGAGATTCACTTTACCTTGCTGAACGAATTCTACGAACAATTTAGAGGCTTGAGCCACCAAACAGGCAACCACAGCAACAATCAGAACATGATTCTCTAAAATTTGGCCAAAGTCTTCCATGGGGGTTGACACCTCTAGTGACTGCGACTAACAATAAAATCGGCGATCGCTAACAAAGGTGCAGCCGATCCGCCATCAGTTGCTAGTTCAGCCTTCGCTTGGTCAATGAGGGTCTGAGCCGTAGTTCTGGATTTTTCTAATCCCCATAGACTGGGATAGGTTGCCTTTTGGGCTTGGATATCCTTACCGGCTGTTTTGCCTAACTCTTCTTGAGTGGCGGTAATATCGAGAATATCATCAACGATTTGAAACGCCAAGCCAATATTTTGAGCATATTGGGATAAACGTTTGAGGTTAGCCTCTGATGCCCCAGCCAGTATCCCACCGCAGACCACACAGGCTTCCAGTAGCGCTCCCGTTTTATGGGTATGAATAAATGTTAGAGTCTCTTCTGTGATATCTGGTTTCCCTTCAGACTCTAAATCCACCACTTGACCCCCAACTAGGCCAGTTGCTCCTACAGCATGACCTAAACGAGAAATGACTTGCAAAACTCGTTCAGCCGGGACATTCTTCGTGTTAGCTGCTACAAACTCAAAGGCATAACTTAATAACCCATCCCCCGCTAAAATGGCGATATCTTCCCCATAAACCTTGTGATTCGTCAGTTGACCGCGACGATAATCATCGTTATCCATGGCGGGTAAATCATCATGGATCAGAGACATCGTATGAATCATTTCTAATGCACAAGCGGTTGGCATTGCCATCTCTGTGGTTCCCCCCATCAACTCACAAGTGGCTAAACAGAGAATGGGACGCAAACGCTTTCCTCCCGCTAAGAGAGAATAGCGCATGGCTTCATAGATTTTTTCCGGATAGGTTACGGGAATCGATTGGTCAAGGGCTGCCTCAACTTCAGCCTGGCGCTGTTTTAAATAGGAGGATAAATCAAAAGTGAACTCCTGACTATTTGAAGGGGTTTCATCAGCGATTACCATCATTTGCTCATCTTGACTGGTCATGTTTCTTGAAGGTTAAATCCTCCTGCAATTCCTCAAGCGTCTCTCCCACCCTGCATAAGATTAGGGTAAAAGATTCTAAGTGTAAGTTGAACTTCCACTCCATCTTATTGTACGGGTGTTGGTGACCGATTCGTTATTTGTTATTAGTTATTTGTTACTAGAGAGAATAGGGAATAGGCAATAGGCAACAGGCAATAGGGGGAAGAAGACTTTCGCCTGTACGGGCGCATAGCCATGCGCCCCTACCTGACTCCCTCTTCCCGACCCCTGCCGACCCTTGGGGCAGGCTTCTGACTTGTATCTCCCCCACACCCCACATCCTACTCCCTACTCCCTACTTCCTACCCCCCACACCCTTTTGATGACTAACTCATCCGTCGTAGATAACTCTCAACTGTATTGCGTAACAAAACAGCGACTGTCATTGGCCCTACGCCGCCCGGTACGGGTGTAATATATTCGGCAATGGGTTCGACTGCTTCAAAGTCTACATCCCCTACTAGACGGTGATTCCCCTCAGCATCTGTGACGCGGTTAATCCCCACATCAATGACCACAGCCCCTGGCTTGACCATCTCGGCAGTAATGAGATGAGGACGACCCACAGCACTGACTAAAATATCAGCCGATTGTAGCACTTGCGCTAAATTTTGAGTTTTAGAATGAGCAATGGTGACGGTGCTATTGGCTTCTAACAGCATTAACGCCATCGGTTTCCCCACCAGAATACTACGCCCTAACACAACCGCTTGCTTACCGACTAGATCAATCTGATATTCCTTCAACAGATGCATGACTCCAGCGGGTGTACAACTGCGTAACCCCAGTTCCCCACGTACCAGTCGCCCTAGGTTCATGGGATGGAGTCCATCAGCATCTTTATCTGGGTCAATTTCATACAGTAGCGAGACGGCATCGAGATGGTTGGGTAAAGGCAGTTGCACTAAAATGCCATCAACGCCATCATCCTGGTTCAACTGATGGATGATTTCTGTCAGTTGGGCTTGAGTGGCATCGGCGGGCAGATGCTGACCAAACGAAGCAATTCCCACTCCCTGACAGGCGCGTTCTTTATTGCGAACGTAAACTGCACTGGCTGGGTCATCCCCCACCATTAACACCGCTAAGCCAGGAGGCCGACCCACTTGGGATTGTACCGCCGCAATTTGCTCTTTTAGCTGAGTTTGGATGTGCTTGGCACTTGCTTTACCATTTAATAATTTAGCCATATTTGAGTGAATAAAGTTGATTCCACAACAGTCTGGGGAGTAGTCAAGATCACTTATAATCAATGATGATCGGCAAATAGAGCTAGCGATCGCAGATCGTAAGCCTGCCTGTATTGTGTAAGAATTCTGCTCCCAGTTAGAAAACAAATTATCAGATTTTGGCTACGGCTATAGAACAATCGAATCATGCAAACTTTGCCCAGACCATCGGAAACACCATTGAGTCAACCCCCTGTTGATACTGTGATTCATCGCCGCCCAACTCGGCCAGTGAAAGTGGGAAATGTAACCATAGGCGGGGGATATCCCGTGGTGGTTCAATCCATGATTAACGAAGATACGATGGATATTGCCGGATCAGTTGCAGCCATTCGTCGCTTGCATGAAATCGGCTGCGAAATTGTTCGTGTCACGGTTCCGAGTCTTGGTCATGCCAAAGCCGTTGGGAAGATTAGAGAACAACTGGAACAAACCTACCAATCGGTGCCTTTAGTGGCTGATGTTCACCACAATGGCATGAAAATTGCTTTAGAAGTTGCCAAACACGTCGATAAGGTTCGAGTGAATCCGGGATTATATGTGTTTGAGAAGCCTAAAGCGGAACGGACTGAATATACTCAAGCTGAATTTGATGAAATTGGCAACACAATCCGCGAAACCCTAGAACCGTTGATTATTTCACTCCGAGATCAAGGAAAAGCGATGCGAATTGGAGTCAATCATGGTTCATTAGCAGAACGAATGTTATTTACCTATGGGGATACTCCAGAAGGAATGGTGGAGTCTGCTTTAGAGTTTATCCGTATTTGTGAGTCTTTTGAGTTTTACAATATTGTCATTTCCTTGAAAGCCTCACGAGTTCCGGTGATGTTAGCCGCTTACCGGTTAATGGCAAAACGGATGGATGAACTGGGTATGGATTATCCGTTACATTTGGGGGTGACTGAAGCTGGAGATGGGGAATATGGTCGGATTAAGTCCACCGCTGGCATTGGCACACTCCTGGCGGAAGGGATTGGGGATACCATCCGAGTTTCGCTCACAGAGGCTCCTGAAAAAGAAATTCCAGTGTGTTACAGCATCTTACAAGCCTTGGGATTGCGGAAAACCATGGTTGAATACGTGGCCTGTCCTTCCTGTGGTCGCACCTTGTTTAATTTAGAAGAAGTCCTGCATCAAGTTCGGGAAGCAACGAAACACCTGACTGGCTTAGATATTGCCGTGATGGGTTGTATTGTTAACGGCCCTGGAGAAATGGCAGATGCAGATTATGGCTATGTCGGTAAACAACCGGGTTATATTTCTCTCTACCGGGGACGAGAAGAAATCAAAAAAGTTCCTGAAGATCGAGGGGTTGAAGAATTGATTGATTTAATTAAATCTGATGGCCGTTGGGTCGATCCGTAAAACTTGTCATTGGTCATTTGTTGTTTGTTATTTGTAGGGTTTAGGGTGTAGGGGGCAGGGGATAAAGATTTCTGGGATGAGTCACAAACTTTTGCCTGTTCCCTGTTACCGACCCACAACGAATGACAAACAACGAATAACTAATTATTAACCCCCCTGCACGGTCTATGCTAGATTGTGCATAATGAAGAGTACAGTGATTTCTTCCGGTTCAGCAATTACAGATGGTTATCTCTAGAAGTGGGATTGTTGTAGGTACAACCGCAGTCATGTTAACGGCTGTAGCTGTTGTTGGCGCAGGCATTCATCTTTCCAGTCAAGCCTCCTTTCGGGAAAGCCCTAAAGATTTGATTGATGAAGTTTGGCAAATTATTGATAAAAATTATGTTGATGGTACATTTAACCAAGTCGATTGGAAAGCGGTGCGAAATGAGTATTTAAGCCGAGACTATACCACCGAGGAACAAGCTTATGATGCTATTCGGGAAATGTTGGAGAAGCTTGAAGATCCCTACACTCGCTTCATGGATCCGGAAGAGTTTAAGAATATGCAAATTGATACCTCAGGAGAACTCACTGGGGTAGGTATTCAGTTAACGCAAGATGAAGAATCAAAAAAATTAATTGTTATTTCTCCAATTGAAGATTCTCCTGCTTTTGATGCTGGGGTTCAGGCTCAAGATATTATTACAAAAATTGATGGTAAGAGCACTCAGGGCATGGATATTAACGAAGCCGTTAAATTAATTCGTGGCCCCATTGGGACTCAGGTGATCATAACCATTAAACGAGGTAATCAGGAAATTGATTATCCCATTACGCGAGATCAAATTGAAATCCACCCCGTTCGATCGGCGAAGAAGGAAAGTCCTCAAGGTAACATTGGTTATATTCGTCTGAATACCTTTAGTGCTAACGCTTCTGAGGAAATGGAAGAGGCAATTGAAGACCTGGAACAGCAGAATGTGACCGGTTATATTTTAGATCTGCGATCTAATCCGGGGGGGCTACTGTTTTCTAGTATTGATATTGCCCGGATGTGGTTAGAACAAGGAGATATTGTCTCAACGGTAGATCGTCGCGGCGAACAAGACCGTCAACGGGCAGATAACCGGGCGTTAACGGATGCGCCTTTAGTGGTCTTAGTCGATGGAGGATCAGCCAGTGCCAGTGAAATTTTATCCGGTGCTTTACAGGATAATGAGCGGGCTGTATTAGTGGGAACCAAAACCTTTGGTAAGGGTTTAGTGCAGTCTGTGCGTGAACTGGGGAATGGTTCAGGGTTAGCGGTCACCATTGCCAAGTATTTCACACCGAGTGGTCGTGATATTAATCATGAAGGAATTCAACCGGATGTTAATGTGGAGTTAACGGAACAACAACGCGAAGATCTCAGAAAGGATCGCAGTAAAATTGGCACACCTGAAGATCCGCAATATGCTAAAGCCTTGGAAATATTACTGAAACAGGTGGCGGCAAAGGAAAATCAACAGGCGACTTCTCAATAGTGGGGAACTATCTGAGTGAATTCTGAACGAATGCTTCTAAGAACATCCTATCGAGAAGCCAATTCAGTTCGTCAACGCACCTTAGCTAGGCTCTCAGGCTAGCACAATCCCTGTGACTGGAATATTATTGATATCGAGTTAATTCAATTCGATACCGCTGCTTTTTCGTGATCCCAACTTCACCCACTTCTAAGCGTCCTTTCCCTCGAACCGCAATTAAATCTCCGGGTTTCACCTGATGACTGGCTTGGCTAATGTCTTTCCAATTGACTCGTACATCTCCCCCATTAATTAAGTCTGCCATTTTACTACGAGACATGCCAAACCCCGCAGAAGCGATGGCATCTAACCGCATTGAGGCTTCAACGGTGGTCATTTCTTTCTTTTTGGGGGGTCGAATTTTCAGTTCACTCAGTTCAATTTGCCGGGTTTTCACCGGAACAGAACGCACTTGAGTTAAATTCATTTCTAAGAATTCAACCAGTTCGGGTACAACAATTACCTGCGCCCCCCGTTCTCCCAAGACAATAATATCACCCGTTTTTTCCCGTACAATGCCTGTACCTAGCATCGCCCCCAAAAAGTCGCGATGGGTGGCGGTATCAAACAAGAAATTTCCGGCAATATCTAACGCCGCTACAGCAATATGAGACTGATCCAGAGGGAATTCAGATCGGGCGATGGCTAAGCGTTGACGTTCGGCTTGAAGATATCCGCCTCCTGCCATCACTTGGACTTCTGTTAACCGACTAAAAATCTTTTGGGACTCTGCTAACTCAGGGGGGGATAGAAAGTCGGTGAGGGTGACTTCCCAAGTTCTAATGGCCTGTTCTGCCTGATCAATGACCCGCGCTACACAGTCTCGATTTTCTACACTTTGTAGCAGTTCTTCCCTTGGTAGCATCCGTGTTTCATCTGTAGAGGTATGTAATCTCTATTTAGTGTAGCAGAAAGATGCCACAGGCTTCATTGCCCCATTTCTGAGAATCTATGGCATCGTGACGCTGACAAAACTTTGATTTGATTTTTTTATTAACTCAGCATTAAACCCATTGATTATCAATAAGATAGCCCCTTCAAACTTTTGTTAATTAACACAATCATTAACGGGATTCTGCTGTCATCATTCTAAAGATTGATTAGTGCAGATAATCTATCATCATCTATGCCATAAGAAGGGTTTTATATAAGAAATGTTAAGTGAAGTCAATTTCTTCTAATAATTTATCTATCCTAGATTATAAGACTTCTCTTTTAAAAAATAAAATTCAAAAAATCAGATTTAAAAATTAGAGGTGAAAATTAGATGACAGAACGATATATTTGTCCCTGTTGTGGTGAGTCGCTGCTGGTTCATGTTAGAGGAAATCATCAAGTAGGATTCTGCCTCAATTGCTATCAAGAAATGCCATTGATGAGTCGTTATGAAAAAAACGATGTTTCTCTTGTCAAAGACTGTGATTATTATTCAAGCGAATTGATTGATTTTTTACTGAAAAACAATCATAATGCTTATGAAATCCTTCAGAGTTCTGTTGAGGGAGTTTGGATCATTTCTCCAGATCAAATCATCGTTTTTGCTAATCAAAAATTGGCTGAACTCTTAGGATACACAGTGACAGAGATGCAAACAAAGCCTTTTTGGAAATTTATTCATGAACTCCATCCCATTTGTCAAATCTTAAATACTAATCAATCTCTGACTCAACCGGAAGAGTATGAACTAAAGCTGCTACATCGAGAAGGTTATTGGATTTGGGTCAAATTATCAATTATGTCCTTAACCAATGAATCTTCTGAGTGCCAAGGTTATCTAATGCAAGTCTTGGATCTGACTTACTTGAAACAGATCGAACATCAACTCCGGCAACAGAAAAAACGAGAAGAAGCCTTAAATCATCTCTTAAAAGTGATACGAACCTCTAGTCAGTTACAGACGATTTTTACAGAAACAGTAGATCAGTTGGGGCATTTATTACCCGTTACCTCAGTACAAATTGTACAATATTTTCCCGCTCATAAAACTTGGATCAATCGCGCTGAATATCAGGATCAGATCAACCTTTTAACAAGCCGCGATCGCGTGAAAACGGCTTTGAATCCTGCGGAATATCCCGATCCAATCCCAACCCAACGGATAACAGTGATTGATTCCGAAAACATATCACTGCCGCTAAAAGTTTCCACTGCTAACTCTCAAAATACATCATTAGTGGTGGATGATCAGCAGATTGAAGAATTTCTGCAATACTGCCCAGGGGCATGGTTACCGGTTCCATTGTATTGTGAATCTTCAATTTGGGGTTGTCTTAGCCTGATTATGCAAGATCCAAAATATCACTGGCAAACCGATGATCAAACGTTCCTCCAGTCTGTTGCCGATCAACTCTCAATTGCCATTTATCAAGCCAAACTCTATCAAGAGTTAGAACAAGCGCGGCTTAAATTCCAAACCTTATCAACTTTAGATCCCCTGACTCAACTCCCTAACTGCTATCGTTTGCATGAAGCCTCTGCTAGAAACGGAGTTGCTGGGAGTGTTCCTCCCTCAAATGTAGGATAATATCATGTCCGACTGAACACTATACACCTCTTCTGGAAGTCGGGAGTTGGGAGTGGGGTGTGGGGTGTAGGATCAAAGAAATTCAGTTCATCAACTTTCTTCTTTTGATGATCACTAATGATCCGGACTTGATATAAGCTAAAACTTTTACCGGAGACTGTTCTCATTTATTTCTAAATAAGTGAGAATGTTCTGGATGATATAGACCCGAACGTCTGTTGGCGTTCTCCTGACTCAAGCCCAACGCCGGACTAATCACATATAATGTGGTTCGGATCAACTGTTCTTGTTCAGTGGTAATTGCCATTTTTTCTAATGGAACTACTCTAATTTTCTCATCCGGCCATCCTAAACGATAACAAATTGCCACAGGGGTTTGAGGAGGATAATGTTCCATTAGTTTTTGTTGAGCCGTTCCAACGTGGCGGGCACTCAGATACAAACATAAACTGGCGCGATGGGCTGCTAAACTGGCGAGTTCTTCCGTCTCTGGGACAGCAGTTGCCCGTCCACTCATTCGCGTTAAAATAATCGACTGAACCTGTTCAGGAACCGTTAACTCGATTTTCAACTTAGCCGCAGCATCCTGATAGGCACTAATTCCAGGAACAATTTCCACCTCAATTTCAGCTTCAGCCAACCGTTGAATCTGTTCATGAATCGCACTATACAAACTGGGGTCGCCGGAATGCAAGCGAATCACAGATTTTCCTTGACGCACTCGTGCAATCATCAAGGGTAAAATCTCTTCTAGGGTTTTATTGGCAGTGGGAACCCGTTCAGCATCAACGCGAACTGCTTTTAGAATCTGTTGAGGAACTAAAGAGTCAGCATAGACAATCACATCAGCCGTTTGCAAGAGTTTCCAGGCTTTTAAGGTTAATAACTCGGGGTCACCTGGACCAGCCCCGACAATATAAACTGCGGCTTTGAGAGAGTTGTCATCTAGTGTATTCATGAAGAGTGATCCGAAACAGTTTGTCAATTTTTTTGCAGACTGTTCCGGATAGTATCAGACTTTCATGGATAAAAGAAGTGGTAGATGCACCCTGGTTGAGGCCCTGGAAGTTTAATCCGGGGCATTTTTTTTGCTTTTTTCCGGATTGCTTCCAATATTTTTAGAGAAAACTAATGGTAGATGCACCCTGGTTGATGTCCTGGATATTTTAATCCAGGACTATTTTTTTTGAATTTTTTGACTTCCGGAATAATGGACTATTTGGGATTAACACAAAATGGTAGATACACATTGCACCCTGTCTTGGAATCACTTTCAGGGCATTTTTTTTCAATTCTTCCGGATAGTCTCAGATTTTGAACGAGAATATCAATGGTAGATGCACCCTGGTTGAGTCCTGGATATTTTAATCCGGGACTATTTTTTTTGGAGAAATTGGAGGAAATCACAGTGAGGGACTTTTCTACAGGATTATTTAAAGGTTCAGCTTAACCCAGTTTGCCTCAACTTCCAAGTTCTAAACTATTTTTTCAATTGTTCCGGATTCCCTCACCATTATTCCGAGAACATAAATAGTAGATGCACCCTGGTTGAGTCCTGGATATTTTAATCCGGGACTATTTTTTTTGGAGAAATTGGAGGAAATCACAGTGAGGGACTTTTCTACAGGATTATTTAAAGGTTCAGCTTAACCCAGTTTGCCTCAACTTCCAAGTTCTAAACTATTTTTTTTCAATTGTTCCGGATTCCCTCACCATTATTCCGAGAACATAAATAGTAGATGCACCCTGGTTGAGTCCTGGATATTTTAATCCGGGGCTATTTTTTTTGGAGAAATTGGAGGAAATCACAGTGAGGGACTTTTCTACAGGATTAGTTAACGTTTAAGCTAAATCCAGTAGGCCTTAACTTCCAAGTTCTAAACTATTTTTTTTTCAATTGTTCCGGATTCCCTCACCATTGACCCGAGAACATAAATAGTAGATGCACCCTGGTTGAGTCCTGGATATTTTAATCCGGGGCTATTTTTTTTGGAGAATTTTCAACGAATCATTCCTGATATTAAAAATTTTCTCTGTAATGAGAAAAAATGGTACATATAGTTCATAAAAATATAGTCAAATGTGACACACCTTTATTTAGTCGGCGTTACCCGAACCGGGTGAACTACAACACCCTCTATCCCATAGCCTAAAGCATTTGGGATTGCTTTTCTCATGATGTTCAAAGAACCATTAACATCGGCATTAACCAATCGTCCACTACCAGTACGGTATAAACCCCGTTTGACTCTTTTTCCACTGAAAGTCCACTGATTTTTCTCACCCTTTTTGTACACCGGAATGGGATCATTATCAATAAAACTGGCTTTTGAGGTATATGATTCTTCGGTTAAAATTACCTGAATCCCTGCTAGTTTGGCTTTATAAGATAACATTTCTATGAACTTGGCATGAGGAATTTGAACGAAGTTTTGATTCGTCTTTTTTCCCAAGTTAATTTCTTGTTTCCACTCCGGATTTTTGC
>Ga0209594_1000250_pt1 | contig 37899 bp, 33 predicted proteins | sample AshMeaCrysSpring_FD_184126 | JGI IMG/M metagenome (GOLD analysis project Ga0209594, IMG submission 184126) | Groundwater microbial communities from Big Spring, Nevada to study Microbial Dark Matter (Phase II) - Ash Meadows Crystal Spring... | ecosystem: Environmental > Aquatic > Deep subsurface... | reverse complement strand
TTCCCAGAAAAAGTGATATTTTTAATAATGGGAAACCCTTGAAATAATCATTTTTTTTTGATAATAGTGTCTATTCCCATTATCTAAATTATACCCCCCATCTGTCAAGTTGTCAACCCCCAAGACCCAAAAAAATGACCTTTTTTTTTCTAGATCAAAAAAATTTATAACAAATATTGGAAAGGGGAGGACGTTTAAATAAAATTATGACAGACTTGGGGATCCGCGCCCCTATGGGATCACCAGAAATAACCAGGGGTGATGGTGGTTTGGGTTTGGGTGGAGTCGTAGGTGAGTAGGTATTCGCGGGCGATCGCATTTAGGGAACGTAACTTCTCTACTTCTTTTTGTGCTATTTCGGTGTCGGTGGAAAGGAGAATAACTTGATGGGAGGCGGTGGGAAAATAACGCTCTACCAGGTTGTTGCGGTGGGAAGAGTCGAGTCGGCCTAGAGGAGTATCAATAGCAACAGGAAGAGTTCTACCTGAGACTCGCGCTAACCCCCAGAGAAAAGAAACAGCGAGGAGTTGTTTTTCCCCTGCGGAAAGACGGTGTTTAGGTACTGGTTTACCTTGTGGATCATAAAGAGAGAGACGAAAATTATCAGTTGCGATCGCCACTCGATGTACCAAGTCTGACTTATGGAGGAGATAACGGAAACATTCAGTTACTTCTATTTCCAATTTATTTAACTTTTTAAGAGTTAAACGCTCGCGAAAAATAGCGAGAGTTTCTTTTACTTTTTTAATTGAGTCTATTATATGCTGATTATTTTGTTGTTCCAAAGCTGAAGTACTGTAGCGTTCTAACTCTTTTTTTGATAGGGCGATCGCCTTATCTATCTCATCACATCTACGTTTTACCACTTCATATTCTGCTTTAGCATCTATCAACTTTTTCTGGATATTTTTTACAGCATCATTCAACTTTTCATACTCTTCTGGGGAAGCTGCAACAGCGAGTTGTCTTTCTTTTGCATTTATTTCTTCTTCAAGCTCTTTTAACTTTTTCAACTGTTGTTTTAGCACATCAATTTGTACTGGTAAATGAGCTGTAAGCAGGCTATTAAAATTTTGTAAATCATCTATTTCTACGCCCAAATAGCAGTTAATTTCCTCTTTTTGTAAAGCTGCATTTTCTTGTTCTAAAAAAGATTTAATTTTCTCAACTTGAGTAGAAGAGAGAGACAAATCTAAGATAAAATCTAGGAGACGAGAATCTCTGGCTTGAATAATTGCTTGAGCGATTTTTGCTTGTTTATATTCTAACTCTAATTTACCTTGAGATTGTGCTGCTATGAGGAGGGGAGAGATGAGAGCCAAAGGAAGTACTGAACCTGCGGACTCACACAACTCTAAACGTTGTTTTTCTAGTGACTCTTCTAGACGCTTAATTTGACTGTGTAAGCTACTTCTTTCTGCGGCTATTTTACCTCCTTCAGAGCTAAACTTATGATAAGTAAAATCATATTCTTCTTGCAGTTTTTTTACCTGTTCTTCCAAAGCTTTTAATTGTTGTTCTTCATAGGTTTTTTTAGAGATTTGTTCAGTAATTTTAGCTTCTATTTCTTCGATATTTGCCAATTGGGAAGAAGTAGCGAGAGCTTTACGTTTACGAGCGGCTAAAACATCGAGGTCTACATCAAGACGTTCTGCGAGTTCTAAACCTAATAAAGATTTAATAGCTTCGACAACAGGAGGGGGGGGAGTTTCTTGTTCAGCCAACTCTTTTACTTGTTCACCATCAAAGAGAAAGAGGTTAGAAATGCCGATAGGGAGGAGGTTTTCGATATATTCATCCCAAGTATTTGCCCAACCACTATCGGGCCATTCACCATGAAGAATGCCCAAATGATCTTTACCATCTTTAGGGTTTCTGTCCCAAGTTCTAACAATTTTTATTTCTTTCCAGTCCCCATCTACTAAATGTTCAAAACCCAATTCTATGCGAGTTTTATCTTCATCTAAAGTTGGGTAATTGACACAGAGTTTATTAACACATTGAGAGAGGAAATCACTATAACCTAAATTGCCTCTAGTAGAACATTGGGCGCGTTGACCATATAAAGCGAGACGAATAGCATCCATAAGGGTTGTTTTGCCGCCGCCATTCATACCACCAAACAGAATAATTGGGTGATGAATACCGTTTTTATCTGGGCGGAGGTTGATTATTTGTTTGCCGTGATATGGCCCAAAGTTTTGGAGAACAAGTTCAGTAAATAGCATTAAATTTTTAGGGTAAAATATAGCTTATTTTATTCTATGGTAAATTAAGCAAAATTAGTTTTCAAGGTAGATTTTGAGAGAGAGGAGGCTATGAAAAGACCATGAGGAGGTTATGAAAAGACCATGAGGAAGCCATGAGAAGGCCATGACCCCCTCATGAGGGGTCATGAGGAGGTCATGAGGAGGTCATGAAGGGGTCATGAAGGGGTCATGAAGGGGTCATGAAGTTGCGGGCGATTGAAATCGCGCCTATAGAGACGAAGTCCGCCTGCGCGGACTGGTTACGGGTGAAACCCGCCCAGGCGGGTTTTGTTTGAAGTAACAGCAATTTCAATAGCCTGGTTTTCAATCCCCAGGTTTTTTATTCCCCAGGTTTTTGACTCTTCTCCTCTTGAGGAAATTTCATATTTGCCCAAGTTAACTGTTTGACTTTTTCAACATTACCGTCATCTGCTGCGGTTTTTAAATCCCGTTTGAGATGGGCATTTTCAATGGCTTCTTCCTGGGAGCGGGAGCTAGTTTCAAAACATTCTTCTAAGGTTTCATAAATGCCGTTACGGCGAGATTTGGTATAAAATTGACGCTCAGTATCGAGGAGTTTTGACATTAATTCCAGGTGCATGGGGTTTTCATCACAAATCTCTGCTAATACATCCCATTCATCTGTACCCAGGAGAGGGTTTCCTGCACCGCGTCGTACATCTTTGAAAGGTTCCCCTGTGACTTCCTCATAAATACGGGGGAGACTATCGTCAAATTCGTGCTTTTCCTCCAACCAGATGTGTCTAATTTCGCTTAACTCTTCTGGGGTAATGAGAGTAATTTTTCCCATCTCCTCTGGTGCAGTGCGGCGAATTTGCACTTGCGCTTCCAAAACTCGTTTTAACCAATGTTCCCGCCATTTCTTAGTATATGGCCCAGGAATAGGCTCAATTGAGGTTTCTCCCTCTAAATTGCGCTCAAAGAGTTGCACACTACCCCAGATGCGGCGGAAGTCTCTTTTATCGCGATCGTTTTCTATATCTAATTCATTACGAAGATCTAATAATGGTTGTAACCATTCTTTCTCTTCATCATTTTGGATCATCGCCTCCATAGATTTATCTTGATTAACCATTGTGCATACCCAACAGCCAAAACGAGAACTACCACAACTAGGAGTAGAGGTATCCACAACTAGAGGACATTCATTATCTGCAGTTGCTCCCCGATACATGGCAAATAAATCTTTGTTACTATACCCCCAGGGGTTTTCCCACTGCATTAGGTAAAGCCAAACTTCATCAGTACGCCAGTCTTCAATGGGAGTGTATATGAGAGAGTTAGGAAGGTGACTATTTGGGCTAAGACGATCGCGCACCCTCCCTATTTCGTGCTTTTTCATTGTCAAAGCACGTTGGATGCTTTCAGCTTTACGAGTACCTAAAACAATAATGGTTTCACCATGTGTTCTAACAACTTGTCGAATAAAGTTATTAACAGGCTGAATTTTCATTCTATCCGTACACCAGCGAAATCCTTGACGCGGTGCTGGGTAGCCTCTGCCAATTAAACATACCCAGAAGTTTTCTTTTACCGAAGGATAAAGTAAATTAGTTTTGATCGGCATTTTTTGCTTTTCGGCTGCCATTTTCATTTGATTGAGGGATTTGTTTACCCAAGCAGAAACTATTGGGTTTTCTACCCGTGTGTCGGTGGTGATAACATGAATTGTTTTTCTTTGTTTTTCTGGTGGAAGTTGAGCGATCGCATTCCAGATCAGCTGTACGATTGCTGTACTATCTTTTCCTCCGCTATATCCTAAAACCCAGGGTATTTGATCCTGAGAATATAATTCTTGGATTTCTTCAGTTAATTTTTCTAAATCTTCTGTAAACTTCTCCACAGTGCGCGGTGGAAATATTGACATCTGGCTTTCTATCATCTCTCAAAACTCCTATTGTCTGGTTGTTTATACCCTTGCTTTATAACCGTAAGTGTGATTATCATAAAAAATAAGATATTACTAAACATTATTGGATTTTATGTCTGAAAACAAGAACTCTCATTCAGAAAGAAACCAACGACTCAATGAGTTACTAGGTTCATACTTTAATGATTACTACGACAAGCAGTGCTATCCTGGGTTAATTTTCCAACAAGGAGAACGTGAAATGATACAAATTAATGTCAATGCCAAGCAATTACGTTGCTTGACGCAAAACCTTCTGATAATAATGATCCAGATTCTGGTAAAAATCGCCCAAAAGATGAAGCTCATGCTAATGAAATTAAAGAATATATTCTTAGTCGCGCTCGAAATAAAAAACCCTGGATTTTAGGAACACTTACTGCCAATGTTGCTAAAGAAAAGATTGAATTAATCAAATTATGCAGAGAGTTTTGTCTGGTTGTAATTGAAGAAAATGTTAAATTAGATATTACTGATGGGCAGCATCGTCAAAGTGCTATTAAAAAATTAATGGACAGTTCTGAAAGTTATTTAATTGCTAATCATAAATTTCCGATCACATTGGTTTTAGAAGGAGATGATCGGCAATGTCAGACTGATTTTCGTGATATGGCACAAACTAAACCATTAGATAAATCTTTACTGTTATCTTTTGGTGAATTTGAAGGCAGAGTAGGCATTACTAAAAACTTAGTAGAAAAAGTAGCAATGTTTCATAGAAAAACAGAAAAAATTAAAGGAACTGCATCAACTCAAAAGAAACTAATTTTTACAATGAATTACATAGCTAAATTTGTTGGTTGTGCTTTGGCTAATGATCCGCAAAATGAATTAAAAAAATATGATGTTGAAACTTGTTCAAATTCTTTAATCTCTAGTCTTAATAACTTTTTTGATCAATGTGAATTAACCAGTAATATTGCCACAAAAAGTGTTGAAGATTTGACTGTTGATGAAGTAGCAGAGTTTAAGGAAAATTCCATTTTAGGTAAGAGTGTTGGCTTAGAAGTATTAGGCAGAGTTATGTATTTGGCTAAGGATTACGAAAATCATAATTTTTCGTCTGATAAAATTTCACAAATTGCTCAACTAGATTGGTCAATGTCAAGTGAGTTGTGGCAGGGTAATATAGTAAAAAAAGATCCTAACCCAAGTAATCCGAATAAACTTTACAAAATAACAGCGGGTGCTAGCCCAATAAAAATGGCAGTTTATACGGCTAAATCTCAACTAGGCTGGCAATAACTGAACAAACCCCGAAAAATTGAGCAAATTGAATAACCTGCTCAATTTTATAATAAAATGAAAGCGGTTAGTAAGTAACTCAGATATGATAAGCTAAAAAAGTAGAATTTAAATAAAAAAGCAGAGGGATGAATAAAGCGAGGAAGTTGTCAGGAAGTTTAGAGAGTCAAATAAGGAAAAAAGAGGAAGAGGAAAGAGAAGCGATCGCCTTTCTTTTAGCCAAACAAATCAAGAAAAAAGAGCAAATATTAGTGCAAAAAATGCGGATGGGGAACACAGAATCATTTATTGGTGCAGTTACCCTGGAATGGTTAGCAACGCGGGTAGGTTTTGCGGCGCAATTGCCATTATTTCAAGATAAATTCAATCCTCAAACTAACAATGTAGTCAGAGACGCGAAAACAGTAGAAGCATTACAACAACGTCCTTTAGACTGGTCAAGACAAACTGCACTTACGCAGTATTTAGCGGTGAGAAAATCCCATAAATTCCCTGCGGTTTTGGTGGTAATTGATGCACACTGGGTAAATAATTATTATGCGATAAAATGGGGAAATAAAGGAAGAGCAACTGAGTCTTCTGCGGTTTTTTTACCCTTAGATGAAGATGGAAATTTGGGATTGTTAAATGTATCAGAAGAATATGGTATTTTTGCGCTTGATGGTCAACATAGACTGATGGGAATACAAGGGTTAATGCAATTAATTGACACTGGAAGATTGCCAAAATATAAGAGAGATAAAAGCTGTACGGGTAAGTATATTTGCATTGAAGATTTGATGGGAGATTATGATATTAAACAAGTAGAATTAGAAAAGTTAGCTCAAGAAAAAATCGGGATTGAGTTTATTCCTTCTGTACTTGTAGGGGAAACTTATGAAGAAGCAAAAAGGAGAGTTAGGTCAATATTTGTGCATGTAAATTTGATGGCTGTACCTTTAACTAAAGGACAATTAGCACTTCTTAATGAAGATAATGGCTTTTCTATTATTGCTAGAAAAGTAGCAGTTAGTCATGCTCTTTTTAGGGAAATGTCAGGACGTAAGCCCCGTGTAAATTGGGATAGTGCAACAGTATCAGCTAAATCTACAGTGTTAACTACTCTGCAAGCAATTCAAGATATGTCAGAGAATTATTTATATTATAAATTCCCCCATTGGAAAGCTACAGATAAGGGTTTAATTCCCATGCGACCAGAAGATGAAGAATTAGAAGAAGGGTTAAAAGAATTTAACAAATTGTTTGATTATTTAGGCAATTTACCGAGTTATCAAAGATTAGAAAACGGCGTAGAAACTCCAAAAATGCGGCGATTTAGCCATGAAAAACCACCAGGAAAAGGTAATATTTTATTTCGTCCTGTGGGACAAGTTGCTATTGCTCAAGCATTGGGTTTTTTGGTGTTTAGAAAAGGTTTTTTTTGGGAGGATATTTTTGATAAATTATATGAATATGATGCTGCAGGTGGTTTTAGTTCAATGGAGTTACCTAAGTCGGTTTGGTATGGAGTTTTTTATGACCCAAATAAGAAAAGAGTATTAGTTTCTGGTAAAGATTTGGCGGTTAAATTAATTATTTATCTTTTAGGGGGAATAGTAGATAAAGTTGAGCGGGTTTATTTACAGAAAGATTTAGCTACAGCTAGAACTATTGAAAATAAAGCTATGGGTTTTCATGGTAAGTATATTGACCCTAAAAATGTGGGTTTACCTGATGTTATTTAAGGCAATGTGTGCGATTGAAATTACGGCAAAAATCGCCATAGATTGAAATCGCCATAGATTGAAATCTATGGCTACACAAAGGAAGTCCGCCTACGCGGACTAATATAGCAAAAAATCTTTGAAATACATTTTTAGACAAAGGGCTTAAGCATTTTGTCCTAGTCCTAACTATCCCTTTTTTTGCTATATAAAATAATTTTACTTTCATTTTTGTTTGCCAAAAAAAATATACCAGTCCGCGTAGGCGGACTTCGTTTGTGTAGCGAGGGATTTCAATCCCTCGCGATTTTTATTGTGTGCAATTGAAATTGTGCGCTATTTTTATTGTGTGCGATTGAAATTATGGCAAAAATCGCCATAAATTGAAATCGCCATAAATTGAAATCGCCATAAATTGAAATCTATGGCTACACAAAGGAAGTCCGCCTAGGCGGACTAATATAGCAAAAAAATCTTTGAAATACATTTTTAGACAAAAGGCTTAAGCATTTTGTCCTAGTCCTAACTATCCCTTTTTTTGCTATATAAAATAATTTTACTTTTATTTTTGTTTGCCAAAAAAAATATCCCAGTCCGCGTAGGCGGACTTCGTTTGTGTAGCGAGAGATTTCAATCTATGGCGATTTTTATTGTGTGCAATTTTTATTGTGCGCTATTTCAATCCCTCAATATTTTTTTGCTATTTTTAATCCAAATTTAGTAACAAAAGCTACAGTTATTTACTCTGTTAACTGTAATAGTAAAAACTCAGCAAAAAAAATAATTGCCATAAAAAAGTGGGAGTAATTAACAAATTAACTATCAAATCAAAACTAATGCTAATGCTGCTTGTGGTAAGCATTTGCTCAATTATAGTAATTTCATATTTAGGCTACAGTAGCGGGCAAAAAAATCTAACTGAAAGAATATTTAATCAACTCACCAGTTTGCGTGCTTCTAAAACGGAGCAAATAGAATCTTATTTTACTTCTCTACGCAACCAGACAGAAGTTTTTAGTGAAAACTTAACAATAATTGCTGCTATTCAAGAATTTACTGCTGGATATCAGGAGCTAGACACAATTAGTATTCCCCCCAATTTTGAACAGGAAATTAACTCATATTATCAACAAGAATTTCTCCCTCGACTAACAAAAACTACCACAGGTTTACCCATATTAGAATCTTACACCCCCACCGAGTCAGCGGCAAAATATCTGCAATATTATTATTTAGTAACAAACCCTAACCCAGTAGGAAAAAAACATCTGCTCAACGATGCAGGAGATGGGAGTAAATATAGTAAAGTTCATAGTTTATATCATCCAATTTTTCATAAAATAGTAGAAAAGTTTGGTTATTACGATATGTTTCTCATAGATTCAAAAGGGGCGATCGTTTATTCTGTATTTAAAGAAACCGACTTTGGGACTAATTTAAATACAGGGCCATATAATGAGACTAATTTAGCAAAAGCGGCCACAATTATTCGGCAAGCAAAGGGAAGAGAATATATAAAAATAGAGGACTTTCAACCCTATTCTCCCTCTTATGGCGCTCCAGCAGCATTTATAGCAGCACCCATATATCAAGGGGCAAAATTTCTGGGAGTTTTAGCCTTTCAATTTCCTGTAGATGAGATAAATAAAGTAATGACAGGAAATAGAAACTGGGAAAAAAAGGGGTTAGGAAAAACAGGAGAAATTTATCTAGTAGGAGAAGATTATTTAATGCGGTCTGTCTCTCGTTTTCTGATAGAAGATGAGCCAGAATATTTAGCGGATTTAAGTAATATTGGAGTAAAAGAAGAAACAATCAATAAAATCAAAAATTATGGCACTTCAATTTTACAGCAACAAGTAAAAACCCTAGCAGTAAAAGAAGCATTGACAGGAAAAGAAGGGACAAAAATAATTGAAGACTATCGAGGTATTCCCGTTTTAAGTTCCTATTCACCTTTAAATATTGAAGATTTAAACTGGGTAATTCTTTCAGAAATAGACCTAGCAGAAGCTTATCTTCCTGTATATTCTTTTCAAAAAAGGGTATTAGTATCTACCACAGTAATTATGTTAATTAATACCCTAGTTGCTATGGGTTTAGCGAATATTTTTGTTAAACCAATTAATAGTTTAATTACCTGTGCGCCGAAGGTGGGGGAAGGAAATATGGATACATTAATTATTCTAGAATCACAAGATGAATTTGGGGAGTTAGCAGAATCATTTAATCAAATGATAACCAGTTTGCGTCAACAAACAGAAATCATCGAAAAGAAAAACCAAGAAAACGAAAAATTGTTATTAAGTATTTTTCCTTCTTCAGTCGCTAAACGTCTAAAAAGAGGCGAAAAAGAAATAGCAGATAATATTTCCAACGTGACAGTATTGTTTTCTGATTTAACAGGATTTACAGAATTATCTCAGTCAATGACAGCAGCAGAAGCAGTGGGAATGTTAAATAGTTTAGTAACAGCTTTTGATGAGGCAACAGAAATACATGGAATGGAGAAAATTAAAACCATTGGTGATGGTTATATGGCAGTTTGTGGACTATCATTACCTCGTTTAGACCATGATAAAAGGGCGATAGATTTTGCTTTGGAAATGTTTACCATTGTGAGAAGAATAAATCGGGAAAAAGGATTAAAATTAAATTTGCGCATTGGGATTAATTCTGGGGATGTGGTGGCGGGGATAGTAGGAACAAATAAATTTCTTTACGATGTTTGGGGCGATACAATTAACGTTGCTAGCGCTTTAAAATCAGCTTGTCCTATAGGAGCAATATTAGTAGGAAAACAAATACGCGATCGCCTCCAAGATCTATATAATTTTGAGCCAGTTGGCGATATTAGAGTAAGTGAAAAACAAGTAATCACAGTTTGGAAGTTGAACAATGAATATAAATAATGAATGGTCAATGTGGGCTATAATTTTAGCCTTTGGTTTTCCTATAATTATAATTGTTTTGGGAGAAATAATTTATCGTCTTCAAAGAAATAATAACCCCATAGCAGCAACTTTTAAAATAGTCCGCAACTTAGTAACTCCAATTTTGGTATTAATGTTGTTGTTAAAAAATGTCTTGGAAATAAATCCAGAAGGAGAGTTAATCAGAATTGTAGAAACTCTATGTTGGGTATCATTAATTAATGCCTTTTTTTCTCTGATCAATGTAATTTTATTTGCTCAAGCAGAAGCAGATAGTTGGCGAGCAAAAGTACCGAAACTATTATTAGATCTTGGTCAATTTTTTTTAGTATTATTAGGAACCTGTATTGTGTTATCAGCAGTATGGAATGCAGACTTAGCTGGTTTAGTAACTGCTTTTGGTATTGGTTCCATTGTTATCGGGTTAGCGCTTCAAGATACTTTAGGGAGTATAATGTCAGGAATTACCCTATTATTTGAACGCCCTTTTGAGTTAGGAGACTGGATCAAAGTAGGAGAAATAGAAGGTCAGGTTATCGAGATAAATTGGCGTGCTGTGCGTCTTTTAACCCATGAAAGAGATTTAATTATTGTTCCCCATTTAGTAATAGGAAAAGAGACTATTCTCAATGAAAGTCAACCCCCAGGAACGGGAATAGAAAATGTAAAAATTAGCTTTTCTTTGGCAGATCCTCCTAATTTAGTTAAGCAAATAATGAAAAGTACAGCCCTTACTATTCCTGGGATTTTAACAGAACCACCGCCAGAAGTTCATACTTTAGCTTATAATGAATCTTCTATTACCTATGATGTGAGATTTTATCTGGATGATTATGGTAAAATTTTAGAAATCAGAGATGAATTATTAACTAGAATTTGGTATGCTGCAAAACGGAATAATTTAACCATTCCTTTTCCCATGCGCACCCTTCATTTATATGATGGTAAAACTTTAGAAATTAAAAATAATACCTCTGAGAAATTCGTTCACAGTTTAAAATCAATTGTGCCCCAAGTAAGAGAACAAGAAAACTGGGATGAACTAACTCAAGGGTCAAGTTTACAACATTTTGGTAAAGGAGAAACGGTGATAAAAGCAGGCGAAGTTTCTCATGCTTTATACATTATAATAGCAGGAGAAGCAGCGATGACGGTAATAAATGAAATGGGAAGAGAACAGGAAATAATGAGAGTAGCTCGTGGGGAATTTTTTGGGGAAATGGCGTTATTTAGTCGTCAAGCAAGTGCAGTTACAGTAAAAGCAATTAGCGACTTAGAAGTAATGGTAATTTATGCCGATGCAGTCAATAAAATCATCGAAAATCAACCCAGTTTAGCCAGAGAAATAGCTCAAATAATTGAAGCCAGAAGAAAAGAGATCCCAACATTTAATAATGGTTTACAAAAAGCAGATTTAGTATCCCATCAACAAGCAGAAGTTAATTAAAAAAAGTGAACAAGTATCAGGAAGCAGTTATTTTTGTAGAAAAAAAAACAAAAAATATACAAGGGGTTTAAGCCCCTTGTCTCGGGCTGCAAATTTTGAGTTATTGTTCTTTAAGATATCATTGTTGCTATACTGTTCACTGGTTCTTAATAACAGGTGACTGTTTATTTTGAACTTACAAAAACCTAGTTAAATCAAAATCTTCGTCAGGTTTTTCTGGCTTTAACCTATACTGAGTAATCAGTAACAGAATACGTTCTGAATAATCAACAGATCCTCGGAGATCATCTTGCAATTTTGTCAAACCACCGTTAGCATATTCCTCAAAAATAAGCACCAGTTGTTCCTCATTTTCAGGCTCATCATTAGAGAGTATTTTAACATCTTGAGTTTCTGCTACAGCTAACATTTTTAAAACTAAATCATACCCACGAGTTACAAAAACTTCTAAATTAATGGGAGCAGGTTCTTTAGAAATAGAGTCTAGAGGAACTCTTTTCTTATATTTTGCGCCCAAAGTAGCAGCAAATACCAAAACATCAGCATAAGTTTGAAAAGGACCTGTTGTATCTTTATAATTAACCAAATCTTGAACTAACTGAGCTTTATCTTTAGCAATTTTAATTCTAACTACCATAGTTTTTGGGACAAAAAAATTACTCTTTCCCTAATTAGTTATTAGTCATAGGATTTTTAAGAATTGTTTTAGTAAAGATACCAATGACTAATGACTAAGGACCAATGATTAAATTAATTAGCAACTTCTGCCATTTCAATCACCCGTTCTTCCAAATCTTTAACCAAGAAATTGAGAGGTTTATCGCGGCGGATTTTGTATTTTAAGCGACGAGATTGGACACGTAAAAGCACTTCTTCCAAACAATCATGGTCAAAACATACATGACGTTGACGATTTTTGCTCCCCATAGTAGCACCAGAAATAATATGTAACTGAGTATTTTTTTTCAATTGATACCAAAGACCCTCAGAACCTTTTAAGCTAGTATTAGGAGTAAAATCAGGGGTAGTAGAAAGATAGAGAGGGTCAATAGCAGCAGTTCCCAGAGTTTGCTCATAATTATAGTAATAATGGAGCGGCACATCTGCTACTGATAAATCGAGCAAACCCTCATAAAACTGCCTTGCCACTTCGAGGTCAGACACCATGATAGTATGTACTTTAGGAGCAGAAGAAAGAAACATCCACATTGCCAGGGCGTAGGCAGCTAGAAGCATCACCATAATTCCCTGAGTAGAGAAGATAGAATCCAAACCCATTTCAGGCAAAAAAGCCCCAAAAGAAAAATGATTGAGGGAAAGATTTAAAATAGCTGTTGTTATCATAAACTATGACTCAGAAAAAGTAAGCTCCTTGCCAGGAGTGAAAACTAATATATTTTAACAAAAAAGTGGAAATTCCCAGTTATCCTGAATCCTATCATCCCCTGATCCAATCCCTATATCACCACAGCGATGAACAATTACTGACCATGTTTCAAGAATATCCAGAACAGGGAAAATACTTCACAACAATTTTCTGTCGTTATAGTGCCATAGTTTATACCTTAATTTTCGACTCTGTAGGGGATTTTCAAGTAACCAACTACCTTTTTGCGCGTACCTGGGTAGATATCTTCTATGAAATGCGGGGGCTAATATTAAGCAGTGAGGGAGAACCAGAATTGACTTCTTTACAAAACTGGCTAATTTACATCACTTCTCTAAGTATTAACGAAAAACAAAATAAATTAGGGGAAACCATCCCCTCCGAATTTAAAAATGTATCCATTCCCCTATTATGTTACTTAGAACAGGCATTAGAGGTATTACCGCCCATGATTCGTTTTATCTTGGTAATGATAGAAAAATTCCGCTGGAGTAAAAATAGAGTTGCTGCTTATTTACAAGCAGAAGGAGAAATGATTACAAAAGAAGAATTAGAAAAATGGCTCAATCGAGGTCATCAGTTAATAGAATCAGCCATACCAGAAGACATTAAAATTATTTATTTAGATGGAGAAGCAAAAGCCAAATTAAAGGATAATGAAAAAGATTATGGTTGGGATTTTGAATTTTCTTGAAATGCAACACAAATCGTTAGTTGCATAAAAACTTACAATAATAAAATTTAAAGAAAATTATGGAGAAAAGTTAAAATAAAATCAACAGAGGATGTATTCAAAAAATCACCCTATTGCCTCTTGATAGACTCATATCCCTAAAAAAAAAGGAAGTAAATTATGCTTATATGTCCCATCTGCGAATTTGAAAACCCAAATAGCAATAAATTTTGTCAAAGTTGTGGAACTTCTCTCATTGAAAAACCCTGTCATGAATGCGGAACAAAAGTTAAATATAACGCTGAAAAATGTCATAATTGTGGAGCGGTAACAGGTACTTTTTGGTTAGCCTTAGTTAATCAATTTGGTAAAAATGAAACAGCTTCAGTAGCAGAAGAAACTCTGACTGAAAATATTAATTTTTACCCAGACACTGTCATCCAAAAAAACACAATAACATTAACAGAAGAGGTAATGATCACCCCAGAAATAGCTCAGGTGGATGCAAAAGAAGAAACTCAAGCAATAGAAGAAGTAATTAAACCCGCAGAAACAGTTGAGTCAAAAGCAGAAACTCAAGTAACAGAAGAAGTAATTAAACCCGCAGAAACAGTTGAGTCAAAAGCAGAAACTCAAGCAACAGAAGAAGTAATTAAATCCGCAGAAACAGTTGAGTCAAAAGCAGAAACTCAAGCAACAGAAGAAGTAATTAAACCCGCAGAAACAGTTGAGTCAAAAGCAGAAACTAAAACAACAACAGTAGATGAGTTAATTATCCCCGAGGAAGCAGATGATATAGATTCAGAAGAAGCAGAACCAGAACTTAAATTTTATTTAAAAGAAAAGTTTTTCACTGCAAGTATTACTAGGCTTCAAATAGATGAAATAGAAAGTGTCCCTCCAGAGGAAATAGATTTTCAGTTAAATGGAGAATTTTTAGACAAAATGAACCGATATAAATTAACTGAAAATGTGAACCAAGAATTATCTAAGGTTACAATTCAGGAAGATGGATCATTATTGTTAGAAACAATAGTAGGAGACACAGATCCACTAAAAACATCAAGGTTAGCAGAAATTCTTAAAACTCAAGGAAACTTATCAGCAAAAATTCAGGAAAACATTGATAATCTTCCAGGATTGGAAGCAGAAATGGGAACAGAAATGAAATTACAAAAAATAGCTATTCCCTATTTGATTTATCAAGAATTTTCTTCAAGAGTACCACAGGTTCATGATGCTTGGGCAGAAAATAATCAAGAGGTAGTGTTATTAGAGGATCGGAGTAAATGGCAATCACTCTCAGACCTGTTAAAAAATCAAAATATAGAGTTAGGACAGATTTTTGAATACCTTTATCAGATAACAGAACTTTGGCAAAATTTATCTTATTTAGGTTATTGTCAAACTGTTTTAGAACCAAACAATCTTAAAGTAGATGAAGAGCTTTCCTTGTGTGTTCAAAAACTAATTCCCGACCTTTCAGACTCCCCAGCTACCCTTCAAGATTTAGGAATAATGTGGCAAAGTTTGCTTTTCAGTTGTGAAATAGAAGACCAAACTTTAGTCAAGTTATTTGAATTGATAGAAACAGGAGAAATTAATCAAATTGAAGAGTTATATGCTTTGTTGCGTCAAATTTTAGAAGAAGAAACATCAGCAACATCTACCCCCGAAGAATATGAAGAAGAATATGGAGAAATAGCCAATGAAATAGCTGTAGATGATTTCTATGACGAAGAAGAAATGTCATACAGTGACGAGGGAGATGATATGCCAACCGTGGTAGTTCCAATGCAATTGGCAAGCATAACAGAAGCAGCTTGTACTGATATTGGGCGTCAAAGGTTTCACAATGAAGATTTCTATGGCATAGAAACAAAAAGTAATAGACAAGAAAATCCCCAAGGCAAGAAATTTTTTGCACAAGGTTTATATGTAGTGTGTGATGGAATGGGAGGCCACGCAGCAGGTGAAATCGCAAGTGCTATGGCAGTGCAGACACTAGCAAAATATTTCCAAAACCATTGGCAATCAGACAAATTACCAGATGAAACAACCATCAGAGAAGGTATATTGCACGCAAATGCAACAATTTACAATGTAAATTTGGAAAATGCCAGATCGGGTAGTGGTAGGATGGGAACAACATTAGTGATGGCAATGGTGCAAAATACCAATGTGGCGATCGCTCACGTTGGCGATAGTCGAGCATATGCTATTACCCGTAAATTTGGCTTAGAACAATTAACTGTTGACCATGAAGTAGGTCAATTAGAAATACAAAGGGGAGTTGAATCTGAAATAGCTTATGCGCGTCCTGATGCTTATCAGCTAACTCAAGCATTAGGACCAAGAGGTAATGATTATATCAAACCAGATGTCAACTTTTTAGAACTCAAAGAAGACACCTTAATTTTGCTCTGTTCTGATGGTCTTTCCGATAATGATTTCATTGAAAATAACTGGCAAACCTACCTTGAACCTTTAATCAGCTCAAAAGCCAATTTACAGCATGGTTTAGAACAATTTATAGATTTTGCTAATGAGCAAAATGGTCACGATAACATCACTGGTTTAATAATTAGAGTAAAATTACAACCAGATGTGTCTCAAAAATCTTTGTTCTAAAATTATTTATCAGTGATCACTGCTCACTGATCACTGATCACTGATAACCTTTATGTAGCTAAATAAAAAATGATTACTATCACTCTTTTATCTCCTACTCAACAACCCATACAAAATTGGAACTTTTCAGATCAATCTTTGATTCGCATAGGTCGACAAGGTGATAATGATATTGTTCTTGACCAGTTTCTTCAAGTATCACGACACCATCTCGAACTTAAACAAGTTAATTCTAACTGGGAACTTTATAGTCAGGGAGCAAATGGAACTTTTATCAATGATGTTTTAATCTCAAAAGCTGAAGTCAAAGATAATGACTTAATCAAATTATCCAGAGAAGGTCCTGTACTAAAAATTCAAATTACTACAAGCTTGAATAAGTCACAGAGTACTCCCCCTCAACTTTTGAAACCTACCTGTAAGCATCATGGCAACTCGCCAAATAATTTATTTTGTATTCATTGTGGAGAACCTTTAGTGGAAGAAGAGAAGTTTATTAGTCAATACCAACTTCTCAGAACTTTAGGAATAGGTGGAATGGGAATAACCTATCTTGCTTGGGACAAAACTGGTAAAACAGGCTCCCAACGCTTGTTAGTTCTCAAAGAAATGAATGCAGATATGGCAAAAAATGAAAAAGCGAGAGAACTTTTTGAAAGAGAAGCCCGTATTCTTAAATCTTTATCTCATCATAGTATTCCCAAATATTATGATTTTTTTGTGGAAAATAACAAAAAATATCTGGCAATGGAGCTGATTCACGGTGAAAATTTAGAAAAAAAAATCTATGAAAAAGGCCCTCTTACCCCCAAACAGGGGATAGAGTTAATGATTCAATTGTGTCAAATACTTGATTATCTGCACTCATTAACACCACCCTTAGTGCATCGAGATGTTAAACCCGCTAATTTAATTTTGCGCAATGTAGATTATCGCCTCTTCTTAATAGACTTTGGCGCTGTAAAAGAAATTGGTACACCCAATTTTACCCGCATTGGAGCTGAAGAATACATGGCACCAGAACAAGGTAGGGGGAACCCTGTTCCTCAATCAGACCTTTTTGCTATCGGTCCCACATTAACTTTTTTACTCACCAAAGAATCCCCAATTAAATATTATCGCAAGCAAGCTGGGGGAGATAAGTTAGATGTCAGCAAGATCCCTAATATTCCCCCTCAATTAACTCAAGTCCTTGCTAAAACTACTGAACCAAAATCAAGCGATCGCTTTCAAACGGCTCAAGAGTTAAGTCAGGCTTTAGCTGCTTGTCTTACTTATTATTAAATGAAAACTATGGTAAATTTTTTTGCTTTGTTTAAACATTGAATTTTCTTAAACTTGTTATTGTGCAGCTTATTTCCTCTGCATCGAGCTTTGTTTTTTCCAGCTTATTTTCAGGTTTTTAAAAACTCATGTTAATCGCTCTCGATGCACATCAAGGAAACAAGATTAATTTTTATTCTTAGGGGTTAAAAATCTTACGCTCAATCAACCCAAAGCCGATTTTTGCTTAATTTTGAGCTTACTAGCTTAATCTTCTTCCCAAGTTTCAACCAGGAGTAGTTCACTCACTGGATCTTGCATAGTAAAGCCAAATTCGAGTAATTCTTGTTTCCAATATTTCCATTCATCGCCATAGAGTAAGGCGATTTTAGCAATACTATCACTAGGTTTCAGAACTTTTGAATTGATAAGAGACGAGATTTTGCGCTGCAACTTCACCATTGGGTGAGCAACTTGATTAGTCATACACCTTAACTTTTTCTAAATTACTAAATTGGACAAAATTATTGTGGTCACTAGCTTTTCAACTCTTGTACGTTGAGTTATGTCTAGAGTTTTAAACGACCGAAAAGCTACCTTAAAATATTAAAGCGCATTTTTAACAAAAGCGCAAGTTTTTTTTAGCTATGGTACGGTAATTACTCCAGCATCATTGACATCACCAATGATTTGGACTTTAAGCTCTGATATTATCTTATTATGGTTGAGATAACGGTTAAATATTTATCAGTTTTCACTGAAAAAGGGAATTAACTAATTGAGAAATGATGGGGAAACAACTGACTCGCTTGATTTGGAGCTTTGCTGGAATTATTAGCTTAATTGCACCAGCTTTAGCATTAGAAGATTCTGTGGGGGAAAAGGGAATTAATGCGCGTCGCTTGCACCAACCTCCGTATAATCTAATTGGTCGTAAAATCGCTATTGGTCAAGTGGAAATTGGCAGACCTGGAAAATTTGGTCTTGATAAAGATATTTCCTCGAACCCAAACCTCACCATAGCTAAAGTTTTCTATCGTGATTCAAAGCCTACCTCTAATACCCATGTTGATAACCACGCAGCTCAAGTTGCTGCAGTAATGGTAAGTCAGGACAAGCGTCTTGGAGGTGTTGCACCAGGTGCAAAACTCTATTCTTCAGCAATTGGCGAACTCAAGAAAGGAGGACAACCAGAAGAATGTCTTGCAACTCAGCACATAGCTCTCCAAAATGGAGGAGATCTGCGGGCCATTAATTTTAGTTTTGGCGAGTCTCTCGAACGCGACTCCAGGGAAAACCCTACACTCGATGGCAATGCTCTTCTTACTCAATGTGTTGATTGGTCTGCACGAGTTCACGATGTTCTTTATGTAATAGCAGGTAATCAAGGGAGTGGTGGCATTCCTATTCCTACAGACCAATACAATGGTATAACCTCAGCTTATACAACCAAACGGGAAGGCAAGTTCACCAAAATAGATTTTGCCAACTTAAGTGACTTACCACAAGGCATTGGTCGTCGTCTCATTCAACGGGAAATTAATTCTAGCCCAAGACGTGCCATTAATTTAGTAGCTCCAGGTAGCAAAATTTCCCTCTATCAACTCGATGGCAATGTAACTGAGGTAAGTGGCACCAGTTTTGCTGCACCTCATATTACAGGTACTGTGGCATTGTTACAGGAATTTGGCGACACCCAGTTACGCTCTTCTTCCCCCAACTGGTCTATAAACTCCCGTCGCCATGAAGTAATGAAAGCTGTTCTCCTTAATTCAGCAGATAAAATACAAGACACGGAAGATGGCAAACTTTTAGGCATGACCCGCACTATTCTCACTAAAAATAATCACACTTGGTTTGACTCAGATGCCTATAAAAATGACCTGATCCCCCTCCATATCCAAATGGGAACAGGTCAACTTAATGCTTTTCGCGCTTATCAACAATTTAGCGCAGGTCAATGGAGTCCTGGCATAGTACCTGTTCGGGGCTGGAGTTATGCTGTGATTCCAGCTTACTCCCACCAGGATTATCTCATTGAGCAACCTTTAGCTGCAGGTAGTTTTGCAGCTATTACTTTAGTCTGGGATCGCGTCGTCGAATTAGATGACCTCAATAGTAACCAGCAGTACGATGTGGGCGAAACTTTTCGCGATCGCGGTTTAAACAACCTAGATATTCATTTAATTCCCATGGATGAAGATACCACTATTTGGAGCGTTTGCTCTTCCGTCAGCCAATATGATAGTGTAGAACATATTTTTTGCCCCATTCCTACCACTGGACGTTATAAAATTCGTGTCCGCTACCTCACTCAACTTCATGATCATCTTCAACCTTATGCCCTAGCTTGGTGGACATTTTCTCAGTCAATGACTAATGACTAATTTAATGCTTGAAATCAAAAACTTAAACAAGTCTTTTGGTAATCGTCTGGTTCTCCAAAATTTAAACTTAAATATAGAAGCTGGAACTATTTATGGTTTACTTGGACCCAATGGATCTGGCAAAACAACCACTATTAATATTATCTGTAATTTGCTTCAAGCGGATAGTGGTGTTATCAAAATCAATAATCAACCCGTTTCTGAAATTACTAAATCTTGGCTCGGTGTCGCACCTCAAGAAAATTTACTCTACAAAACTCTTTCTTGTAAAGAAAATCTTGATTTTTACGCTCGTATATATGGTGTAAAAGCTAAAAAACGTCGTCAACAAATAATCGCTAGTCTTAAAGCAGTTAATCTTTTAAATCGCTCATTAAGTCCTGTGGAAACTCTCAGTGGAGGAATGCAACGAAGGCTGAATATTGCTATTGCTTTGGTACATCAACCATTATTAGTCATTTTAGATGAACCTACCACTGGTTTAGATCTTGAAGCTCGTTATGAAATTTGGGATTTAATTCTTAATTTGAAAAGTAAAGGAATTACTATTTTACTTACTACCCATTTATTAGATGAAGCTCAACGTCTTTGCGATCGCCTTGCTATTCTCCATTCTGGTAAAATTCTTGTTGAGGGTACCTTATCTCAGTTGCGTCAACTTTTCCCAGCTCAAGAAATTATTCTGATTAAAACGCCCCAAGAAACTCAGGCTATATCTATTGCTCAAAAATTTGGTTTTCTTTGTCGTCGTTATGGTACTGACTTGGCTTTTTTACTACCTCAACCCCTTGAATTAAAGGAAATTTTTCCCCTTTTTGATGGTATTCCTCTTGACTCTCTCACCCGTCAATCTATTCAATTAGAACATATCTATCTTGAAGTTACTCAAAATAAATAACAGTAGTTCAACCATAAATAATTATTCATTATTAGTCCTTAGTCCCTACTCTGTGCTATTTATGTTTAAAAAACAACTAATATTTATTATTGAAAACATAAATCAAACTAATGACGTTTTGACCAATGACTAATGACGTTTTGACCAATGACTAATGACTAATGACTAATGACTAAGGAAAATAGTAGAACTTCGGGGCTTGATTTTAACCAATAAAAAACATGAAAAAAAATCCAGTATTGCTAGTTCATGGTTTATTTAGAAAGCAGAGTGTTTTTTTTTAAATGTCTGCTTATTTAACTGCTCAAGGTTGGGAAATTTACAGCTTTAATTTACAGCAAAATTATGGAAAATTAGGATTAGAAAACTTAGCCGAACAAGTAGCCAAATATATCAACAAAACTTTTACTCAAAATCAAGTCATAAATATAGTAGGATTAAGCATGGGAGGCTTAGTAACGCGTTACTATGTGCAACGTTTAGGAGGAATAAACCGTGTGGAGCATTTTATCACCATCTCTTCGCCCCATCAAGGTACCATTTTAGCCGAGCTACTCCCGTTTAAAATTTATCAGCAAATGCGCCCAAGTAGTGATTTTTTACAAGATTTAAATCGTGATAAATTTATGTTAGCGCAAGTCAATTTTACCTCGATTTGGACTCCTTTTGATTTTATTATTGTACCTGGAAGCAGTTCTCAATTAGGAGTAGGAAAAGAAGTAAAAATCTCGGTTTTTTCCCATGCTATGATGGTCAGGGATATTAAAAGTTTACAAGCTGTTAGCAATGCTTTGATTTAACCTAATTTTATAAGCCATTAAAAAACATTATATAGCAATTATCATAGTGGTGAGTTACGGATTTAATAAGACAAAAAAACTACCGCACCTTGTCCGTACCTAGAGACTAAGAGAAACGCTATATAAGGAAAGGTTAAAGACTTGAAACATAAAAAGTAACATAAAAATGATAGGCCCCCATTGTCCATTTACCAAAAAGTTGGGTAAAAAAGCCCCCCGTTCCACGGAGGCTTTTTTTTCGCTGGGGGTTTGACACTCCCAGTTTTTTTCTGTTATCATAATTATCGTAGGCAAAAAACGATAAAAACTATGCTAGTTTATGAAATAAAATTGCAGGGGACGACTGAACAGTATGGAAGACTCGACCAAGCTATCCGTACTGGTAGGTTTATCCGCAATTCAATTATTAAAGCATGGATGGATGGATGGCGAGGTTAAAAGTCGTAATGATGCCTACAAATACTGCAAACTACTATCAGATAATCCCCAATTTCCCTGGGCTAATCAACTTAATTCAATGGCAATACAAACCCATGCAGAAAGAGCATGGGCATCAGTTGAGAGGTTTTACAAAAATTGTCGGGAAAATAAGCCAGGAAAAAAGGGATATCCAAAGTTTAAAAAGTATCAGGTTAGAGCTTCTGTTGAGCATAAAACATCGGGATGGAAGTTGTCAGAAGATAGGCGTTATTTAACTCTCACCGATAAATTTCAAACAGGTACTTTCAAGCTATGGGGAAGTCGTGACTCATAAATGTCCGCATTGTAATTATATTGAAGATAGAGATATTAATGCTGCAATAAACATTTTAAAAGCAGCATTAGAGCAACTAGCAAATACCCTGGGGCACAGGGGAATCGACGCCTTTGGAGAGAACGACCTCTGCTTGAATGGGGAAACCCAGCCAAGTAAGCCGACTCGTAGAAAGAGGAAGCCCGTGCAGTGATGCATAGAATCCCCTTCCTTCTAGGAAGGGGAGAATGTCAATCCTCGACCAAATAAAAAACTCACAATTCTTTTAATTGCTACCTCTGCTTTTCTCCATCTGCTATATCCCAGGGATCGCTTCCCCCAGAACTAGGTCCTTCATCAACCCAATTGTCTTTCTCCTCTTCTGGTATTGCATCGTGGTAAAGGATTCCGTCTTTTGCTGCAAAATCAAATGTAACAGGTATAGTGTTAGGACTTGATGGAAGGTCTTTTTGATCTGAATCGTAATAACCAAGATTGCCAAAGGAAAGACTGGTTTGAACATTCACCGTCTTACCAGTACCACCTATTTCGATATAGTCAATGATCTTGTCACCATCCTCATCAATTCCTTTTTCAGGAGTTTTATCCCCAGTTAAATCCCCCTGGGCAATAACTTGAGGCCCAGAATCAATACCATTAGAGGCATTTGTATTTTGTGTTAAAAACTTTAAATTCCCTCTCTTGGTTACAATGGGTGGTTCGTATGGTTTTTTCGGGTTACTCATTTTTTGCTCAATCCTCGCAGTCAAGTTTTCCACTGAGATTATACTATAATTATTCAGCTTTTTGCCAAATCAAGTGCCAATAAAATTTAGAGTTGATAGAACCAGTTTCCTGATTCTACCCCTCCTCCGAAACCGTACGTGAAAGGTTCCCTTCATACTGCTTATTCATGTAAATATTAAATTACAAAAAAGTTTTTTGTTGGTTTTTTATATTTTTTATATCAACCATAAATCTAATAAACTTTTTTCAAAGTACTAAAATTATCTCAATTTACCCACCCTAATTTTATCCTAAAACCTGAAGATTGAAATTGCGGCTCTAGAGACTAATTCTGCCCAGAGATGAATCAAGGAAAAAGTTAATTTTTACCCTTTGATTTATTAATAAAAATTACATTTATGTTGTATTATTAAGTCACAAAATTAACTTTTTCCTTGACTTCTTGCAACGCCGACTAATATCAATAACTAACTTTTATTCAGCCTAAAAACATCAGCAAAAATTTCTTTTTTCCCAGGTTTTCTGCTTGCATCAGGAGAATCATAAACTACTAACAAAGAATTTGACTCTCCTAAACAAGGAAACAAAGTAATTCCTTCAGCATGATCGCTTCCAAAAATAAAAGGTAAGTCGAATAACACTTCTAACTCCCCTTCTTTTTGTTCAGAAATACTGTTTTCTTTTTTATTCAGAGGGTTATGCCAAATAAATACTCTCAGCGCTCCTTCTAAAGCCATTGTTGGGCCAGCTAAAACAATCAAATCATCTCCTAAAAAACACATTTCACGTATTCCTAAACCATTGAGACTAAGAAAATGTTTTTTGTATAATTCTCCAGCTTTTCCTATCTTTTTCAGAGTTAAAATTCCTGGGGTACGCTCTTCAACTTCAAGATCTAAAATAATCGCCCAACCTCCCAATACTGGTCCACGTAAACCCAGAAATACTCTATCATGTTTAACCGCAATTCCTTCAAAATCTAAGCCATTATCTTTGGATGGTAAAGCAATAGAAATAATCTTCCCCAGATGCTCATCTTTAGCCAAAACTTCCATCAATAAATTACTTTCTCCCACTTTCTGCAAACAAGCAGCTTGTTTTTTATCTGAGGGATTTTCCCTAGAAACATAAGATTTAACTAACTCCCCATTAACCAGAGGAATACGAGCTAATAAATAACGATTTGCTTCTGTTTTTATTTTTGCCAGGTTTTCAATGTCTTTTTCTGATTTTTTTCCTTTAGGTTTACCTCTTTTGGTACTATGAGAACCAATTAACCACAAATAATTATTCTCATAATCCATGCCTTCTAGATCAATTTCATCTTTTAAATTAAATAAATCTAGATAATCCTTCAGGGAAAAATGCCGATGTTTACCAAATATATAAGGCTCAATGGGAGAAAGCCTATCTATGCCTAAAAGTTCATCAGAAGCTACCCACAAATTCCCATCTGGAGTAAAAATAACCGCTGATAGATCTCCAATTAAATCCTCAATTTCCTGATCAAAACGGAGTAAAACTCTACTTAATAAAAAACCTGCTGACATTTTTTTCTCTACGTTTTTTGTTATTATAGCAATTCTTTGCATAGGTTATAATAAATCAAAAATAGACAAGGATCCCAGACAAGGGGTTTAAACTGGGGTGTTGATTTTGGCTCAAATTTAACAACGTAATTTCATACACTTTTTATTTGAAGTAGGGTGGGCAATGCCCACCCTACAAAGAAAAATTGTCTGATTTGAAAATTTGTAACTTGATAAATAATCAACACCCCAGGTTTAAACCCCTTGTCTAACCACAAATATTTGCTATATATAGCAAATATTTGGAAGGTTAGGACGTTAAAATATATAAAAAAGATGACAGAAAATGGGCGATCGCCCATTGTCAATAGTCTTAACTATATTTTTCTTTGTTATAGCAATTCCTGGCATAGATTATAATAAATCAAAAATAGACAAGGATCCCAGACAAGGGGTTTAAGCCCCTTGTTTTACTATAAAAAAAGTTTTACATTTGCTCATTCCTATTGGCTCTTTTTCTCATCCAAAAAGCCAGAATACTCAAAAATAATAACCCCATTCCTCCAGCAATTGGATTACCATCAATCCCAGTTATCCAAGGGGAAACTTTACCAGAATATTCGACAATTTCCCCCACATTTAGGATATAATAACCCCAAACTAAACCACCATGAATCCCAATACAAATACCTAAATTATTTTGCGGCTTTCCCTTTGCCCAAACTAAGATAAACCCCAACAAAATTAAAGCAGGAAATGTAGGAAAAGTGCGAATAATTTCTGGAATTGGTTTGAGAAAATGCAGCAAAGCAAAAATAACTGCATTTGCTATCATTGCAGTTTTAGCAGTATAATCTCTATCTAATTCATCTAATAACCAACCTCTAAATAACAATTCTTCTGCTAAACCTATCCCCAAAGCACTTAATAAACCTTCCCCAATTATTTTTAGCAAAAATACAGAAGGTTTGGTAAATTCCACCCAACCTAAAATACCTTCAACAAAAAATAACCCCAAACAAAACAATAAACCAATACTTAAACCATTGAGTAAATCTATCCCATTTTGTCGTGTAAATCTCAAACCGTAACGTTGAAATAAATCTTCTTGATAAACCTTTTTTCCCCAAATTTTTACTAAAAATAAAAACTCAATAAATAATAATCCCATAGTCAAAATTGTGACTAAATTGGGATTTTCACTGAATAAAAAATAAATAGGTATTGCTCCAGGTAACCAAATCACCAGCAAAACGCAAATAAAAATTAACAGCCTTACTGGTGCAGGGTAAAAAGCTATTTTGTTAGTCATTGGTGATTAGTCATTAGTTATTAGTCATTAGTCATTAGTTATTAGTCATTAGTCATTAGTCATTAGTCCTTAGTTGTAACTTGTGCTTGGTAAGTTGTCACTTAATATACGTTTGACCAATGACTAATGACTAATGACTAATGACCAATAACTAATAACTAATGACTAATTTATTCATCAGGCTCTATACTACTAATCAAACCGTGATTTTTAAGAGTTTCACAATAAAATTCAGCGTGCTCTAAAGCACAAGTTATCACCAAAGCCATACCATTAGTGTGAGCTTCCATCATAATATCTACTGCCTGGGGTTGAGTCATCCCTGCCACAGTTTGCATCAACGTTTGTACAACGTACTCCATCGAATTAAAATCATCATTATGGAGTAAAACGCGATAACGAGGAGCAGGTTTACGAACAGTTGATGTTGAACGCTTTTCAATAGTTTCAACAGACACAGTTATTCCTCCTTTTGTATGTTAGTTTACAACAATTATCAATTATTTTAAGAATTTATTAAATTATATTAACTAATTTTTCCCGCTAGTCAAGATTTACAACAAGGTCACTCGAACATCGCTGGTCACTTGCACAGCATACTGAGCGAAGTCGAAGTATGCTGTGCAAGTGACCTTTGACTGATAAGTAATTCTTATCATTATGATTTTTTTGCAAATGAGCTAAGATAAAGAAGTTAACATAACTTAATATATCTTAATAATGACCACAGCATCAGTTATCACAAATACCATTCCTGGAGCTTATTGGCAATGGCAAGGAAACTCTATCTATTATGTCAAAGCAGGTAATAGACAGCCAGGAAGACCACCTATACTATTAGTACATGGGTTTGGTGCATCCACAGACCACTGGCGCAAAAATATTGCTGAACTAAAAGAAGACTTTGAAGTGTGGGCGATCGACCTTTTGGGGTTTGGACGTTCTGCTAAACCAGCTATACAATATAGCGGCGACTTGTGGCGAGAGCAACTCCATAATTTTATTACCGAAAATATTGGTGAGGCTACCGTTTTAGCAGGAAACTCCCTGGGAGGTTATGCCTGTTTGTGTGTAGCGGCACAACATCCTGACAAAGCCGCAGGTTTAATTTTACTCAATAGTGCGGGGCCATTTAGTGATAGTTTGCCTCAAAAACCCAGTCTATTTAGTAAATTAAGTAGGTTAGTGCTCTTACAACCCTGGGCAACTAATATTTTATTTCAGTATGTTCGACAAAAAAAGAGAATCAAAGCAACTTTAAAAAAAGTTTATCTCGATCCTTGTGCAGTAACCGACCAATTAGTAGAAGATATCTATCGCCCTTCTTGTGACAAAGGTGCAGCTCAAGTATTTGCTTCCGTTTTCAAGTCTCCTCAAGGAGAAAAAGTTGACATTTTACTGCAAAAGTTAACTCGTCCTTTACTGATGCTTTGGGGAGAAGGTGATCCCTGGATGAACTCTAGAGAAAGAGGGGCAAAATTTCGTGAGTACTATCCGACGCTAACAGAACATTATCTCAAAGCTGGTCATTGTCCGCATGATGAAATTCCACAACAGGTAAATGCTTTGATCCGTGACTGGGTTTTATCCCAGATCGAAGTTTAGGCAACATAAATAATTTTTAATACAAGTGCGGGTAAAAGTCGCGATATTAGAGGGATAGATCCCAAACATAGAAATTATTTATCAAAGTGTTAAGAATTTTAAAACTCCCGAATCAACACTTAAATTGCCGATTTCTTAATAATTTGTTACAAAAGAGGGGAGAAGAGTAAAGAAATGTATAGTCTTATGTTTGGTGGCTTAATCGGTTCAAATAACAATCAAGGCACAGATTGGGGCGAAAACCTCCTCAATACAGCAGCAAGTAACGCCATTCGCCACCTTTTTAGTAAGAGCGAGTCGGTAGAAGTGGCCGTGCGCTGTAATCCATCCAGTAAGCTTTTACAAGGAACAATAGACAGCTTCAAAATGAGTGGGAAGGGTTTAGTTATTCGTCGAGATTTTCGCACAGAAGAGATGTCATTTGAGACGGATGCAGTTGCTATTGACTTTAGTTCAGCTCTTCAAGGAAAAATAGCCTTAAAACAACCTACTCAGGCGATCGCCTATGTCAAACTCTCAGAAACCGACATTAACGCAGCATTCAAAGCCCAGTTAGTCAGAAAAAGATTAGAAAACCTCACCTTACCTGCTTTAACAGAATTATCTGGGGGTGAACCAGTTTCCTTTAGAGACATTCAACTACAATTATTTCCCAACAATCGGATCAAACTTTTTGCCAAAGCTCAACTACCACAAGGTTTAGTACCAGTGAGCATGAGCTGTACCATATCAGTTGCCAAAAGGCGGCGCATTGCCTTTGAAGATATCTTATTTGAGCCTGACGTTGTAGAGGAAGATTTGAGGGATATTTCCCAAACCTTAACCAAAATTCTCGGAGAGATTTTAAACGAGATGGTTGACTTAGATCGTTTTGATCTCGACGGAGTTATTTTGCGCCTCAATCGTCTTGAAACTCAAGGAAAAAACCTTGTTTTTAGTGGTTACGCTCAAATTGAGAGATTTCCCAGTACTGGCTGAACAGTTACCAGGAAACAGTGAAACAGTGAAACAGTGAAACAGTGAGCAGTGAAACAGTGAGCAGTGTGCAGTGAATGTGCAGTAAACAGGGAAGCACACTGCCTACTATTCACATTTCCACTGTTCACTGTTTCACTATTCACTGTTTTAGTAGGCGAGGCCCATACTGCGAGTAGTTTCAGCACCGAGATAAACGCGAATGCTCAAAAAGTCAGTAGGACAAGCAGTTTCACAGCGTTTGCAACCAACACAATCTTCTGTGCGAGGAGAAGAAGCAATCTGAGCAGCTTTACAGCCATCCCAGGGTACCATTTCCAGCACGTCTAGAGGACAAGCGCGAACGCACTGAGTACAACCGATGCAAGTGTCATAAATTTTGACGCTATGAGACATTGAGTATAGGCTCCTTAGCTAGTAGTGTTCTCTGAAATATAAATTACGATTCCCGATTAAGGGTTGACTTCTCCGCGCTTTAAAAAGACGCGGATTCTCAAAGGAAGTCGCGCGCGGTAGCTTAAGCAGTAGCACAGCGCTGCCTTCTTTACGATATTTTCTGCATAAATTCTCATGTAGAAAATATCGCTTTGGCACAGTCAAAAATGCCCTACACGCCTTGACTAACCTGGTGGTTAGCTGTGCGCTTACTTTTACTTTTTGATTTCAGCCAAAGCCAGTTGGGAACACTCACTACGCTGCCATTACTGATAGGCTTATGTTTCCCCTGCAATCTAGACATAGCTCCGTGGCTAACTATATAGAAGGATTTCTCCATAAAGCGCGTAGATCAACGTGTCGCTGATTTTTCAAAATTATAGCATCAACCCTCGCAAAAGGTTAAAACCTTTTTTCGCGAACTCGCCACCCGTTTAAACGGGTGGTTGTTCAAGCGAGATTTATTTTAGGTTTACCGCACGAGAAGCAGCAATATTACCAAAAATGCCCATAACTTTAAATTCTTTAACACTTGCCCAAACTGCTTTTTTTTATGATATAATGCGCCAAATTTAAAGAAGTAGGAAGGTTACTGGTGAGGTTGACTGGGGGTAGGACGAAAAGTAGCAACCAGGAGAAAAGCAATTCCCAAATTAATAAAAACATCTGCCAAATTAAATACAGGAAAACGAATCAAGCGAAAATCGAGAAAATCCACTACATAACCAAACAAAAAGCGATCGACCCCATTTCCCAAAGCACCAGCCAGGATTAAACCATAGGCTAATTGTTCAATTACATTCATTTTCGGACCGAAACTAGCCACACCCATTAAACCCAGACTCACAAGCAAAGATAACCAGCGTAACCAACTTGCGCCACCCTGAAAAAAACTAAACGCCGCGCCTGTGTTAACCACATAAGTCAAATGAAAAACATTTAACCAAAGTGGTTTAGTGTCACCTAACTCAGGAAAACTTTGCACTACCAAATATTTAGTTAATTGGTCTAAAATTAGACCAATAATTGCAACAATCCAGAAATAACTATTTTTTTGAAATAACTTTTTTACTTTCACATTGAGTCAAATTAATAAACAAATAGCTTGCGGACCAAATATGCTATTGTTGATGTTACCATTACTAGAATTAATTGACCAGACAAAGGATAGAGAGTATAGGTATAGATTCCTTGTTTTAAGTATTCTAAAATTATCACACCTTCTACAGGGGGAATCAAAAATGATAACCCACACAAATAAACTAAACCAAATACATGGATAAGTCCCAAACCACAAAGAGAGCTAACAGTCAAATTTTCCAAATGAGGTTTAGTGCGAAAAGCCAACCAACCACATAACCAAGCGGCAGGAATAAAGCCAAGAATATAACCAAAAGTTGGTTCTTTAAAATAGTTTATTCCACCACCAAAAACAAACACAGGCAACCAATATAAACCCAAAATTACATAAGCAATTTGTGACATTACTCCACCATTTTTTCCTCCTAAACATCCTGCAAGTAAAACTCCCACTATTTGAAAGCTGACACCCAGGGAATGGGTTTGAATACCTTCAATTGACCAATTCCAAGGAGGATTAATAATAAACCCTTCCATAAAAGTTCCTAAAATGGTTAAGAATAAACCAACTAATGCCCACAAAATTTCATCTACAAAAAACACATTATTTCTTAGATTTTTTTTCTAAAATGTCAAGAATTTTAATTAAGAAAATTAACTATTTATTATTCAGTTATCAACAAGTATAACAGAGTTTATAGTAATAAATATTGGTAAGATTATACTGAGGAATCTATCTTAACCCATAATTATGCTATTTATCCATCTAGAAACATAGGCGCTTTCATTAATTTTGGCTTTATTAATAAGCAGTGATTAGGAAAGCGCCATCAGCAACAAGAAGGGAAAGTATTTACTAAGTATTTGACTTATAAATAATAAGCAATCATGGACGAGTGTAGGTAGGAATAGGAGCTTCACCACCAGACAAACCTAATTGTTCAAGCATAGCATGGTCTTTTTCTGGGGATTGACCCAGAGTAGTGAGATAATGGCCAATTAACATAGCATTTATCCCAGATTTTAGACCTAAACTTTGCAATTCGCCCATAACCGCTTCTCTTCCTCCTGCATAACGGAGAATTTGTTGAGGGAGAATAAAGCGAAAAATAGCGATCGCCTTAAGTGCTTCATAGACATCCAGCGGATTTTTTGCAGCCAGAGGAGTACCTTCTCTGGGGTTTAAGAGATTAATAGGTACAGACTCGACCTGTAGTTCTCGGAGAGTCAAAGCCAAATCTACTCTATCTTCCCAGGTTTCGCCCATACCAATAATGCCCCCAGTACAAGCTTGAATACCAGCAGCTTTGAGATTTTTTACTGTTTCCACGCGATCGCGCCAAGTGTGAGTCGTGACAATTTCGGAGAAAAAGTTTTCAGAAGTTTCCAAGTTATGGTTATATCGAGTTACTCCTGCAGCTTTCAAAGCTACTGCTTGTTCTGGGGTTAATTCTCCCAAAGCGCAACAAGGTTTAATATTAGTTTCAGCAATTATTGCGCGTACAGTTGCCAAAATTGACTCAAATTCCATAGATTTAGGGCTATTATATTTTAGTCCTCTACCTTGACTTACCAAACAGAAGCGTTTTGCTCCTGCTGCTGCGGCTGCTTTTGCATTTTCGAGTATTTCTTGTTGAGATTTCAATCCATATATAGGCGATTCTTTTCCAGGATGGTGAGCTGACTGGGAGCAAAAACTGCAATTTTCCGAACAATTCCCAGATTTTACATTAATGATGCTGCATAAATCTACGACATTGCCGCAACAATCTTGACGTATTTTGTCCGCTGCTGCACACAACAATAATATATTTTCTTGACCTGTAATTGAAGTTAAACTGAGAGCTGTGTCTCGATCAATATTTTTTCCGCCGATAATTTGATCAGCCAATTGGTTTAGCCATTCACCCAAAGAATCCACTGCTTGTTGTGACATTTATACTTGTTTATCCTTATTTGGTGCTGTGGATCATAGTAACTTAATTTAGTCATTGGTTATTGGTTATTGGTTATTGGTTGTGATTTCTGAACACAAGATCAATGACTTTATACCATGTTTCTGGCTTTAGCCCCAAGAGAAGTCGCAAGGGGCTAAAGCCCCTTGTCTTGAGAGGATCATCTCTATCACAACTTTATAAAATTAGTTGTGATTTTGAATTTGTGAAGAGAAGATTAATGGTATTAGTTGTGATTTGTGAGGTTAAATTTGTGAAGAGAAGATATTAGTACAAATGACTAATAACTAATAACTAATGACTAATGAGTTGACAGAGAAAAAGTTGCTTGATAAAATAAAAAAGAAAAGAAAATAGCTTTTCTAAATCAGTTGTGGTATAGACTTGCGGGCTTAAACCCGCAAGTCTTGGTATCAAGTCTATTTTCAAAGACAACGAACATAGTATTGCTATATCACCCTAAAAAATATAAATAAAAAATAAAGGGTCACTAGAAAAAAGTTTTAAGGGAAAACAAATGACAAATCCAATATTAAACGTATCAGACCTCGATGGTAGTAACGGATTGGTATTGAGGGGGATAAAAGGTGGAGATCAATCAGGATATGCAGTAAGCAGTGCAGGAGACATCAACGGAGATGGGTTAGATGACATAATAATAGGCGCACCAAAGGCTAATGGAAATGGACCAGAAAGTGGGGAAAGTTATCTAATATTTGGGAGTAAAGAAAAATTTCCGCAGAGTATAGCAATAAATAACCTGAATAACAGCAAAAAAGTAATAATTAAAGGGATAGCACCAGGGGATAACTCAGGAGAAACAGTAAGCTTCGCAGGAGATATCAATGGGGATGGAATAGATGACTTAATAATAGGTGCACCAAATGCAGCAGGAAATGAGCCAGGAAGTGGACAGAGTTATGTAGTGTTTGGCAGCAAAGAAAAGTGGCCAGGAAAATTGGAACTGAGTAGCCTGAATGGGAATAACGGTTTTGCAATCAACGGGAAGACTACAGGAGATAAATCAGGGTGGTCAGTAAGAAGTGCAGGGGATATCAATGGAGATGGGTTAGATGACTTGATCATAGGTGCACCAGAAGCTGATCCCAATGGGAAAGAAAGTGGAGAAAGCTATATTATATTTGGAAGTACGGAAGAGTTCCCAGCAGCAGTAGAACTGAATAATTTAGACGGAAAAAATGGTTTTGCAATTAAAGGCATAAGTAAAAAAAACTATTCAGGAAACTCAGTAAGCGGAGCTGGGGATATCAATGGGGATGGTTTGGATGACCTGATCATAGGTGCTTGGAAAGCATCAGGAAATGGTTATGCAAGTGGGGAAAGTTATGTGATATTTGGGAGTAAGGAGGAGTACACAGAAAGTATAGGACTAGATAAACTCAATGGTAACAAGGGGTTTGTAATTAAAGCAGTAAATATAAAAGAAAACTTAGGTTGGTCAGTAAGCGGAGCTGGGGATATTAATGGGGATGGTTTAGATGAGCTGATCATAGGTGCACCATTAACCAACGCAAATGGCAAGTATAGTGGAGCCAGTTATGTAATATTCGGAAGTAACAAAAAGTTTCCAGAAAAATTCCAACTAAAAAACCTCACAGAAGATCAAGGGTTTGTAATAAAAGGAATAAATCCAGGGGACTTTTCAGGGAGTTCAGTAAGTAGAGTGGGGGATATCAATGGGGATGATTTAGATGACATAATAATAGGCGCACCAACAGCCTCAATTAATGCTTTTTATAGTGGAGAAAGTTATGTGATATTTGGGAGTGAGGAAAAAATAGGAAAAAACTTTGAACTAAAAGATCTTAATGGAGAAAACGGATTTGTAATTAGAGGGATTAAGGGGTTTGACTTTTCAGGAACTTCGGTAAATGGAGCAGGAGATGTGAATGGGGATGGAATAGATGACTTGATTATAGGAGCAGATGGAGCTTCCTCCAATGGTTTTTACACAGGAGAAACTTATCTAGTTTTTGGTAAACAAGATGGGAATGTAATAAAAGGGACTCCAGGGAACGATACACTAACAGGAACCCCAGGAGACGATATTATTTTAGGTTTGGCAGGAAATGACAGACTAGAGGGAAATGCAGGGGATGATATCTTAGAAGGAGGAATGGGAAGAGATACACTACAAGGGGGTTTAGGAGCAGATAGGTTTATTTTTAACTCTCCAGAAGAAAAATTAGATATTATCACCAAAGGTTTTGAAAGGTTAGAGGGCGATCGCATCGAAATAGACGCTAGTGGGTTTGGTGGTGGGTTAGTAGGAGGGAAGGTTCTATCAAGCAATCAGTTTGTTCTCGGTGCAACAGCAACAGACTCCAACCATCGCTTTATTTACGACAACAGTAAAAATCATGGAGAATTATTCTATGATGTTGATGGTGTAGGAGGACTTTACCAGATGAAAATAGCAACTTTAATAGATGGTCCAACACTGAGCGCTAGTGATATTTATCTCTTTTAAAGAAAAATGAGTGCAGATAACTACTAATTGCTATAAAGTTATAAGTAGGAAATTGTAGTGAGCAGGAAAAAAAAATGTACTTAAAAAAACTGCACCTGCGCTCATTTAGGAACTATGGGGAACAACAGGTGGAGTTTAATACCCAAAAAACCATCTTACTGGGAAATAATGCCCAGGGAAAGTCAAACCTATTAGAAGCAGTAGAGTTACTCTCAACCCTGAAAAGTCATAGAGTATCACGCGATCGCGACTTAGTAATGGAAGGAGCAACAGTAGGACAAATAACAGCTATTTGCGAAATGCGCTATGCAGAGCAACAGTTAGCTTTAACCTTACGTCAACAGGGAAGGCGTAGTGTAATCTTAAATGGAGAAACATTGCGCCGTAACCTGGATTTACTCGGAGTATTAAACTCAGTGCAGTTTTCCACTCAAGATTTAGAACTGGTGCGAGGGAGTCCAGAAAATAGACGCAACTGGGTAGATGCACTGTTAGTGCAATTAGAACCAATTTACGCTTATATTTTGCAGCAATATCAGCAAGTTTTGCGGCAACGTAACGCCCTATTAAAACAAATAAGCCAAAGAGAAGTAAAAATAGAAACAGGAAACTCAGTAGAAAACCAACAACTAAAACTCTGGGATGAGCAGTTAGCAGCAACAGGAGCAAGAGTAACCAGGAGAAGAGCAAGAGTAATAGAAAGACTTGCCCCCATCGCCCTTCAATGGCACGCTAATATTAGTGGAAAAACAGAATTACTAGCAATAAAATACGCTCCCAACGTACAATGGTCAGTAGATGAGCCTGAAGTAGTTAGAGAAGCATTTATCGAAAAAATACAACAGCGTCGAACAGCAGAGATAAACTTGGGAACAACTGTAGTGGGACCCCATCGCGATGAAATAGAATTTACTATCAACCAAACCCCAGCAAAGTCCTATGGATCTCAAGGACAACAGCGCACCCTAGTTTTAGCAATAAAACTGGCAGAATTAAAACTAATAGAAGAAGTAGTGGGAGAACCACCTTTATTGCTGCTCGATGATGTATTGGCAGAATTAGATCCTCAGAGACAAAATCAATTATTATTAGCTTTAGGCGATCGCTTTCAAACCCTAATCACCACAACTCATCTCAACGTTTTTGAGCCAAAATGGTTAAAAGAGTCTCAAGTTTTATTTGTTGAAGCAGGTAAAATAAGAAAAGGCTAGAAAGTAGTTAAAATTTAAAATTGATCCTAAACTTGATATTTGAAAAAATGGTTAAAAATAAAAATCAAGATGTAGCAATATATCGCATATTAGATGCAAATTTAGATAGAGCAAGAGAAGGATTAAGAATAATAGAAGAATGGTGTAGATTTGGTTTAAATAATAGCCAATGGTCTGGAGAATGTAAACAAATGCGACAAGAACTAGGTTTCTGGCATACACAAGAGTTTAGAATGGCAAGAGATACACCAGGGGATCCAGGGACTGAATTAACTCATCCCAAAGAAGAACAAAGAAACAGTATAGAACAAATATTGCAAGCAAATTTGTGTAGGGTACAAGAAGCTCTGCGAGTAATAGAAGAATATGGGAAACTTTATAAACCAGAAATAGGAGCAGCAGCAAAAAAAATGCGCTACCAAGTATATAGTCTGGAAAGTAACTTACTCTCCTATCATCGCCATCAACAACTAAAAGAATCTTATTTATATTTAGTAACTTCTCCCGCACCAGATTTACTCGAAAGAGTAGAAGCAGCTTTACAAGGAGGGTTAACCCTGGTACAGTATCGCGAAAAAGAAGCAGAAGATCGTGTGCGACTAGCAATGGCTTACAAACTCTGTAAACTGTGTCATGCTTATGGAGCATTATTTATAGTAAACGATCGCGTAGATCTTGCCAATGCAGTAAATGCAGATGGAGTACATCTCGGACAACAAGATATACCCATCGCCCTCGCAAGACAAATATTAGGAACACAAAAACTGGTAGGAAAATCAACCACTAACCCAGAAGAAATGCAAAGGGCGATCGCTGAAGGAGCAGACTACATCGGAGTGGGCCCAGTGTATGAAACCCCCACAAAACCTGGAAAAACAGCCGCAGGTTTAGATTATGTGGCCTATGCAGTAAAACACGCTACCATTCCCTGGTTTGCTATTGGTGGGATCGATCCCAATAACGTAGATGAAGTGATTGGTGCGGGAGCTTCAAGAGTGGCAATAGTTCGCGCTATTATGCAGTCAGAACAACCAACTCTTATAACTCAATATTTCATTTCTCGATTAACTAACCAACATTCTCAGCCTAACCAGGAAACGAAATCTTAATCATGAATAAATGAATAATTAAGAATGAAGCAAGATGAATTATTCATAGATTGATTAAAATTCAGCCTCAAGAATAACCTATAGTAAAGAAACATTAAATTGAGAAAATAATCCTGGAGCATGGTTGGAGACAAGGGGCTTAAGCCCCTTGTCCAGGTACTAACTATCCTTTTAAAGGCTATAAAAAAAATAAGTGTATGTCAACAATAAATATTCAAGTTAATGGGAAAAAACATATTTGTGAAGAGGCAATAAAGTTACCAGAACTACTAACAGAATTAGAATTAAATCCGCGTTTAATAGCAGTAGAATACAACGGGGAAATACTGCATAGACAAAATTGGGAAAAAACAACAGTAAAGGAAGGCGATCGCCTCGAAGTAGTTACCATTGTTGGTGGTGGTTAAAAATCGGTAAACACGTACCATGACAGTGAACAGTGATCAGTTATCTATTTTCATTGATCACTGTTCACTGATCACTGTTAACTGTCATGGTACGTGTTTATTGTTCGGATAACCTACCATGGGGGTGAGTCCTTTCTTCTGGTAGATGGGATACATTAAGAAAAGTAAAGAGTAAAGCTCGCTACGATAAGAAAAAATAAAAAAGTAGAGAGTATAAAATGATGTTTAAGAAAATATTTCCAAAAATGAAACCCTGGTTAAAATCAGTTTTAGTAATAGGGCTAGTTTTAAGCCTATTTTTAGGTAATGGAGGAGATGCTTTAGCCGCTCGTACTGGGGGAAGGATAGGGGGAGGATCATTTAGCGCTCCGAGTCGTACCTACTCACCACCTGCAGGGGGAGGTTATAGCTCTCCAGGATATGGATATGGTGGGGGGGGGTTTGGTTTTCCCTTTTTGTTGCCATTTTTCGGATTTGGCGGCGGTTTTGGGGGTTTATTTACCATCCTCATATTTATCACCATCGTTAACTTTTTAGTGCGTAGCTTCCGCAATGCGGCAGGAGAAGAAGGGAGGAGCAATTTAGTAGGCATTAGACGATTAATAATGTATAATTAGGTATAAACATAATAAAGATCTAAGATGTCAGAGTATGTCAAGCTATCTGAAGCAGCCACTGCCTACAACGTCCAATGAGTGAACAATTCTTAATTGGGCACGAACAGGAAAAATCAACTACATTGTCACTCCCTCTGGAGTTAAACA
>Ga0209594_1000249_pt1 | contig 38013 bp, 33 predicted proteins | sample AshMeaCrysSpring_FD_184126 | JGI IMG/M metagenome (GOLD analysis project Ga0209594, IMG submission 184126) | Groundwater microbial communities from Big Spring, Nevada to study Microbial Dark Matter (Phase II) - Ash Meadows Crystal Spring... | ecosystem: Environmental > Aquatic > Deep subsurface... | reverse complement strand
ATAACACGGAACATTTCCCTTCTTTGCAAGTAAACATGGGAACGGGTGAGCAGAAAAATCCTACTTATTCACCGAGGAAGTAGGTTCCTAGACATATGTCCACATATGTCTAAGAAAATAGTAGGTGCACAAGCAACAGTGACATCCCAAAGTACTCGAGTAATTCCTAATCTCTGGGAGTTGGGTTTATTTTTCTTGAAGGTGGGCAGTGTGTTATATGGTAGTGGTTATGTTTTGGTCGCCTTTCTTCAAGGGGAAATGGTGGAAAAATACCACTGGTTGAGTCAACAAGAGTTGTTAGATGCGATCGCCATTGGTCAATTTACCCCAGGTCCTGTACTTTCTACTGCTACTTTTATCGGCTATCTTATTTTAGGTATTCCTGGTGCTATTATTTCCACTCTCTGCATTTTTCTCCCTTCATTTTTTTTTGTAGCTGCTCTTAATCCTGTTATACCTAAACTCCGTAAATCGAAATGGACAGGGGCTTTTTTAGATGCAATTAATGTTAGTTCAGTGGGATTAATGACTGTTGTTACTTTGAAATTAGCACTGACAACTTTAATCCAACCTGTGGCTGGTTTGCCTTTTGATTTAGTGGCTATTTTTATTGCTGTTGCTGCTACTTTTTTGCTGTTTCGCTTTAAGGTTAATGCTGCATGGTTGGTTTTTGGAGGTGCGGCGATCGGGTGGTTATCTTCTTTTATTTTCAATTGAGTGATATCTGAAGTACTAAACTTGTTTTTTATCTAATAAATAGAGGTTGCTGCCATAATTTTTTTCTTTTTCTTTATCTCTCCGCATGTGCTTTTTACTTTCAACTTTTTAATTTTGCGAACTTGAAAAAAATATAATTTATTTGGACAAATGAGACTTGAATTTATACAGTAAAAAGATTAAAGAGATTAAAATTATATTGACCAGATTTGCTGAGGTGTTAATTAAAATTCAGGAAAAATAGAACTAATAATTAAACTATTCATAGGACTTTAACAATAGGCGGTATCCCATTGTCTCTCCACAACTCATAAAGGAAATGCTATAGAGTTTCTCTTAATTTGGACGAAAGCTTAATAAAGATGGACTGTATAAATAAACTTTTAAGTCATATTCTATCACTTTAAAGGCAATTTCCTTGCCGATATTTCCCACCCCATACCATTTTTTTTGTTACATAAGGTGAGTTAATCCCAGCTTTCCTTTTATTTATCAATTGCTCTTGTGTCAACTCCTCTTCTAATGATTCTCTTTTACAAGTTATAATCTATTTCTTTGTTTGACTTCAACTTTAACAATAGTTTTCTGAGAACCTTTTTGTGCAAACCAGGTTACACGTTCTTGAACTAAATCTAATTCTAATAAATAATTACCTGGTTGTTTTGGTGCAGTAACAGTTAAAGAAAGTTCAATTTCTTCTGAAGGGGCAAATTTTTCTGGTAAATATGTTCTGCCATCATCCCATTGAATTACTTGTTCGTTTTCATCTAACCAATGATTTCCTAATTTGATTGGGGTATGAGGGAAAAATTTCCAAATTCCAGAACTTATATTCTTAACTTTTACTGGAATTTTTACCTGTTCTTCTACTGATAAATTTAAATATTCTTGAGCTGTTATTTCTGCTCTAAAGCTTGAACCTTCACTTTCATTTACAGTTATTTCAATTATTTGATTGTTGATTTCTTCATTCTGAAACACAACCAAAGGTGAGTGAATTAAAAATAAGTTGATTAAATAATCACCTGGTAATAAAGGTGCAGTAACAGGAACCAGTAATTCTACTTCTTCTGATGGTTTTACTAGCATAGGTAAGGCAATTCTTTCATCACTATACAATTTTTCTTTTTGTTCATTCTTTGACAAGTAATAACCAACATATATAAAATTGTCAACTGATTTTGTTTCCCAAACTAAAGAACTTATGTTTTTAACTTTTACTGGAAGCAGATAAGTTTTTCCTGTAGAAATATTTAAGGTTCTTTGTGTGGTTATTTGTGCTTTATATGCTGACTTTTCAAAAAGAAAATTATAATTTTGCTGAGATAATTGCTGATGATTAATATATTTTTTAATTGTTTCTCCTAATATGTCAATTTGGTTTGCTTCTGTAAAAATGTGATGATTGCTATTAATTATTTCGATTTCTAGCCCCATTTCAAACTGTTGATACCAATCTATTTGAGAATCAACACGAGAAAAATTATAAGGATTTAAATTGCTTTGAGAGGCAAAAATTAAAACTAATTTTCCTAAATATTGTCGAGGGATATAAGTTTCTGTTAACATCAATAAGGCTACTTGTTTGCCCAAATTCTGGAGTTGTTCTGCTATTTCAAAAACAATTTTACCTCCCAAACAATAACCCCCTAAAAAGTAATTACCATTGGGTTGTATGGTTAAAATTTCCGAAACATAATAAGCAGCTAACTTTTTAATATTTTCTTCATTTACCCAACCGTAACCAGAAAATAAGCCATATAATGGTTGGTTTTCATCTAAATAGTTAGCAAGAAAAGATGTTTCACCAAATCCGTTAGAACACCAAAACAAAGGTGGTAGAGTTCCGTTTGTATTTGTTCCCACAATTAACCCTTCCTCTTTTACCCTTTTCCATTTCCATCCAGCAGTTAAAGCAAGAATATGGCGATACTCTTCATTTGTTATTGGTAATTTCTGGTGAGATTCTTTTGCTTGTTTTTGACTAATTAACTTTGCTTGTTGTTCAATATTTGTCAGTTGAAACAGAACAGTTAAAGGCAGTTTTTGATTAAATGTTTTTTCTATTTCAGATAGTAATTTGACAGAAAGTAGAGAATGTCCTCCCAACTCGAAGAAGTTATCAGTTATACCTATACCTTTAATTCCTAATACCTCTTCCCAAATTTGGGTTAGTTTTATCTCTAATTCATTCCTGGGAGCTAGATAATTTGTTTCTAATTCTTGTCTGGTTGTGTCTGGTAATGGTAATGCTTTTCGGTCTATTTTTCCATTGGGAGTTAGGGGTAATTTTTCCAAAAATACGAACCCATTAGGTATCATATATTCTGGTAGTTTGGTAGCTAAGAATGAGCGTAACTCACTAATGGTTGGTGGTTGGGATTTTGCTACAATGTAGGCTAATAAATTCTTGTTATCTGGTGTGTCTTCTCTGACAATTACTACTGCTTCTTTTACTTCTAAATGTTGGTTTAATATTGTCTCTATTTCCCCTAATTCAAGGCGATATCCTCTGATTTTTACTTGGTTATCAATTCGCCCAATAAATTCAATATTACCATCGGGTAAATAACGAGCTAAATCACCTGTTTTATATAATTTTCCTGCACCAAAAGGATTATCAATAAATTTTTCTGCGGTTAATTCTGGGCGGTTTAAATATCCTCTTGTTACTCCATCTCCTGTAAGATATAATTCTCCTACTACCCCGATAGGAGTTGGTTGCAAGTTGGTATCTAAAATATAAATTTTAGTATTGCTTATTGGTTTCCCTATGGGTAAATTATCGGCATTTTTTGCCACATTATTAACAGGGTACCAAGTTGAAAATGTAGTGTTTTCTGTTGGTCCATAAACGTGAATTAAGTTTTCTGGTTTTCCTTTTTCTATGATTTCTTTTACCCATTTTGGCTCTACTTTTTCTCCGCCAAATAAGACATATTTAAAAGTGTTAAATGCTTGAGGATGAATACTAGCTATTTGATTGAATAAAGCTGTGGTTATAAAAATTGTATCTAGCTCTTTTTCTTTTAATTGCTCAATAAATAATTCTAATTGTAAAATAGTCTCTTTGGGAAAAATGACTAATTTAGCTCCATTTAATAAAGCTCCCCAAATTTCAAAAGTAGCTGCATCAAAGGATGTATTTGCAATTTGAGCTATTTTAGCTGAAGGGTGAATATTTATATAGTTGGTGTTTTTGACTAATCTATTGACTGATTTATGCTTGACTAAAACTCCTTTTGGTTTCCCTGTTGAACCAGATGTATAAATGACATAAGCTAAATTTTGACTACAAACTGCACTTTTAAGATTTTCTTTGCTTTCTGGTTCAATTTTATCCCATTCTGTGTCAGTACAGACAATTTTTCCTGGATAAGAAAGTAGTTTGTCTTCTGACTTTTCTGCTGTTAATAAAACGGAAATTTGAGCATCTTCTAACATAAATTGGAGTCTTTCTTGCGGATAATTTGGGTCTAATGGTACATAAGCTCCTCCTGCTTTTAATATCCCTAATATTCCTATTATCATTTCTAGCGATCGCTCAACACAAATTCCCACTAAAGTCTCTGGTTTTACCCCTAACTTTTGTAAATAATGGGCTAGTTGATTTGCTTTTTCATTTAATTGAGAGTAAGTTAATTGTTGTTCTTCAAACACAACTGCAATCTTATTGGGTGTTTTGGCTACTTGCTCTTCAAATAGTTGATGAATACATTTATCTTTGGGATAAGCTGTTGTGGTGTTATTCCAGTCTATTAATATTTGCTGTTTTTCTGCTTGTGTTAAGAGAGGTAAGTGTGAGATTTTCTCATCTGGGTTATTAATGATACCTCTTAAGAGCATTTGAAAATGTCTTGTCATTCTCTCAATGGTAGCTGACTCAAATAAATCAGTACTATATTCAAATGTTATTTCTATTCCTGCTTGCTTTTGTCTGACATAAAGGGTTAAATCAAATAATGCCCTATTTTGTTTAAGGTTAATTCTTTCTTTAAATGAAGGACAATTAAGAGAACTATTTTCTGGAGTATTCAGAAAGTTAAACATTACCTGGAAAATAGGTGATTGACTTAAATTTCTGTCTGGTTGTAATTCTTCTATTAATTTCTCAAAGGGTAAATCTTGATTTTCATAAGCTTCTAAACTGACTTGTTTTACTTGCTGTAAGAATTGTCGAAAACTTAAATTACTATTGAGCTGGTTTCTTAAAGCTAAAGTGTTTAAAAAACAACCAATTAAATTTTCTGTTTCTAATTTTTTCCGCCCTGCAATAGGCGATCCAATAATAATATCTTCTTGCCCTGTATAACGATACAATAATACTTGAAAGGCTGCGAGTAACAGCATGGATAAAGTTACCTTTTCTTGTTGGCTAATTTGCTTCAGTTTTTTTTGTATTTCATTATTCAATAAAAATGAAATACTTTTGCCTTGATAACTAGGTATTAAAGGACGTTTTTTATCAGTTGGTAAATTAAGAATAGGAAGTTGACCACTTAATTTTTCTTTCCAGTATTCTAATTGTTTTTTATATAATCTTTGCTCAAATTGTTTTTTCTGCCATCTTGCAAAATCTCCATATTGAATTGGTAATTCTGGGAGGGTATTAGTTGTTCTTTTTTCTAGGGTTTCATAGCAAGTTAATAATTCTTTAATGATAATTTTTGATGACCAACCATCAGAAATTATATGATGATTTACTAGCAGGAGAATATATTCATTATTTGCTAAACGAAATAATGTAGCTCTCAGCATTAAATCCTGAGCTAAATTAAAGGGTTTTTCTATTATTTCCGTTGCTAATTTTTCAAAATTATCTTCTTCAGTTAAATTAATAATTGGTAATTCTAATGACCAATTTTCAGCAATAATTTGCTTTAATTCTCCATTTTCACTCCTGAATGTTGTTCTTAAGGTTTCATGTCTGGTAATAATTTGATTTAGTGCTTGTTTTATATTTTCAATCTTTAGCTCTTGACTAAATTTGAGAGCTTTAGGCATATTATAGACTGGAGAGTCTGGTTCCAGTTGATTGAGAAACCAAAATCTGGTTTGGGTAAAAGAAGCTGGGTAAGAGTTACAGTCATTATTTCTGACAATTTTATTTTCCTGTGTTAGCTGTTTTTCTGCTAAACGGCGAAGGAGTAATTCTTTTTTTTCTGGGGATAAATTAGCGATTTTTGCTTGTATATCAGTATTGTTATCCATAGGAAAAATAGTCTGTTGTGCGGTTTGATTCTTTTCTATGAGCAAGGTAATAATTTCAGGTTTATTTTCCTTTATTGTTTGTCTAATTTCTGGTGTCATCGCTCCAGTTGGAGCGCTATAAAGTAAACGCTCTTCTTCAACCCATAAGTTAATATTTAGTTGTTCTAGTTGTGATAATATTGGTTTAATGTCTTTCATATTCTGTTTTTCTGTTTTGTTTTTCTATTATAAATGGATTTTCAGCAAAAGTGGTTATAAGTGTTCGTTTTTCTTTTTGAAAATTATTTATTAAATTTTATTTAATAAAACCTGCTTCTTCTAAGACTACTTCTAAAGTATTCATTGCTTCACATTCTTCTAAAAATGCTGATAATGCGAATTGAAGAGATTGTTTTGCTTCTTCTATGGTTTCTCCAAAACTAGATACATCTAATTCTGGACAAAGACTAACATATAAATCTTCTTCTTGGAAAATTTCAATTTTTACTTTAATTTGCTGGTTCATATTTGTTGGATAGTTTATTCAGTAAAAGTCTTCGAGCAACTCAAATTAAATTGACCAGATTTGTTGAGGGGTTAATTTTAATTCAGGAAAGGTGGGAGAAATAATTAAACTCTCATTTTGATAAGATTTCATGGCATAAGTTTTATCTTCTTGGAGGGTATAAACAAAAACTGTCGGTTGTTTTGGATTACCTAAATAACTGCGAGAAGCGATCGCCTCATAATCAATTATCCAGTATTCAGCAATTCCCAAAAGTTGATATTCTTCTAGTTTATCCACATAGTCATCTTCCCAATTTGTGGAAACTACTTCAACTACTAAATTAGGAGCATCTAGTAAAGCGGAATAAGCAGTAGGATGAGCTTCCCATGCTGTTTTATCTACCATTGTTATATCAGGATGACGACCTCTTTCTTTTCCTTCTTTATTTTCTGTTCTAATTACAATTCTTCCTGACACAAAATAATTAAGTTTTAGTCGTTTAACTTCATCCTTGAATATGTCGCTGATAAATTCAGCAATGGTTTCATGTCTTCTTGTAGCTAAAGTACGCATAATTTCTCCGTTTACTAATTCATAACGTGCTTCTTCATCTGGCAATTGTTTGATGAATTGTTCAAAAGTTAGTAGTTTTTGTTCAGGTTTGTTGATGGTTGTTATCATGGTTAACCTCGTCTGTGTTAAATTTTAATTGCCTCTCTGTTATCTTATCATTTTAGCGCATAAATGAATCGTGAAAATCAAAAATCAAATCATAGGTCAAGGACAAGGGGCTTAAGCCCCTTGTCTCTTCACGATTCATTTAGGTTCGCTATAATTGAGCAAGTAATTTAAATTTCTCCTATTTCTAGCGGTTGATTTAGATAAGTATTGTTGAGGCGATCGCCTAATTCTTCAATAGTTGTATATTCAAATATATCACGCAAAGGTAATTCCATCTGAAAAACATTTCTAATTCTGGATACTATTTGCGTAGCTAATAAAGAATGTCCACCTAATGCAAAAAAGTTATCATTTATACCTACTTTTTCAATCCCTAAAACTTCTTGCCAAATTTGAGCTAATTTTTCTTCGATCAAGTTAGTTGGTGCAACGTAAGGATTATCAAGATTATTTCTTGTTAATGGGGGAATTGGTAATGCTTGAAGTTTAATTTTACCTATTTCTGTTACTGGAAAAGAGTCAAGAAATACATAAGCAAAAGGAATCATATATTCTGGAAGTTTGTTACTTAAAATTTGATTTAATTCTTTCACTGTGATTGATGATTTTTCGGAAGTAGTTAAATATGCAATAATGCGTAAATTATCTGGTGAGTATTCATGGGCAATTACTGCTACTTCTTTGACTTCTGCCAACTCTAAAAGTGCTATTTCTATTTCTGTTAAATTAACTGTATAATCCCTGATTTTTACCTGAAAGTCTTTTCTTCCTAATAACTCTAAACAACCATCAGGTTGCATTTTTCCTAAATCCCCTGTCAAGTAAATAAACACACCTTCTTCATCTTGACAGGGAATAAATTTTTGCTGAGTTAATTCCTCATTTTTCCAGTAACCAGAAGCTAGATAACGAGTTTTTACGGCAATTTCTCCTACTTGATTAAAACCTACTTTTTCTCCGTTTTCATCTAATAAAAATACTTCTTTCCCAGCAACAGGATAACCCACTGGTACAATATTTTTTTCTATGTTGGTATTTTTATCAATGATAAATCTGGCTATCATTGATGTTTCGCTTGATCCTAAACGTTGAATAAATCTACTTTCTGGATCTAAATATTTTCTTGCTTTTTCTACGTCTTCACGGTAAAGTCTTCCAGAAAGAGTAAGATGACGCAAATGAGTTAATTTTTCATTCCCTGTTAAAGTAGTTAACCATTCTCGAAAAAAGAGACTAGGTAAGTGTAAAAAGGTAATTTTTTCTTTAACTAACCATTCAGTTAAAGGATGAACGCCTTTTTGTTTTAATTCATATATACACAAAGTAGCTCCATTAAGTAAAGTTCCATAAATATCGCTGGTGGAAGCACTAAAACTGGCTGAATATAACAGGGAAATTTTTTCTTGGCTACTAATTTTATAGTCATTGGTTTCTAACCAAACACGCTCTAAAATATGACGCTGGTTTCTTTTTACTCCTTTTGGTTTTCCCGTTGAACCAGATGTAAATATAATTGTTGCTAAATTTGTTGGTAAAATTGATAAGTTAAGATTATTTTCTGCAAGAGAATTATCAATTTCATCTAAGTTGATTAACTGACATTCAGGTAAGGTTATTTTTTTCGCTAAAGACAGGTTTTTGCTGTTAGTTAATGCTAAGTTTGTCTCTAATATTTCAGCAATATAAGTTAACCTTTCTTGTGGTAAAGTTGGTTCTAAAATAATATAAGGATTGCCTGTTTTTAAAATAGCAATTAACCCAATAAACTCTTGGATATTTTGCTCTAAAATCAAACAAATAGGCTCAGTTTCTTTACTGTTTTCTGTAATTAATCTTGCTATTTGATTGGCTTTGGCGTTTAATTCTCTATAAGTTATTTGAGCTTCATTGATTTTAATGGCAATATTTTCTGGATATTGATTAACAATTAATTCAAATCTCTGAGCAATTGAGCTTTCAATTTCTTCTTCTTTAAATCCGAAAAAAATCTTATTTGAGTTTTTCATGGTATTTGGATTTTTCCTAGTTTGATTTCTGTGGCAATTTTTATCTCCAATATTCCTGCTTTACTATAGGATTGAAATATTTTTTTTGCTGCTGCTTCAAATTTAGGGAATAAGGGATTATTTGAGTTAGGAGCGGGGGAATGTGATAACATTCTCCCCAGAAATTGTTGCCAATCTTCTTGAATTACTGAATGCTGTTTAATGGTTTGATAATTGTTATTAAAATAATAACTTTCTAAATCATTATTTTCTAGGATTTTGCTTTTATCTTGAGCAACATTCCACCCAGATTCAGTTTTTCTTAATATTTTGAGTGCTTCTAATAATTCTAAATCTTCATGGGTTACTCTACAAGTTGCTAACCAACCATTGGGTTTTAAAATTCGCAAAAATTCAGGTTTTGTTGTCTCAGCATTAAACCAGTGAATTGCTCTGCCTACCACAATTAAATCAACAGAATTATCTGGTAAAGTGGTAGAATCTGCTAGAGCATCAATACTGACAAAAGCTGGATATTGAGCTAAGTTTTTAAGAGCGATCGCCCTCATTTCCGCATTAGGTTCGATCGCATATATTTTACTTACATTATTCACAAAATGTGCTGTTAACATTCCTGTACCTGAACCTATATCAGCAACCACTGAATTGTGATTAATTCCAGCAATTTGACAGAGGGAGGCGATCGCTTTTGGGTCATAATCCCAACGATACTTAGCGTAGATTTCTGCTTTAGAGGAAAATTTGCTATGATGATCCATAATTCTATTATTCTTGTTTAAATTGAGTATTTTTTAAAAAACATTATTATTACTCTTGCCCACAAAAGCCTTAGTAAGGGGGGGTAATCTTTAGTTTCTTGGCTCCCTCCCCTTACTAAGGGGAGGGTTGGGGTGGGGTTTGTAGGGGGTCGCTCTTATGTCCAATAAATCCATCATTTTCTAACTTGTCTAAAATGGTTGTATCAACGACATCAACAGGCTTAAAATTTTGAGCTTGGGGATTTTCTGTTTCAAGTTCAGTTAGTAATATTTGAATCCCTTCTAAACTAGGATAAGGCATTTCTGGTAAAACTTCTTGCACTAAAACTTGATAAGTTTCATTTAAAGCGGCTTCATTTTCAGGAAGCTCTAGCAATAAGTATTTACTGAAAACTTCAACCGTTCCTGCTTGGTCTTGTTTCATCATGTAAATTGCCTCAACAATTGCTTTAAGAAAGTTTTCTACTATTTGAGGATTAGCTTGTAAATATTCTTTAGTCGTAACCAAGCTAGTATGCTGATAGGGTAAATTTAAAGCAGACATTTTCAGCAATTCTTGATAGCCTTTTTGTTTAGCAATAACAGTAGTTGGTGGTGATAAAATTGTCCCAACTACTTGTCCTGTTTCCATCGCTGCTAAACGTTCTCCTTGTTCACCTATAGAGATAATTGCCACTTCTTCATCTGGTTTAAGCTTCAAATATTTTAGAGCTTTTCTGAGTTCTGTGTCAGAAGCACCACCTGGTTTACTAATAGCTAAAGCTTTACCTTTTAAATCTTCAGGAGTTTTAATGTCAGCATTAGTTATAATTGAAGTCACATAAGTATTAAATAAGCCTGCAATCATCACTAAATCTTGGTCAGCTACCACTGCATTTACCACCGCAGGACCCGCAATTTGACAAAAATCCATTTCTCCTGCAATCATAGCAGCAGTAGCTGTTGAACCACCTTCAATAGAAACAAGATTAGGTTTTAAACCGTATTTGTTAAAAAGTCCTTTTTCAAAGGCATACCAAGTAACAATTTGCGTTCCTGATACACCACTATAACAAACATTTATCTCTGTTAGTTCAGCAGGAGAATTAGAGTTATTGGTAATTTGTAGTTCACTAGATTGATTAGCTTGATTTGCTGTTTCTCCACAGGATGTTATCAACAGAGAAAGGGAAGTAAGGCTAATTAAAAACAAAGGTTTGAAGTTTATCATATTTATTTTTTTTTGTGCCTAATTAAAATTCAAAAGTAGTCCGAATCGCCCCCACCCAAATGGTAGGGTTATCAGCATTATGATTTGGGTTTAAAATCACATAAAATCCTGGAGTAATAGAGATATTATCGTTAATGGGATAACGATATAAAGCCTCAATAATATAGGAAGTATTCTTATCAGCATCAGCACCTTCTATATAAGTAGCTTTGGGTGGCATTCCTCCAGCAAAAGCTAACATATCTCCTTCTTTAGTTAAATCCAAAAAAGCAATATTGGCTGACCAATTCCAAATACTGGCTTGATTATTGTTATCTAAACCGTTTTTAGCTTCAGCATTAACATAACCTCCCCATGCAGCTACCGCAATTTTTTCTGTAACCTGCCAATTTCCTTGTAATCCAAATCTTAAACCTGCGGTGGGAACACTCCCAAAAGGACGTTTAGCTAAATCACTTCCTACACCTCCTGAAAAATCAACTTCATCCCCAGGATAATAAGAATAAGCCACAGCTAAACCTAAATTAAAGTTATCAGTAGGTTCAAGATTTAACTGACCAAAAGCAGTATAATCCCCATTAAATAAACCATTTCCTGGATTAGGATTATTAGCATTACCAGTAAAATATGCCAAATCCATACCTACAATTTCATTTAACTGAATATTAAAACCTAATCCTTGCTCTCCACCTTCACGAAATACTGCAGGATTGCGATAGTTAAAACGACTTAAACTACCACTAGCACTACTATCTAGCAAGGGATTATGAAAGTTAGCCATATCTTTGGTACTAAAACCATTAGCACCAATCCAAGTTTTCACCTTTTCCCCAATAGGAAAGTTATAAACAACATCGGTTATTTCCACATCATTATCGGTGCTAGCATCATAACTTAAACGCGCCATATCTGTGCCTGTTGCTGTGTTTAAACGGGTAAAGTTACCAAATTCTAAACGAAGTCTCAGACGATCTTTTCCTGTAAAACTGGTATCAAAGTTTAAACGGGTACGATAACTCAAGGTAATTTGCTCATCTAATGATTCATCACTATCAGCTTGATTTTCACTCCCAAAAACACCTGCTGGCGAAAAAATTACTTCTCCTTTAAGTTTGGTTGTGGGAGAAAATTGATGCTCTTCTAAAAAAGCAACTCTTCCTTCTAAATTATCAACTTTACTCACATTAGCTGTTAATTCTGTTTCAAAGTCTTGAGTTAATCTGGTTAATGTTTCTAAATCTTCCCTTAAAATGGTTTCACTTTGAGCAATTAACTTTTTCATTTGCTGCATACAAGCGTTTAAACCTGTTGCAAATTCATAGCGACTTAAAGCTCTATTTCCTCTAAAATTACTATCTGTATAACCCACAATACATCCATAACGCTCAACTAAACTTTTTAATGCTTCATAGGCCCAATCTGTAGGCAAAACATCTCGTAATTGAGAAACACTATTTATTTGATCCATTGAATCTTCATTTTTTAAATCAACTTGAGCGAGACAAATTTTATTTTTTAAAAACATACTAATAGTTAACAAATAAGTAATAAATATTATTTGTTTCATTACTTCAAAAAACTCCTTTTAATCCTTAATTTCTTATAGTAATTATCATCATGGTGAGGTACAGTTTTTCTTGGTAAGACAAGGGGCTTAAGCCCCTTGTCTGTGCCTCAAAACTAAGACAAACGCCATAAGAGTTAACTATCACACTATTTTCTCCAGTTGTCAAATTTTTTTTCTAGTTGTTTGAGTAACTCTGTCATTAGATAACCAGAAGCTGATAAAAATACAATTCCCACGAACAATTTATCAGTTTGAAAAGTTGCACCTGCAATACTCATCATGTGTCCAACTCCAGCAGTAGAAGCAACTAATTCCCCTACTACTACTCCAACTAAACCTCTGCCTACAGCTAATCGCATTCCTGAAATAATCAAAGGTAAAGAGCTGGGTATGGCAATAGTAGTAAAAATTTGATAATCATTTGCTCCAAAAGATTTAGCACATTTTAATAATAAGGGATCAAGGGTTTTCATGGCAGTAATAGTATTAACCAAAATTGGAAAAATACAGCCTAAAAATACCACTGCAATTTTTGATTTAATCCCAATACCTAACCACAAAATTAACAAAGGTAATAACGCTACTCTTGGTGTTGCATATAACGCTGTAATAAACGGGTCAAAAATTAGTTCTAATGTTTGATACCAACCTATACAAATTCCCGCAGGAATGCCGAGAATAATAGCTAAAAAAAAGCCAATAAAAAACTCAGTAGCAACTTATCTTGATATCGTGCCAAAATCCGTTATTAAAAAGCCAGATAGCAGCCTTAAAGATGCGACTTGGAGAACTAATAAATATGGGTTTAATTAATTTGAAGTTACAAGCTAGTTCCCAAATTATTAAAAATAAAGTTAATGAAATTAAGGGGATAATCAGATTTTTATTTATTTTTCTCATTAATTTATCTTAAAATAGATTCAGTTTTTAGTAACTCCCAAATCTGACTCTTATATTGATTAAACTCACTTTGATGTTTTAAATCTAAAGAGCGTGGGCGAGGAAAATCTAGGGTAATAATATCTTTAATAGTACCAGGACTAGCTGACATCACTAAAATTTGATCTGCTAAATAAATAGCCTCATCAATTAAGTGGGTGATATAAACCACTGTATTTTGAATTTGTAACCATATTTTTTGTAATTCTTCTTGCATATATTCTCTAGTGAGTGCATCTAATGCGGAAAAAGGTTCATCTAATAATAACAAACTGGGTTCAACTGTCAAAGCTCTGGCTAAATTAACTCTTTGCTGCATTCCTCCTGATAATTGATGGGGGAAACTTTGCTCAAATTTTTCTAATCCTACTAACCTTAAATATTGACGTGCTTTTTCATATCTTTTTGCTCGCTGATATCCTTGAATTTCTAAACCATAGGCAACATTATCAATCACTTTGCGCCACGGCATTAAAGCGGCTGATTGAAATACCATTGCACAATCTTTTCTCGGATGAGTAATTTTTTCTCCTGCTAACAATAGGCTACCTGAGCTAATAGGAAGTAAGCCAGCGATCGCATTTAAAATACTGGTTTTTCCACAACCACTGGGTCCCACAATAACAGTAAATTCACCTTCTTTAATTTGAAAATTAACTTGATTTACAGCAATAAAATTTGTTGACAAATTACCATTTAAAGTGTATTGGATAGATAAGTCTTTTGCGGTTAATTTAATCATTTGATGATTGTTTTTAGGAGAAAATAATAGCAATAGATATAGTACTTTGACAATGGGCTTAAGCCCATTGTCTCTCCACAATGGGCTTAAGCCCATTGTCTCTCCACAATGGGCTTAAGCCCATTGTCTCTCCACAATGGGCTTAAGCCCATTGTCTCTCCACAATGGGCTTAAGCCCATTGTCTCTCCACAACTCCTGAAGGAAATGCTATAGCAATCCGTTAGGAATTATGAAATGAATCAGGGTTTCAGACAAGGGGTTTAAACCCCTTGTCTCCTCACAACCAATTTAGGTTTGCTATATATATTTTTTGTATATTACCTTTTAAATATTTAAATATTTAAAAGGTAATTTTATTGGATAAAAAAATCATAAATGAGTAAGAAAAAGTCTAGCTTTATTTAACATAGCTTGGTCTAATTCCATTTGACATTTATCATCTGCAAATGCTTGATCGTGGGCGGAGTCAATAGCATTATACCTCTTTTTGAGCATTTCTACATAACGTTTAGGGGTGTCAATTCTTACATAAAGTTTTCCTATTTCTGCTAACTTATTCATCAGATGTAAAGCTGATTCAGTAAAAATAATTGGCACAGAAACAGAACAAATACGAGCAGGTAAGTCTAATTGATTTAGATGTTCTACAGTCATTAAATTTTCATGGCTTTTTCCTTTTTTGTCATATAAAGGAATAGAAATTGTAATAAAATTAGCTTGCTCCCAAATTTCCATTAAAGAATTAACACAAGTTACTTTTTCTGCTGGTATATTTCTCTGTTTGAGAGTTATCATTCTGGTATCAGGATTTTGTAAAGATGGACTGAATAAATAAACTTTTAGGTTATATTCAATAGCCTTAAGCGCAATTTCTTTACCGATATTTCCCACCCCAATGATACCCACCGAGTCATTGTTATCTGCTTTTTGTAAATTTAAATAATTTAATATATGTTTAGCTACATAAGGTGAATTAATCCCAGGTAAATTATCTATTTTTACTCCATATTTAGTGGCAGAATTTTTGTCAATAGCTCTAGTGTCAACTCCTCTTCTAATAATTAATAATGGTTTAGCGTCTCCTACTGCTTGTCTCCATGAGGCGATCGCCTCACCATTAACTGCATTATTACCTACAATTAAAACATCAGGTTTTATCGCCATTAAACTATTTTTTAATGTTGTTAAAGTCTGGTCTTGACTTTCATCAAATATTTGTTTTTTGGCAATATCAGGAATATAAAAAATAGCTGTTTGTTTATTTTTATCTTCTCCATAAAAAACCGTTTCTGATATTAATGCGCATTCCACCTGATTTATTAAATTTAATTCTGTTAATGTATTTTGATGAATAGGATGAGTAATTAAGATTGTTTTATGCTTCATAAATTTTCCAAGATTTAGTTCTGCTCAATTTTACCATTATTCAATTTGATTGAGAATAGCAGTTAATTCTTCTGGGGATAATTTTTCTAATTCATTGACTATCTCGTCTAACTTATCAGATTGAGTTTTGCTCATCTTAATTTTTGCTGCTATTTCTGTTATGGTAGGAGTCAGAAATAAATCTTTTAAAGCAATTTGCACGCCTAATTTAGCCACAATACGGTTAACAACTTGAGTTGCTAATAATGAATGTCCACCTAATCCAAAAAAGTTATCATTAATGCTTACTTTTTCAATGTTTAACACTTCTTGTCAAATTTGGGCTAATTTTATTTCTGTGTCATTGCGAGGTGCAATAAATTCATGTTCTCTATTTGCTTCTAAATCTGGTTCTGGTAATGCTTTTCTATCTATTTTCCCATTGGGAGTCAGGGGAAAAGCATCTAAAAACACAAAAGCAGAAGGAATCATATAATCAGGGAGCTTTTCACTTAAAAATTGCCTTATTTCTTTGATTTTTATTGGCTTTTTAGTAATAAGATAAGCGCTTAAATATTTCTCTCCCTGTTCATTTTCTCTGGCAATAACTACTGTTTCTTTTATATCTGGATGTTGATTAAGATTAGCTTCAATTTCTCCTAATTCTATGCGAAATCCTCTGATTTTTACTTGATCATCTTTTCTGCCTAAAAATAATATACTGCCATCTGCTTTTAAACGTCCTATATCTCCTGTACGATAAATTCTTTGGTTATTTTCTGCTAAAATAAATTTTGCTTGTGTCAGGGCTGGTTTTTGCCAATATTCTAAAGCTACATAATAACTTTTAATGGCAATTTCTCCATACACTTCATTATTTTTTCCTGCTTCATTGAGTAATAAAATTTCTGTATTTTCTACAGGATAACCAATAGGTATATTTTCCCCGATATTTTTTGTTTTTTGATTGAGCAAATATTGCAGATTAAAGCTTGATTCTGTTTGACCAAAAATATTAGTTAAAATACATAATTCTGGTAAATACTTTTGATACAATTCTACATCTTTTTTAACTATTTTTTCTCCCCCTAAAACAACTAATCGCATATTATTTAGTTGTGATAAATTGGTGGTGGCTAATGTCTTCATTAAATAACGATAAACTGTGGGAGTGGAATGATAAATTGTAATTTTTTCCCTGATTAACCATTCCAACAAACTGCTCATACTTTCATTTTTTACATCACAGGGATATAAGGTTGCTCCATTTAATAATGCGCCAAAAATATCCATAATAGCAGCATCAAAATTAATTGATGATATTAAAGTTAATTTATCATTACTGTTCAGGTGAAGATTATTTGTATAATTTCTGATAAAATGAAGAACATTTCTGTGATTTTGCACCACTCCTTTGGGTTTTCCTGTTGAACCTGAAGTGTAAAGAATATAAGCAATACTATCTGGGGCTATTGATGGGTTATTTTGCAGGTTTGAGTTTAATTCTATTTCATCAAAGTTAATAATTGGTATGTTTTCCTGGGTTAACTCCACAGCTAAATTATAGTTATTATTATTGGTAATAATAACCGTTGCTTGTGCATCTTCTAAGATATAATTTAACCGTGCTTGAGGATAAGATGCGTCTAATGCTACATAAGTTTTTCCTGCGGTTAATACTCCTAAAATTGCTGCTATTGCAGGTGCATCATGTTCAAATAATAAGCCTATTCTTGTTGTTTCATGAGTTGATTGCAGTTGATTGATTTGATAGGCGATCGCTTTTACCCATTTATTTAACTCTTCATAACTCCAGCAGTATTTTTTACTTTTAATTGCTATTTTTTCAGGATATTTTTGGACTTGTTGCGCAAATCTTGCAGGTATGGATTGTTCTATTTCTTCTTTAGTAAATTCTGTAAATGTTATTTGAGAAATAATCTGATTTCTGGGATTACTCCAATCAATTAATAGTTGCTGTTTTTCTTTTGCTGTTAATAGTAATAGAGGAAGTAGGGATATTTTCTCATCTGGCTGATTAATAATACCAGCTAACAACACTTGAAAATGTCCCGCCATACGCTCAATAGTTACCGCATCAAACAAATCAGTATTGTATTCAAAATAACAAACCAATTCTGATGGTTTTTCCACAATATCTAAACTTAAATCTAAGGCTGCAATTCCTCTATCAAACTTAACTTCTTCTATGGTTAAATCATCTAGTTTTACTGTAGATACTGGTAAATTTCTCAATTGAAATAATACTTGAAATATTGGATTATGACTTAAAGAACGTTCTGGGTTTAATTCTTCTACTAATTTCTCAAAAGGTATATCTTGATTTTCATAAGCTTCTTTTGCTACTTGACTAACTTGGGTTAATAATTGTTTAAAAGTTAAATTACTATTTAATTGAATCCGTAAAACTAAGGTATTAATAAAAACACCAATTAATTTTTCTATTTCTAATCGTGAACGTCCTGCAATGGGACAACCTAAGATAATATCTTCTTCCCCTGTATAACGGTATAATAAAGTAGCAAAAGCTGCCAACAAGGTCATAAATAATGTTACCCCTTGTTGCTTGCTTAAATCTTTGAGAGACTTACTCAAACTTGGTGATAAAGTTAGACAATATTTTGCACCTTGAAAGGTTTGTACTGGTTTGCGTATTCTATCAGTGGGTAGCTCTAAGATAGGTAATTGTCCAGTTAATTTTTTTTGCCAATAAGTTAATTGAGCTTGGATTTTTTCTTGTTTTAATTGTTCTTTTTGCCACTGAGCAAAATCTGCATATTGTATGGTTAAATTTGGTAATGGTGATGGTAAATTTTGACTAAAAGCTTGATATAATTTACCTAATTCTTCAATTAAAACCCCTGCTGACCAACCATCAAATACTATATGATGTGTGGTTAATAGTAAAATTTGCTGTTCTTCTGTTAACTGTACTAAAGTTGCTCGCAATAAATTACCATTTGCTAAATTAAATGGTTGTTGCGCTTCTTTTTTAACTAGCTTTTCTAATTCTGTTTTCTGTTGATTAGATGAGCGTAAATTAATAATTGATAATTTTAAATTAATTTGAGTATCTATTACTAGAATGGGAAGACCATCAACAACAGTATATTTACTTCTTAAAACTTCATGGCGACGCAAAATTTCATTTAAACTCAGCTCCAGTACCGTTACATTTAACTTACCTGTCAGTTTAATATTAATAGGGCGGTTATAAGTTGCATTTTCTGGTTCTAATTGTTGCAGAAACCACATTCTTTCTTGCGCAAAAGAAAGGGGAAACTCTTCCCTATTTACTCTTTTAGTAATAGTTTTTTGTTGTTTTACTGCTGCTCTTTTTTGTTTTAACCGCTGTTCAAAAAGCGCCCTTTGTGCAGGTGTTAAATTGGCAATTCTTTTGTTTACTTCGTTGTTCATTTCTGATTTTCCATCCTAATTATTGCCACAATTTTTAAATATATCAATTTACTTAACAGCAAGTTTTGAAAGTGCAACAGGTAATGACTCTCCATCTGCTAAATAACATTCTTTCATTCCTTCATAAGCTTCATACAATTCATCTAATGCTTCTTCAGGAGTATCACCAAACGCAGATACATTAGGTAATTCTACTAAATGAGCTAAGAAATCTCCCTGCTCATCTTTATATAAATTGATGGTATATCCATCCCAATCGTAATTTTTTGGTCTATTCATTTTCTTGTTGATACTGTTTGAAAAATTGTTTAACTTGATAGAGTTTTGCTTTTCCATCTTTCTTGGGTTGAATAGAAAGACGATAATTTGTTGGTGAATACCAAAATCTATGACTTCCTTTTTGGCGTTTAAACTGCCATCCACATAAAGAAAGTAAAGTTTCAAATTCATCGAAACTTAACCCTTGAGGGTTTCTCAAAACTTTATCTAAAAGTTTTTCTTTTTTTTCCCATTAAATTGATTAATATTTATTCTAATTTTCTGATTACTAAGTAAAAATGTTGCTCTTTGCATCTTTCACAATTTATGATTTATATATTTATTCACTCCGATCAAGTAATTTTTCTACCTCCTCATCACTCAATGATTCAATTTCCTCCAACAAATTAACCATCTCTTCTGATTCTACCATGTCTGTTTGACTTTCAGTAATTTTTTCTGCCATTTTTGCCACAGTAGGTTGCTCAAAAAAGATAAGAAAAGATAACTCTACTTGCAATGTTTCTAACACCCGATTAACTATTCTTGCAGCACTAATTGAGTCTCCTCCCAATTGGAAAAAGTTATCATAAATTCCCACTCTTTCTATCTTTAATACCTCAGTCCAAATTACTACTAACTCTTCTTCTATACTTGTACGAGGGGGAGCATATTCTGGTAAAGGTGCTTCTGGGTTTGCTGCTTGTAATCCTAACTTTTCTGCCAACCCAATGCGCTGAATTTTTCCTGTGCTTCCTTTGGGAATTTCAGTTAAAAATACCACCACACGGGGTACTTTTAAATCAGCCAGTCTTGCTGCTACAAACTCTTTAATTTCCCCTTCAGTTACAGTTTTTCCCTCTTTTAATACCACTGCTGCTGCAACATCTTCCCCTAAAAGAGTGTGAGGCGCGGCGAATGTTACCACTTGTTGAATAGCAGGATGCTCTAATATAATTTCATCCACTTCACGGGGGGAAATTTTCTCACCTCCTCGATTAATTATTTCTTTTATTCGCCCTTTGAGAAATAGATAACCATCCTCATCTAAAAATCCTAAATCACCTGTTCTAAACCAACCATTAGTAAAGGCTTTTTCATTTGCTTCTGGGTTATTGGCATAGCCTTGAGTTACATTTGCTCCTTTGATAACTACTTCCCCCACTTCTCCTACAGGTAATAAGTTCCCCATTTCATCCATAATCGCAATTTCTGGGCCCGCTGCTACTCCCACTGAACCAGGTTTGCGCACTTTTGGCGGTAAAGGATTACTTGCCATTTGATGTGCAGCTTCTGTCATTCCATAGGATTCAATCACAGGAGCATTAAACACTTTTTCCAATTCTGCCATCACTACTGGGGGTAATGACGCAGAGGAGGAGCGAATAAACCTCAAAGGTGACTGGGCGATAATTTCCTGAGAAGCTCCTGCTCGCATTAAAATTGTTTGGTGCATGGTAGGAACCGCACTATACCATGTGGGGCGAAATTCCTTCAACCAGGGGAAAAATTCTGGCGCAGAAAACCCAGGAGTACAAACCACACTACCACCCGCACTCAGGGATGAGAGTAAGGCTCCAATTAGCCCATGAATATGAAATAAAGGCATGATATTTAAACAGCGATGCCTGCGGCTGGCTACGCCTACGCTCTCTTTTAAACCCAAACTTTCTCGAATATTTTTAGCAGAAATACATAAATTTTCATGGGTAAGTAAAACCATTTTTGGGCGGGAAGTTGTACCTGAAGTGTGTAAAATTAAAGCCACATCTTCTGGTTGGGCAAAATCATCTTTTGCAGCAGTTTTACTTTCACCCCCAGTTAGGGTAAAAATTCCCGCCTCTTCTTCTAAAATGGGGGAAAGTTGCACAAGAGGAATGCCCAATTTTTTAGCTACAATTATGGCATCTTCCGCTACTCTTGGCTGAATAATTAACGCTTTAGCATTTAAATTTTGTAAATAAAATTCAAACTCCTGGGTACGATAATTGGGATTTAAAGGAGCAGCAGTAGCATAGGAAGAAACTGCTAAAAAAGCCACAGCCATTTCTGAGCCATTAGGAAGGGCGATCGCCACTCTGTCATTACGCTCCACTCCCATCGCTTTTAATGTGAAGACCACTTGTTTAATTTGATAGTGCAAACCTTTGTATGTTAGAGGTTTTCGATTAACATCAAGAATGGCTATATTTTCGGGATTTATTTCTGCTTGAGTTTGAATTAATTGATAGATAGTATTTTGCATTTTCTGATTTAAATTAATAACTTTTGGTTTACCATAAATCAATTATAACAACCGCAGACAAGGGGCTTAAGCCCCTTGTCTTATTTAACAAATTATGTATATTGTGTTGTTTTTTTGCTTGTATATCACTCATGGTTAAATTTCTCCAGTTTCAATTGATTGAGTTAAAATTAACTCTACTTTCTCTGCCATTTCTGCTATTGTCGGAGTATTTAAAAAATCCTTTAAAGACACTTCTACCCCTAATTTAGCTACTATACGGTTAACAATTTGAATAGCTGATATAGAATTACCTCCTAATGCGAGAAAATCATCTTTAACGCCTATTTTATCTATTTTTAATACTTCTTCCCAAATATTAGTTATAGTGATTTCCGTTTTATTTCTGGGAGCAATGTAAGTATTAGGCTGAAATAAATAATCTTTAAATATATCTTTTAATTTAAATCGTTGGCTCTTCCCTGTTTTACTTTTGGGAATTTCAGGCACAATAATTATTTTACTAGGGATTTTAAATTCTGCTAAATATTCACGTAAATATTTGATAATTTCCTCTACATTAATCTTAGCATTCTCTTCCAAAACTACGGCACTAATTACATCTTCACCTAGTGATTGATGGGGAATAGGAAAAGTAACAGCTTCTTTTATTTCTGGCAACTTAAGCAGTAAATTATCTATTTCTTGAGGGGAAATATTATTGCCACCCCGATTAATTATTTCTTTAAGTCTTCCTTGTAAAAATAAATAACCATCTTCATCTAAATATCCTAAATCACCCGTTTTCAACCAACCATTAATAAAACTATTTTGATTAGCATCATCATTATTCCAATAAGATGAGATAACATTTTCACCTTTAACAATAATTTCCCCTGTTTCTCCCGTTGGCAAAAAATTCCCAAGATTATCTATAATTGCTATGTAACTACCGATACTTTTACCCACAGAATTGAGTTTGCGTAAATTTAACCTATTACTGGTTAAATTTGGAATTTCTGTCATGCCATAGCCTTCAATTAAAGGTACATTTAATATTTGTTCTAATGCTTCTATATTTTGACTAGATAAAGATGCAGCACCTGAGCGAATAAATCGTAGATAAATTTGTCTATTTTCTAATCCTTTTTCTTGCAGTATTTGTAAAATAGCTAGATGAATGGGAGGGGAAACAGAATACCAAGTAGCTTGACTTTCTGCTAACCAATCTAAAAATAAATCTGGGTTAAAATCACCATTTATACAAACTTTTCCCCCAGTAAACAAAGGTAAAAACAAGTTATTTACAATTCCATGAACGTGATATAAAGGGATAACATTTAGACAAGTATCTTGCTCAGATAATTCTAAAATTTTAGCATTTTTCTCACAACAATAATAAAGTAATTTCTGAGTAACAGGTACAAGCTTTGATTTACCTGTTGTTCCTGAAGTTAAAAAGATTAAAGCTATATCATCTTCTTGAGCAAAATTCTCTTTTTTAACCTGTTTTTTTTCTTCAGGTATTAAATTAAATTTACCTAATAATAAACTTCCTTTAAAAGTGGTTTTTCCCCCCCCTAACCCCCCCTTAGTAAGGGGGGGAAATGACTCCCCCCCCTTAGTAAGGGGGGGAAATGACTCCCTCCCCTTAGTAAGGGGGGGAAATGACTCCCTCCCCTTAGTAAGGGGGGGAAATGACTCCCTCCCCTTAGTAAGGGGGGGAAATGACTCCCTCCCCTTAGTAAGGGGAGGGTTGGGGTGGGGTTTGATTTTATTAGTATCTCTAATAATTTCAACAGCATCAATATTTAATTGATCCGCAACTTTCTCACTGAGAGACTTATATTCAGGAAAGTAAAATAAGACTTTTGCTTCTAACTGAGTTAAATATTCTTTTAATTCTTGTTCCGTTAATTGCGGGTTAATTATAGCACAAGTAGTACTGCATGAGAAAGCTAAAATAGCTGTTGCAGTTGCTGGACTATTTGCAGGTGCTAATAGAGCAATAATATCCCCTCTAGTAATTCCTAAAGTATTTAACTGTTGCTGGATATTTTCAATTAACTCTAACAAAGATTGATAAATTAATGAGTTGGTTTTATTTCCAGAAAATATAGCGATCGCATCAGGATTTTTTGCTGCATGATCCTTAATTTTTTGATAAATAGTCTTCATTTTATTTTAATAAATTAATTGGGTATGAACTTCTAATAAAAAAGTAGCATTAAGCTGAAAAAATTGCTCAACAATAGGATCTAATTCTGACAAAGATTGCAGTTTAGTAGCCTTAACACCTAAAGACTGAGCAAAACTAACCCAGTTGAGAGGAGGTAATAAAGTTTGCTTTGCTGATTGCAAATTATGTTGCAATCTTTGATAAACAGTTCCATAACCTTGATTATTAGAAACAACATAAAAAATAGGTAATTGATAACGGACTGCAGTAATTATATCTAACCCGTGCATTGCCATTGAACCATCACCCGTTAATACTATCACAGGATGTTGAGGTTTTGCTAATTTAATCCCAATTCCCGCACTAATTGCCCACCCCATTGGTGCTATATTAGCAGCAGAAAAAAAGTTATCTATTTCTGTTACTAACCATGCACCTGCAGCAAAGCGACGACAAAAACCAGCATCTACACAGAGGATAGTATTTGATGGAAATTTAGCTTGTAGTTCTCTAATTAATAAACTCAGAGGAATTGCTTTTTCTTTATTATTTTGGTGAGAAGCTGCAAATAAAGGAATAGATTGTAATTCTTGCACCCATTTTAAGCGAGCATTGAGAGTGGTTTTAACCCCCCCTAACCCCCCCTTAGTAAGAGGGGGAAATACTTGCTCCCTCCCCTTACTAAGGGGGGGAAATACTTGCTCCCTCCCCTTACTAAGGGGGGGAAATACTTGCTCCTTCCCCTTAGTAAGGGGAGGAAATACTTGCTCCCTCCCCTTAGTAAGGGGAGGGTTGGGGTGGGGTTTTTTAGAATTTTGCTCAATAATTTTTCTTAAAACCAAAGAACAATTAGCAACTACTAAATCCAAATCTATTTTTACTTTTGATAAACATTTAGCAGGATGATGATCAATTCTAATAATTTGACGTTGTGGCGCACATAAATCTGCTTCCCATTGTAAACTTTCTTGTTGATTAAAATCTAAACCAACTAATAGTAAAACTTCAATATCTTGGCTCAATAAAGTTTGTTTTGCTCTTAAATGACCACTAATACTAAAAGTTCCTAAACTCAGAGGATGGGTTTCTGGAAAAATCCCCTTTGCTGCTGCTGTTGTTGCAATAGGAATGTTAAATTTTTCAGCAAATTGAAGTAAAATTGAGCTAGAATTTCTTAACCTTTGTCCTGCTAGTACAGAAACTCTAGTATTTTGACTTAAAACTTCACTTATTTTGGCTGCAGTTGAGTCAATTATTGCTAATTCTTCCTGAGATAAACATGACTCTATTTGAGGAATTACTGGCGGTGATTTGTAAATGTGATTTTGAATATCTAAAGGAATGGAAAGATGAACGGGAGTAGAGCATTTTGCTTTCATAAAGGTCAAAGCATTATTTAATTCTTCATTTAGCTTTTCTGGGTCATTAATTTCTGCTGAATAACTCACATTGTGCTGAAAAAGTTTAACAGCATCAACATCTTGAAAACCTCCAACATTTCTTAAATTATTCGGCACATTTCCCGTGATAAAAAATACAGCACTTTCATCTTCTTTTGCATTAAAAGCTGCCGTAATTAAATTACTCACACCTGGGCCACCTATACTGATACATAAACCAATATTTTTACTAGCACGAGCATAACCATCAGCAATATAACCTGAACCCAATTCACTATTACAGATAATTGGTGCGATCGCCTCAGAATTAGTTAAACTTTCTAATAATGGATCAATGAGATAACCAGGTAAAATAAAAGCATATTTTACTTGGTAAGCAGCCAAGTATTTAATAACAAAATCAGCCCCAGATAAAGTAACTATTAATTTCCTCATATTAAGACATAAAATAACCACCATTAACATCAATGGTATTTCCTGTGATATAACTAGCCGAGTCAGAAGCTAAAAAAACAATTGCTTCCGCTACTTCTTCAGGTTTTCCTAACCTTTTTAAAGGTATTTTCGCCAAAATTTCCTCTTGCTCTTCCACTGAGCGATTTTGCCATTTTTTTGTAATTCTTTCGGTTAAAGTAATTCCAGGAGCAACAGCATTCACTGTAATATTATTTTCCCCTAAAATTGCTGCCAAATGTCTAGTTAAGCCCAATATACCAGCTTTAGCAGCGGAATATTGAATACCAGCTAAAATGCTTTTTGTTCGTCCTGCTACAGAAGATACATTAACAATACGTCCATATTGATTCTTTGCCATAATAGCGGCAACTTTTTGAGATAAGAAAAACACAGAAGATAAATTTTTATCAATGGTTTGTTGCCATTCTACCTCGGTTACTTCCTCAAAATTTGTAACTAGAGAACCCCCTCCAGCGTTATTAATTAAAATGTCAATTCTTCCCAATTGATTAGTTGTTTCTGTAACAAGTTTCTCAATTGTCTCCTTTGAACAAATATCTCCCACAATAATTAATGGTTCATTGCCAATAGTTTTAATTTCTTCAGCAGTAGTAATTAATTTAGCTTCATCACGACCATTTAAAACTACTGTTGCACCTTCTTTTGCTAATAATAAAGCTGTTGCTTTACCAATTCCTGCTGATGAACCTGTAATTATAGCCACTTGATCATTAAATTTGTTTCTAATGTGATTTAACATTTGTTATTTTGGTAATTATTTGTTTTTTAAATGTATTAAAGTGTAAAATAAATATGCTATTCTTTTAAGAATCCATAGCTTGATTTTGCCATAAATTTCAGTATTTTTATTAAATAACTAGCAATCCCATTTTGGGAATTTTATCTCCCAATATGTGGAAAAATGAGATTTCCTCCCTTAATCTCAAACACGATGACAAAAAATATAGATAAAATTGATCTGGTTATTAATTCTCTTTCTCTAATGTATCCAACAAGTGACCTCCATGTTGTTGAAACTCGTCCCTTATTGAGTCCAGCAACTATTCATCACGAATTACCTATGACAGAAGCGGCAGCTACTTTAATCACAGCTACCCGTCTGAAAATTCGTCAAATAATTAGTAAACAAGATCAACGCCTACTGGTAATAGTAGGGCCATGTTCCATCCATGATGTCAAAGCAGCACGAGAATACGCAGAAAAACTGCTCCCACTACGCGAAGAATTAAAAGACTCTTTAGAAATAGTCATGCGGGTATATTTTGAAAAACCGCGCACCAGTATCGGTTGGAAAGGTTTAATTAACGATCCTCACTTGGATGGGAGTTATGACATAAATACAGGGTTGCGCAGAGCAAGACTACTCCTGTTAGAATTAGCTCATCTGGGTTTACCCGCAGCCACAGAATTACTAGATCCCATCATTCCCCAATATCTGGCTGATGTAATTTCCTGGACAGCAATAGGAGCACGCACCACCGAAAGTCAAACCCATCGAGAAATGGCATCAGGGTTATCTATGCCAGTAGGGTTTAAAAATTCAACCGATGGTAGCATTAATTCAGCAATTAATGCCATGGAAGCAGCCAGTAAACCCCATCATTTCCTCGGTATCAACTATCAAGGTTTAGCAAGTATTGTAACTACAACAGGTAATCCTGATACCCATCTGGTGCTACGTGGCGGTAAGTCAGGAACAAACTATGATGCAATAAACGTAGAAAAAGCAGCGATCGCCCTCAAAGAACAAGGTTTTCAACCCAGTCTAATGATTGATTGCAGTCATGGAAACAGTAACAAAGATTACACAAAACAAGAACAAGTTATCCACAACATCACAGAGCAATTAACAGCAGATTCTCAATATATCATGGGAGTAATGATTGAAAGTCATCTAAAAGCAGGTAATCAACCTATTACCCAAGACTTGAGCCAACTGGTTTACGGTCAAAGTATCACAGATGCTTGTATAGATTTTGCCACCACAACCACCCTATTACGCAAATTAGCTGCAGCCGTCGCCAACAGCCTCTGCCTTGCCTAGTAATTGCTTTTAAGCCCTTGCCCCCAGACAAGGGGCTTGGCGCCCCTTGCCGATCGCTTTTTTAGAAAAATGAATCTAATACGCAAAAGCACAATACACAAAAAGAAACCGTTATTATTTTAGAGTCACAAACTCACAATACTGGACCACTGCACCCGTTTTTCCCCCGTGCGACGGTAAGAAAAAAAATACTCCTGGTGCTGATAAGTACAGAAAGGAGCGCAAGCGATCTGTTGAGAATTAATACCGAGTTGTTCAAGCTGTAACTCAATAACTCGCCGAACATCCAAGCGCACCTTACCTGGGCAGGAGTCATTTAAAATCGGTGAATGAGGTAATTGTTGTAGAGTAGGTAAAACGGGGGTATTTGGAGGGAAAAGACTAGCACCCACCTCTACTGCAACCTCCTCACTCACTTGATAAACAGAGCCAGAAATAGCAGGACCCAAAGCAATCCGAAGATTTTCCAGAGAACTACCAAAAACAAGAAAACGAGCGATCGCCTCTTTCACAATACCTTTTGCAGTACCGCGCCACCCAGCATGAACTGCAGCCACCCTACCTGTAATTACATCACCAATAAGTACAGGAGTACAATCAGCAGTAGCCACCCAGACAGACTGATCTGACTCCTGACTTATTATCCCATCCCCTTCTGTGGTTGTTTCCCTCACCATCCCCTCAAGGGAGAGGATAGGGGAAGGTTTTTCTTTCCCGTTGGGGGGTTGGGGGGGAGCAATTTCCTCTGGAATTACCACACGATTACCATGTACCTGTTTAACCCGATAAACCTGGGCAGTAGGTTGGAAAACCTTTACCAGTTCTTCTGGAGAGCGAGGGGAAAACTGTTGAGTAAAAAAGCCATGTCGCCAATTTTCGAGCAAACTACAGGTTAAATAAGGCAAACCTTCCCAGTTTTGCCATTGCCAACCTTGAGCTTTTAAGTTTAGATCAGGAGATGGTAGGTTCACAAATTTAACCTCAAATTCTTGACAACATCATAACTAACTAATGGTTCATTTTTTGTTTATCCCATGATAAAATTTAATGCCGATAAATTCCAGCAAAATCTAGATCAATTGCCCAAATTTTGGCAAAAATCCGAATTAAACTGGCAGATATTTGAGAAAATACCTTCCACCAATCAAAAACTCTGGGAAATGATCGGAGAAGGAGAAAAAACACCAATAATAGCGATCGCCATTCAACAAACAGCAGGAAAAGGTCAACGCGGGAGAGTATGGCAGTCACAACCAGGAGGACTTTACCTTTCTTTAGGTTTAACCACTAATTTACCAGCAACCAACGCCCCCCACCTAACCTTATTGAGTGCTTGGGGAATTGCCAATAGCTTACGGGAGAACAACATTCCCGTATTAATTAAATGGCCAAATGACATAATACTAAATAGAAAGAAACTCGGCGGAATTTTAAGCGAAACCCGCGTACAATTCGAGCAAATTACCCAAACAGTAATAGGAGTAGGAATTAACTGGAAAAATTCTGTACCAGAAACAGGCATTAACCTTCAATCATTCCCTGAAATTAACTCCTTAGAAAAGTTAGCCGCCATCACCATCAAAGGGTTATTATCTGGGTATGAATATTATTTATCAACAGGAATAGAAAACCTGTTAAAATCTTACCAACAACTGTTAGATAAACCTATAATACTTGTCAATGGTTCTCCAGGAATAGTAACGGGGATAACATCAACAGGTGAACTGCAAGTACGGTTACATTCTCTTGGTGCAACAACAGAAATCAACCTACCTCCAGGAGCAATTAGAATAGGCTATTGTTAGTAGTAATTTTTCTAGATAATTCTTGGATAAAAAAACAATGAAAACTCCATTTATTCCGAAAATTAAACAATTAGTTAATCAAACTTATTTAGCAGCTTTAGAAGATGCGTATCAAGGTGCTCTCACCATCAAAGAAATTGAAAATAAACATTTTAATGGTAATCCAATATCATTTAAAACAGAACAAGGAAAAGCTATTTATGATTATTTGCAACCCCAACTAGAAAAACAACTTTTAAGGATTCGTTTAAAATTAACTCAATTTAGATTAAGTGGTTTTTTAATCCCTAGTAATGCTCAAATAAACACCATCCAAGATAATAATCATTCAGAAGCTTTAATTTTAGAAAAATTAGCCTTTATAAACTCAGTAATTGCTGGATATAATCAAACTATTAAATCTGAAACAAAACAACCAGTAACAATAGTTAATTTACCTCCAAGACTGACTCAAACAGAAACAATTCAACAAGGTTCTTTTAGAGAAACTTTGAGTAAAATCAAAAAAGAACTTACCGCAGACTATGAACAAGAAAAAATAAATGAATTGCGTTATCTAAGAAAAAATCAGAGAATTGCTATTAAATGGTTACTTATTCTCCTGATAATTCCCATTATTGTTCAGATAACTTCCAGGAATCTAATTTTTGAACCTTTACTCAATAATTTTAGAGATGAAAATCCTGCTAAAGTTAAAATTAGCCAAGAAATAGAAGAGCATTTTTTACTGGAATATACAAGGTTTAAAGAAGAACTAGAACTCAAAGACTTGCTAATAGAAAATTTCAATTTATCAGAAGAAAAAAAGCGCGAACAACTCAAGGAAAAAGCTAGTGAAATGTTTCGGGAAGCTGGCTATAGAACTTTAGACGGTTTCAAGAATATATTAGCAGATTTAACAGCCCTAATATCTTTTATCGTCTTAGTGTATATGGGAAGAAACCAACTAACTATAGTCAGAGCTTTTATCCATAGATACTTTCAAAGTTTTAATGATACAACTAAAGTATTTCTAATTATTTTAATTACAGATTTATTTGTCGGGTTTCACTCAGCAGAAGGTTGGGAAGTTTTACTAGGAGGTTTATCTACTCATTTAGGAATTCCAGAAAATAAAGCACTAATTTATGGATTTATTGCCACAGTTCCAGTAATAGCAGATGCTAGTATTAAATTTTGGGTTTTTAATTATCTTACCCGTTCCTCACCTTCAGCAGTTGCAGTATTAGAAAAAATGAACCAATAATTATTAGTCATTGGTCATTGGTCATTGGTCATTAGTCATTGGTCATTAGTCATTAGTCATTAGCATATCTTCTAAAAAAATTTTTCATTTTTCTTAAAAATATCATAACGTTTAACTAAGGACTAAGGAACAATGACCAATGACTAATGACTAATTATAAATATCCATGTTCAGCGAGAAAATCAAGACTAATATCTTCTTTAAAATTAGTTGGAGAAAAACGATAACCAAGTAATTTATCAACATATTTACCCAAAATATCACTCTCAATATTCACCAAATTACCAACTTGTAAAGAAGAGAGATTAGTTGTAGAATAAGTATGAGGAATAACAGCAGCTTTAAACCAAGTACAATCAGAGTCACACTCTGCCACAGTAAGACTAATGCCATTAACAGCAATACTACCTTTAGGAATCAGATAACGAGCAATATTACGATCCCATTGCTCAGAAAGAGAAAGAGGAACCCCAAAAGTGATCTCCCAAGACTTTTGTGAGACAACCAACTCAATTAAACAAGCAATACCATCTATATGACCAGTAACAAAATGGCCGCCAATTTTACTACCAGAGCGCAGAGAAGTTTCTAAATTCACATAAGGAGCTGAAACGTTGCGTTTTCCCAGAGTCGAGCGTTGGAGAGTTTCTGGCGAAGCAGTAGCCACAAAACCATCAGACAAAATTTCCTCCACAGTCAAACAAACTCCATCCACTGCTACACTATCACCCATAGCTAAATCAGACAAAATCCCAAGTGAGCTTTTCCCCAATATAGAAATAGCAAAACGATCTTGTCCGTACGGTTGAATTGAGCCGAGACTTTGAACTAATCCTGTAAACACGGTACTTTTTTTTGAGACAATAAATAGATTAAGCTTAAAATAAACCAGAGCGCAATTCTTTCAGTCTGGCTTAATTCCTTCAAAAGGGTTAATTATCACAAGCAAAATTAAAATTATGTTTTTTTGCTTGAATTAATAACAGTTTAATTATAACGGAAGCCCTACTATGAGTGAAAAGCATTGCTTGAACGAAACTTGATAAAATCAGTGAATTGATTCTCTCAAACTTCAGGGTTTTCAAGTATAAAAAAATTCAAAAAAACTAAAAAACTCTCTTATAAATGCCGACCTTATTTTAGAGGCTAAACCAATGATTGAAATGAAAGTAGCAGGAATTGCTTTAGATGCCGTAACCCGTAGCCCCATAGTCTTGTTAAAAGATGGAACAGATCGTCGCGCCTTGCCAATATATATAGGTCAGGATCAGGCAAGAGCAATTATCGGCGCATTAGAAAGACAAAAACCGCCCCGTCCCCTAACCCATGACCTGTTCGTTAATATCTTAGAAATGTGGGAGATGAATTTGGAGCGAATCATCATTAATTCACTGCAAGATAATACATTTTATGCAGTGTTGTGTGTTAAACAGGGAGAAAAGAAAAAAGAAATAGATTGTCGTCCAAGTGATGCGATCGCCATTGCCCTACGCACTGGTAGCCCCATCTGGGTGATGGAAGAAGTGGTGGCTGATGCTTCCATCCCAGTAGATAGAGAAGCTGATGAGCAAGAAAAAGAAGCGTTTAAACAGTTTTTAGCCGATCTCAGTCCCGAAGATCTCATTAAGCGCGGCAAAATGGGGGGCAGTAATTCGTAATTAGTTTTTATGCGTTATCGGCGGTTCGGAAAAACAAATTATAACCTATCTGTCTTTTCCCTAGGCACCATGCGCTGCTTGGCATCTTCCTTAGATGCTGAGAAGACTATAGCAAAGGCGGTAGCATGGGGCATAAATCATCTAGAAACCGCCAGAGGTTATGGTAAAAGTGAGCAATATTTAGGGCAAGCTCTGCAAAATTTATCAATTCCACGGGAGCAACTGTATATTACTACTAAGCTCCCACCCACCCCAGAGCCTGGTTTAATGACTCAATGGCTAGCTGAGTCATTGAGAAGATTACAGCTAGACTATATTGATTGTTTAGCCATTCACGGCATAAATACCTGGGAACATCTGGCATGGGTAACTCATCCCACAGGCTGTATGCAGGCAGTTAAAGCAGCAATGGGAGAGGGAAAAGTAAAACATCTCGGTTTTTCCACTCACGGCAGCTTAGAATTAATTCTGGCTGCCATTGAAACTGATTTATTTGAATTTGTCAATCTCCACTATTACTATTTTTTTCAACGCAATGAAAAAGCCATCCAGTTAGCCTCTGAAAACGATCTAGGAGTATTTATAATTTCGCCTGCAGATAAAGGAGGTCGTCTTTATACCCCACCAGAAACATTACAACAGTTGTGCCAACCCTTCTCACCCTTGCAACTCAACTATCGCTTTTTATTAAGCGATCGCCGCATTACTACCCTCAGTCTGGGTGCAGCCAACCCAGAAGAATTAATCGAACCCCTAAAAGTTGCCGATCAAATTTACTCCTTAACTCCCCAAGAAATTCAAATTTTACAAGGTTTAGAAACTCATCTTAGTGGTAAATTAGGTGCAGACCAATGTAAGCAGTGTTACCAATGCCTTCCCTGTCCCGAACAAATCAATATACCCGAAATTTTGCGGTTAAGAAATCTAGCAGTAGGTTACAATATGACCGACTATGGCAAATATAGATATGGGATGTTTGAAAATGCAGGGCATTGGTTTCCTGGTAATAAGGGGAACAAATGCACGAGTTGTGGCGACTGTCTCCCTAAGTGTCCAGAAAATTTGGATATACCCAAATTACTCATGGACACCCATCAACGCCTGAATGGTAATCCTCGTCGTCGTCTTTGGCAAGAATGAGTACAAAAAAACTTAAGCAAAAATCATCTAAACCTTTTACAAACCCGTTCCTTAGTAAAATTTTTCAAGAGAGTGTTCCCCCCCTGGGGGGGATAGGGAGAGTAAAATCACGCAGCACAAGTAACCTGCTCCCATTAAAGCTAGTATGTTCCCGTTTTTCAAAAAATAACAAATATTTAAATAAATTCTACTTATTGTTGTTGTTAATTGTTCCTGTATTTCCCACCTTAGCACAAGAGCAATCATTGGATTGTAAAGAAGAATTATGGTCACAAAAAAGTGAAACAATTGCAACAGAAATAGGAAAAAAAGAAATCGCAATTCCTAGTCTTTGGTGGGCAAAAAAACACTATGATCCTTTTGGCGGTAAATTGATTAGTAACTGGTTAGCTTACCCAGCAGAAAACCGCATTGATTTAATAGTTAATCGACAACTTTGGAGTTCAATGGACTATTTAAGCCGTTATCGTTTTGTTAATCAATTTGGTATGGTAACTAGGGAATATGGTTATAGTCTCAGAGTTGTTAATCAAGAACAAAAATGTCTAGCAACCTATTATTATGATGCCAGTATTAATCCCCCTAAATGGGAAATTAATTTAGATACCAATGGTCAAAGTAGTTTACAACTAGATTAATATTAAAATCCAAGACAAGGGGCTTAAGCCCCTTGTCCCTTTCCAAAATACCAGTGCAGACAAGGGGCTTAAGCCCCTTGTCCCTTTCCAAAATACCAGTGCAGACAAGGGGCTTAAGCCCCTTGTCCCTTTCCAAAATACCAGTGCAGACAAGGGGCTTAAGCCCCTTGTCACAAATTATGTTATCAATGCAGACAAGGGGCTTAAGCCCCTTGTCCCTTTCCAAAATACCAGTGCAGACAAGGGGCTTAAGCCCCTTGTCTTGTCATCATTCAAGAGAAATACGTTGCGCAAATCGAAGTTTAGCAGAGCGAGAACGAGGGTTATTTTCAACTTCATCAGCTTGGGAAATAATCGGTTTTTTGGTCAAAACTTGCAAGTAAGAAGAGTCGCGAAAAGCATACTTAACTAGACGATCTTCCAAACTGTGAAAACTAATAATCCCAATTATTCCCCCAATTTTTAACCATTGAGGAGCAACATCAAGAAATTTTTTCAAAGAGTCAAGTTCTCCATTCACAACAATACGAAGAGCTTGAAAAGTACGAGTAGCTGGATGAATGCGACCAAAACGAGATTTACGGGGAAAACAACCAGCGATCGCATAAGCCAATTCTGTAGTAGTTTGAAAAGGACGTTGAGCAACAATTTTATTAGCAATACGGCGAGACAGTTTTTCCTCCCCATATTGATAAAATATATCTGCTAAGGACTTTTCATCCCAATGATTAACAATTTCAGCCGCAGTTAGCGACTGACTTCTATCCATCCGCATATCCAGAGGAGCACTATGACGAAAACTAAACCCACGCTCAGATAAATCTAACTGAGCAGAACTCACACCTAAATCAGCAATAATACCATCAAACTTAATCCCTGGCGGTTGATACTCAGCAAAATTACCTTGCCAAAACTGCAGCCGCTCATTACCATATTCTTGGAGAGTAGCAGCAGCAGCGGCGATCGCCATTGGATCGCGATCGATAGCTGTCACCCGCACATCAGGAAAAGTCTCCAAAATCAACCTTGTATGTCCCCCACCCCCAACCGTAGCATCTAAATAATGCCCAGATGAAGAAATATTCAAACCTGTAATTAACTCTGACATCAAAACTGGGACATGGACAAACCCATCTACCTCAGTTGAGCTGGTAAATTTATTCATATCAATAGGAACTTATCATGTCTAAAATAGTTCAAAACAAGATAGAAACTCAGTTATACCATCAATTTTGCCCCTTGAAACCATGTTAACAAAGAACCATTCAAACAGAACTTTTACTCATTCCCTGATTACTACCACACTAACAATAATGGGAATACTTAGCGGAGTTATTCCACAAATATCAGGTAAATATATTAATTTTACCGCCACTGCTTTAGCCCAAAATTTCAGCCAGGAATTATTGAGAAATTATGCAGCAGCAGTGTTAAAAATAGAACCACTAAGGGAACAAGCTTATAACGATATTCAACAAATTATAGGCTCTGAACCCCCCGAAATTGTATGCAGTAAAGAAAACACTTTAAGCAATCTTCCCCCAGATGCTCAAGAAATTGCTAAACAGTATTGTAGTAGTTCCAAACAGATTGTTGAGAGTAGTGGTTTAAGTGTATCTCAATTTAATGACATTACACAAAGCGCAGCAACCGATAACAATCTCAAAACACAAATACAAGAAGCTATTAGAGAAATTCAATAAACATCATTTAACCATAACCACTGATGTTAACTGTTACTAAAGTTTTACCCCATACAGTAATTGATTGCGTATCTATACTTACTCTTTCTCTCACTGCTGAAGAGCGCACCCGTACCCGCCATCGTTTTGAAAGCTCAGATGGACAAGTATTATTATTCAGATTACCACGCGGCACAGTTTTACAACATGGAAATATTCTAGAAGCTGAAACTGGAGAACTAATTAAAATTACTGCCAAACCAGAACCAGTACTAACAATAACAGCTTCAACCCCTTTAATGCTGCTCAAAGCTGCTTATCATTTAGGAAATCGTCATATAGCCTTAGAAATTACCCCCAATTATTTGCGTTTATCTTCTGATTTAGTTTTAAAGAAAATGTTAGAACAACTAGGCGTAGAAATTCAAGAAGAAATTTTACCTTTTCAACCAGAAATAGGCGCTTATAGCCACTAGAAATCTAAGCTTTAGCCCTCATTTTCCTGATTATGCTCAATCTCTATTTTAGGCAAATCAAAATTCAGATCACAAAGAAGCTCAGGCTGTATTTGTTGGAGCGTTTTGAGTAAATGAAGACTATCTGACACCAACTCAGACACATTAACACCTTCATACTCAGGCTGATAACTATGAATTCGTCTTACTCCCTCCCCCAACAAAATTACCGCCCCTCGCCAGTTATTATTTCCCAGATGGTAACAAGCTACAGCAATTTGGAGAATACCTTGATAAAAAGTCTTGTCAGGCTCTGTTGCTTCCATCCACAGAGCCTCTAGAGTATCATGGCAGGGGTAAAACTCCTCTTGGTTAAATTGTTCCACCCCTTGCCAAAAAGCTTGTGGTAACATAAACTAACTATGAGCAGCCATGCTATCCCGCACCGCAATAATTTCTTCCACAGAAATGTCCTGTTTTTCTCCTGCAAACTCATTATCAGGGGTAATAAATAACATACAGTGGCACTCTTTGCGCTCTCTCATTGGTACACAAGGGCAATTCCAAAAGCTATTTTTTACCTCTGCCTCTTTGTCTTCGTAGTGACGACATGGACATAAAGGTGCACCTAATTCTTCTTTATGTCTTGCTAAACCTTCAATAACTACCGCAGTTACTGAAGGATCAACGCAAAAGTAAGTATCTGTAAGTTTTGCATACTGCTCGGCAAAGTTTTTCATTGCCATCAGATTTTTATCAGTTTTTGTATTCTCAGTTGTTTCTGTCATGCAATTTAACTTAATTTTGGTTTTACTATTCTTTCTAGCCTACCAAAAATCGCTGAAATTCCCCAATTGATTTTTTTTCTGCTCTTAACATAAAAATCTAAAATTAGCAAGTGATTTTAATATTTATTTACACTTTTTAGGTTCAAACACATCCTCTCTCTCTTCCTTAAACCAAACTGCCCTCTATGCGATCGCCCAGCCCATGAAATAGTCTGTAAATACTGTCAGCAGCCTCTAAATATGTAAAAATACACATTAATAGCAGTACAGACAATGGGCTTAAGCCCATTGTCAAGTGATTTTAATATTTATTTACACTTTTTTTTATGCTCAAACACATCCTTTCTCTCTTCCTCAAACCAAACTGCCCTCTATGCGATCGCCCAGCCCATGAAATAGTCTGTAAATACTGTCAGCAGCCTCTAAATATGTAAAAATACACATTAATAGCAGTACAGACAATGGGCTTAAGCCCATTGTCAAGTGATTTTAATATTTATTTACACTTTTTTTTTATGTTCAAACACATCCTTTCTCTCTTCCTCAAACCAAACTGCCCTCTATGCGATCGCCCAGCCAATGAGATAGTCTGTAAATACTGTCAAAAACAACTAGAAATTTGTAAATTAAACAACAACAGTAAATATTGGCAAGGAGAATTACCCCTATTTGTCTGGGGGGAATATGAAGGAAAACTAAAAAGAGCGATCGCCACTCTCAAATATGATAACCACCCAGAATTAGCTGAACTCATGGGAATGTGGTTAGGGAAAACGTGGCACTCTGCACAAATACATACTGAAAGAATCACCGTAGTTCCCATCCCATTACACAAAAAAAAGCTCCAAGAAAGAGGATTTAATCAAGCAGAAGTAATAGCCAGAAGTTTTTGTCAAA
>Ga0209594_1000248_pt1 | contig 38033 bp, 36 predicted proteins | sample AshMeaCrysSpring_FD_184126 | JGI IMG/M metagenome (GOLD analysis project Ga0209594, IMG submission 184126) | Groundwater microbial communities from Big Spring, Nevada to study Microbial Dark Matter (Phase II) - Ash Meadows Crystal Spring... | ecosystem: Environmental > Aquatic > Deep subsurface... | reverse complement strand
TAGACCTCTTGCGAAACCGTAAAAAACCCCACCCCAGCCCTCCCCGCAGGTTCGGGGAGGGAGCCCTACAAACTAGGCATTTTCCCCCCCCTTACCAAGGGGGGGTTGGGGGGGGTTAACACCACTTTTGCAAGAGGTCTAATGACTAATAGTATTTTTTAAAGGCTAAAGTCACATTATGGCCACCAAATCCAAAAGAATTTGATAGAGCCACTTCCACCTTGTGGGGGCGAGAAAATAAAGGTACATAATCGAGGTCACATTCTGGATCCCGATTTTGTAAATTAATTGTTGGTGGTATTTGGTCATTAGCGATCGCCATTACCGTTGCCACTGCTTCTATACCTCCAGACCCGCCTAAAAGATGACCTGTCATAGACTTAGTGGAGCTCACTGGAACTTTATACGCAATTGCACCGAGAGCCTTTTTAATTGCCTTAGTTTCTGTGGAATCATTTGCTGGTGTGCTTGTTCCATGTGCATTTATATAGCTCACCTGCTCTGGTGTTATACCTGCATCTTTCATTGCCAGTTCTATTGCCCTAGTAGCACCTTGACCTTCTGGGACTGGGGAAGTCATATGATAAGCATCACAAGTCATCCCATAGCCCACAATTTCCCCATATATTTTTGCGCCACGGTTGAGAGCATGTTCTATTTCTTCCAAGATCAAAATTCCCGCTCCTTCGCCCATAACAAAGCCATCCCGTTCCTTATCAAAAGGTCTGCTGGCATGAGCTGGGTCATCATTGCGAGTAGAAAGGGCGCGCGCTGCTGCAAAGCCTGCCACTGACAATGGTGTTACTGCTGCTTCTGTTCCACCACAAATCATTGCTTGAGCATAACCGTGCTGAATGAGACGGAAAGCATCGCCAATGGAATTTGAGCCTGCGGCACAAGCTGTTACTGTGCAAGAGTTTGGTCCTTTTGCACCGGTATGAATTGCCACCAGTCCTGCGGCCATATTAGCGATCATGGTAGGAATCATAAAAGGACTGCAGCGATCTGGGCCACGAGTGAGATACACCTCTTGCTGGTCTTCTAATACTTTTAGTCCACCAACTCCTGTACCTATTATCACCCCCACCTGTTCTGCATTCAGGTCGTTTATGACCAAATCAGCATCTGCAATAGCCTGTTTGCTTGCTCCTATTGCCAACTGAGCAAAGCGATCCATGCGCTTTGCTTCTTTGCGTTCCATGTATTGATGGGGGTCAAATCCTTTTACTTCCCCAGCAAATTTACAGGCGTGTTTGGAAGCATCGAATAAAGTTATCAAATCTATGCCATTGCGCCCACTTAATAACCCTTCCCAATATTCTGTCAGGGTATTTCCTATCGGGGTGATCGCGCCTAGCCCCGTTACTACAACTCGTTTTTTTGCCATGATTCTCGTTAATTAAGGGCTTTATTTACCCAGAATGCAGATAGATGGGAGCTCTTATATTTTATTAGGCTTTCAGCCTGCCTGGGTTATAACTCCTCTTTCTTTTAAGCTGGAGCTTCTACTTTTTCGCTTATGTGTTGTGCTGCCTTACCCACAGTATCTATTTTCTCTGCTACTTCGTCTGGTATTTCTATATCAAATTCTTCTTCTAGTGCCATTACCAGTTCTACTGTGTCTAGGGAGTCTGCTCCTAAGTCTGAGGCAAAGTTTGCTTCTGGAGTTACCTCACCTGGATCTACCTCTAGTTGTTCTACTACTATTTTTTTTACTTTTTCAAAAATTTCTTCGTTCATTCTCTTCTTTTCTCTCCGCTAGTTTTTTCTGTTTTTTGTATTATTAAACTCAGATTTAGTGTTTCTGGTGTTGATTTTTTAGCATTTATTTATATTATCTGAAAGAGGGACGCTTCTGTTATCTGCTTTGGCTAGTGGTTATTTTCCTAGACACTTGGTTTTTTTCATAGACATTTGTCTATGAAAAAACATTTAGTCATTGGTTATTGGTTATTGGTCACTGGTCACTGGTCATTGGTCACTGGTCACTGGTCACTGGTCATTGGTCATTGGTCATTAGTCATTGGTCATTGGTCATTAGTCATTGGTCATTGGTCATTAGTCATTGGTCATTGGTCAAACGTATGTATTTTAAAAAATTCTTAATTTTTCTTAAAAAGATCATAACATTTAGCTATAGACTATAGTCTATAGTTTGTTTATAGTCTATAGTCTAATAACTAATGACTAATGACCAATGACCAAAAAATTGGGTTTCAAGCCCCGTCCCTACCGTGAGTGAAGGGCGGCTTTAATTTTTCGAGCTGGGAGTTGCCAACCCAGTTTTTCTGTGTTAGTATGTTGATACAGCTAAAAAAAGTGTCAAGTTTATGTTCGTTCTCGAATACAAAGTCGAACCAAAACCAGATCAAGTTGAAGCCATTCAAGAAGCTATTCGCACAACTCAGTTTGTCAGAAATAAGATACTACGCTTCTGGATGGACAATCGAGGCGTAGGAAAGACTGAGCTATTCAGACACAATACAACACTAAGAGCGGATTATCAGTTTGTAAAAGACTTAAACTCTCATGCTTGTCAAACAGCAGTTGAAAGAGTTTTGAGAGCTATAACCCGTTTTTATGATAACTGTAAAAACAAAGTTAAGGGTAAAAAAGGTTATCCTAAGTTTTCAAAAAACACTCGTTCAGTTGAATATAAAACATCAGGATGGAAGCTAACAGAAAATAAAAAGCATATAATCTTTCTAGATAAGAAGAACATCGGAAAACTTAAGTTGATAGGTTCTAGAGACCTAAACTACTATCAACCAGAACAAATAAAAAGAGTAAGAATAGTTAGACGAGCCGATGGATACTATGTCCAATTCTGCATCAAATTAGACCCTAGAGACACTGTAAAACAGTTAGAACCTACCCAAAAAGCAGTAGGTATTGATTTAGGTTTAAAATATTTCTATGCAGATTCGCAAGGAAATATTGAAAAGATTCCTCAATTTTATCGTAAAGCTGAGAAACGATTAAACCGCTTAAATAGAAGAAAGTCTAAGAAATTTAAAAAAGGAAAGCCTGTAAGTAAAAACTACTTAAAAGCTAAAAATAGATATGCACGAAAACATTTAAAAGTAAGTAGGCAGCGAGAAGAGTATGCGAAGAGAGTCGCGCTCCGCTTAATACAATCTAACGATTTAGTAGCCTATGAAGGTTTAAATGTTAAAGGCATGGTTAGATCTAGATTGGCTAAAAGTATAAATGATGCTGCATGGAGCACTTTTAAGCAATGGTTAGAATATTTTGCTTTGAAATATAGAAAAATAGTAGTAGCTGTTTCTCCTCATAACACAAGTCTTGATTGTTCTAACTGTGGAAAAAGAGTACAAAAAACCTTGTCAACTAGAACTCATATTTGTCCTTATTGTGGGTTTACAGAAGACAGAGATATAAATGCAGCGATTAATATTTTGAAAAAGGCTTTAGAGCTGTTAAGTACGGCGGGGCGCGCCGAATCTCAAGCTTGGGGAGACGAAACCTCTACCTTGATTGGAGCAATCCTGTCAAGGCAAGTTTTGTCAGAGAACCAAGAATCCTCCCCCTTCTAGGGGGACGGAGCGTCAATAAAAGGTAACAGCCCCAGAATAAGAGATAATAAAAAAAGTAAGTTTGTTGATTGATCAAAAATGTTGAAATATGCTTATTTTCCTGGCTGTGTGGCGCAAGGAGCTTGTCGTGAGCTTTATTTGTCAACGGCGGCTATGACTCAAGCTTTAGGAATTGAATTAATTGAACTTAAAAAAGCTGCCTGTTGTGGCTCAGGTACGTTCAAAGAAGATTCACAACTGTTAGAAGATACGGTGAATGCTCGTAATATTGCTTTGGCTGAGTCTCTCAATCTTCCCCTCATAACTCATTGCAGTACTTGTCAAGGAGTAATCGGTCATGTAGATGAACGTCTCAAAGCTGCTAAAGAAAATGACCCTGCTTACCTTGAACAGGTTAATGGTTTTCTGGCAAAAGAACATTGCTCTCCTTATCAGGGTAGCACTGAAGTTAAACACCTTCTCTGGGCTTTAGTTGGTGATTATGGTTTAGATGCTCTCCAAGAAAAAGTTACTCGTAAGCTCTCAGGTTTAAATTGTGCTGCTTTTTATGGTTGTTATTTATTGCGTGCTCAAGAGTCTCTCCCTTATGATGATCCTTTTAACCCAGAGTCACTAGAAAATGTTTTTCGCTCTGTTGGTGCTAATCCAGTTTACTATTCAGGTCGCACTCAATGCTGTGGCTGGCCCCTTTCTAGTTATGCTACTGAGCAATCTTTTCAAATGGCTGGTAAACATATTAGTGCTGCTATTGAAGCTGGTGCAGATTGTCTTGTAACTCCTTGTCCTCTCTGTCATCTTAATCTTGATTCTCGTCAACCAGAAGTTGCCAAGGTGGTTAATAAATCTTTGGGTTTACCTGTGCTCCATTTCCCTCAGTTGGTGGGTTTAGCTTTGGGTATTTCCCCGAAAACTCTCGGAGTCGATCGCCATGTTGTTTCCACTCAACCTGTTTTAGCTAAGTTAGGTCTCTAACATGACTACTTCTGTTATCTGTGCTCATGTTAGGATTTCTGGTAAAGTGCAGGGGGTTGGTTTTCGTTTTTCTACCCTTAAACAAGCCCAAAAGCTCGGTGTTAATGGTTGGGTAAAAAATTTGCCCGATCGCCGCGTAGAAGCTCTCTTTGAAGGCGATCGCCTTGCTATGGACAAAATGCTTCAATGGTGCAGCACAGGCTCTGTTCATGCTGTGGTGCAAAATTTAGAAGTTGAAATGCTCCCACCCACAGGAATTAATGGGTTTGAAATTAGGTAGTAAAAGTTGCTTTTCAAGGGACAAAAATTATATAATTAGAGATTCTGAGATATTTAGCAGATCGTCCCATGTCTTCGGTTATTAGTAGAAGTAATCGTGGTTGGTTTTTGTGGATTCACAAAAACAGGGTAAAGGGCGATCGCTTTTTACCAATACACTATCTGCATGCGTAAAAACAAGTTAATTTGTGAATTTTAGCCAACAAAATCAACAATAATATCAAGAAAAATTAATGGCATATTAGTTTAGGAAAAAAACTGAGCAGACAAGGGGCTAAAGCCCCTTGCCCCAGACAAGGGGCTTTAGCCCCTTGTTTATCACTTCTTTAGAAAATGTATAATATTAAGCAAAATTGAATCAAGAGGAGGAAAAAAGATGGCAAAAAAATTACCAGTAGTTTTAAGTAAAACTGTGAATAAACTGGGAGAAAAAGGTGAAGTTGTAGAAGTAGCACCTGGTTATGCTCGTAATTATTTGATTCCCCAGGGTATTGGAGTTTATGCTACTGCAGGATTACTGAGACAGGTTGAACAAAGAAAGGAAAAAGAGCGCCAAAGGTTACTTGCTGAGAAACAGGAGGCTGAATCACGTAAAACTGCTCTCGGAATTATCAATAACTTTGTTATTCGTAAGCAAGTTGGAGAAGGTGATGCTATTTTCGGGACGGTTACTACCCAGGATGTAGCGGATATCATCAAGCAAAGTACTGGTTTAGAAGTAGATCGTCGGGTAATTACTATTCCAGATATTAGTCAAACTGGACGTTATCAGGCTCATATAAAACTTCACGCAGAAGTTACTGCTACTATCGAAGTTCAAGTTGCGCCTCTTTAACAATAAAATATTGGTGCGTTACGAGAAACGCTAACGCACCCTACGATAGCTGTTACAAGGTACTAGAGTCAAGACTTTGAGCTTGTTCTGGAGTTTGAGGCAAGTGTAGTCCACACTCCTGTTTAAGGCCATGAAAACGGGTATCTCTTTCGTTGGAGTCGGTTGCAGTTAGTGGGCGACTTGAATGCCAGTCGCCTACTGTTACATATCCTTGATCGAAAAATGGATGATAGGGAAGATCATAAGCAGTTAAGTATTGATAAATCTCTCTAGAATGCCAATTAAGAATAGGTAAAACCTTATACTGTTCTCCTTGTTTACTTACTATTTCTAAATTTTGACGGTGATCTGTTTGACTTCGACGTAACCCAGCTAACCAGGCTATTGCATTTAACTCCTGTAATGCTCGCTGCATGGGTTCAACTTTCCGAAGAAGATCATAACGGTTTAATGACTCTACATCTTTTTGTGCCCAAAGTTTGCCGTATATCGCTTCCATACGTGCAGGGCTGAGGGGAGACTGATACACTTTTAAGTTGAGTTTGAGCTTTTGTGTTAGCTCTTCTGCAAATTGATATGTTTCTGGTGGTAAATAACCAGTATCTACCCAAATTACGGGAATATTTGGAACAACGCGAGTTACTAAATGAAGCATGACAGCCGATTGAATACCAAAACTGGTACTCAACACTAACCCATCTCCAAAAGTTTTGGCAGCCCATTCTATAATGGCGATCGCTTCTGAGTTAGCTAGTTTCTGGTTAACTGCAGCTAAGTCTATTTCTATTTGCTGAGGTTTATTGATAGTAAAATGTTGCTCTATTTTACTTTGACTTTGATGGGGACGTGTGTAGTTTTCTCTGTCTGTTTGAGAATCAATTAAATGTATTTGCGACATGTTTCTAAAGCGTTATAATGTTAATAATTATAATTTTAAAGTTTACTTTGAGTTATTTTTTTCCTATAAATCAAGATTTTTTTTGATGATGTTGTCAAAAATTCTTGTTAAGAAATATACCAGCGGACAAGGGGCTTAAGCCCCTTGTCTGGGCAAGGGGCTTAAGCCCCTTGTCTGGGGCTTGCGGGTGCCCATCCCCTTGTCTGGGCAAGGGGCTTAAGCCCCTTGTCTGGGGCTTGCGGGTGCCCATCCCCTTGTCTGGGCAAGGGGCTTAAGCCCCTTGTCAAGGCAAGGGGCTTAAGCCCCTTGTCAAGGCAAGGGGCTTAAGCCCCTTGTCTGTTAATTAAAAGCGGGTTGAGAATTTTGCCAAACTGGTTTATAAGTTTGAAGGGCTTTCATATATTGAGCTCTTTCAAAAGCGCTTTCATCTGGGCAATGAATTTGACTGAGACTACCTTGCATTTGCTTCACAGATTCATACTCATTTTCCTCCATCCAGTGAATTAAGCTTTTTTCTACTTCGGCAATATGCTCAATCCCGTGACGGAGCAAGACACTGACCATCATTGTTACTTTTGCACCGACCATCAACATTTTCACAATGTCTTTGCCGTTGTGAATACCGCTAGTAGCCGCCAAGTCGGAACTTATACGACCATACAGAATTGCGATCCAGCGCATGGGTAAGCGAGCTGCTTGGGGGGTACTTAACAAAACATTGGGCTTAACTTCGAGCTCTTCTAAGTCAATATCTGGTTGATAAAACCTGTTAAACAAGACTAACCCATCAGCTCCTGCATCACTGAGACGTTTTGCCATGTTTGCCATATTACTAAAAAAGGGGCTTACTTTAATTGCTACAGGAATTTTCACATCTGCTTTGACTGCCGCCAAAATATCAAGATAATTTTGTTCTACTTCTGCTCCTGACATATTCATATCAGTTGGAACATAATAAACGTTCAATTCTACAGCATCAGCCCCTGCTTGTTCAATTTGTTTGGCGTAGTGTACCCAGCCTCCCACATCATAACCATTGAGACTGGCAATAATGGGCATATTGGTCATTTCTTTGGCTTGGCGTATATGGTTGAGATATTCTTCTGCTCCTACATGAAATACTTCTGGCTCTGGGAAGTAAGTTAGTGCTTCGGCAAAGCTATTAGTACCATGAGTGAGGTGATGATGTAGCTCTAAGCGTTCTTTCTGGAGTTGCTCTTCAAAAAATGAATGTAAAACCACTCCAGCAGCTCCCGCATCTTCCATTTTTTTGATATTATCTATTTCTTCGCTTAATGGCCCTGCTGCTCCTACTACTAAGGGGGATTTAAACTGTATTCCCATGTATGTTGTTGTTAAATCTACCATCTTTGACTCCTATTTTTATAATTTTGTGTTGTATAGCTTTTGATTAGACTTCAAGTATTCTGTAAATCAAATCATTAATCTGTAAATCATTGATTATTTTCTATCCTATTTTTCCATGCTTTATTTTTAACCCTTACTTTTAATTTTTTCTCGAAATGCTAACGCTGCTTCTAAGGGTTCAGACTTGAGCGCATATTCTGCTAATATTGATAAATCTAAATCGGGTAAAAGTAAACTTTGGGGCATTTCTTGATATGTTTGATTTTGTAAATGATAAACTGTAAACTTGTTATTTTTAAAATACCAAACTTCTCTAATTCCTAAGCGCTGATAAATTTCTAATTTATCAATACTGCCGCTAGTTTCTATTATTTCAATTGCTAAGTCTGGCCATTCTTTATCTATCTCAAAACAATAAGACTCATCTGGCTCTAAACCCCCACTTTTTTCTTCTTTTCGTAAAGTAGTGGAACCCCAGAAATAATAATGAATGCGTTTTTCTTGGCAGTATATTTCTATCAAAGAACCAATATACTCTTTTTTACTCTCATGACGACGACTTGGTGACATTATTTCTAAAACTCCATCTAAATAAGTTACTCTCTTATTTATTTCATCACCGAATTTAGCTAGTAAAGCTTCATATTGCTCCCAACTTACCCCACTTATAATATGTCTTTCTTCTGGATCTTTTGCTTCTATTTTCCAGTTTCTATCTGTTAATAAAACCATAGCTTTTAACCTCTCAATTAGTTTTTAATTTTTTCCCGAAATGCTAACGCTGCTTCTAAAGGATCGGGATGAATGGCATATTCTGCTAATATTGATAAATCTAAATCGGGTAAAAGTAAACTTTGGGGCATTTCTTGATATATTTGATTTTGTAAATGATAAACTGTAAACTTGTTATTTTTAAAATACCAAACTTCTCTAATTCCTAAGCGCTGATAAATTTCTAATTTATCAATACTGCCGCTAGTTTCTATTATTTCAATTGCTAAGTCTGGCCATTCTTTATCTATCCCAAAACAATAAGACTCATCTGGCTCTAAACCCCCAATTTTTTCTTCTTTTCGTAAAGTAGTTGCACCCCAGGGATAATAACGAATCTGTTTTTCTTTCAAATAATCTTCTAAAAGAGAACCGATATTTGTCTTATTAAATTCATGACGACGACTTGGTGACATTATTTCTAAAACTCCATCTAAATAAGTTACTCTCTTATTTATTTTATCACCAAATTGAGCTAGTAAAGCTTCATATTGCTCCCAACTCACCCCACTTATAATATGTCTTTCTTCTGGATCTTTTGCTTCTATTTTCCAGTTTCTATCTGTTAATAAAACCATAGTTTTTTACCTCTCATTTTATATTTAATGTATTTTAAAAGTATTTTTTTTGTTTGATTTTAGAGCTTATGCAAGCTTTTGTATTTTATGTATAAATAAAATCAAGGCTTTATGTTTCGGACAAGGGGCTTAAGCCCCTTGTCTATAACATATTACTTGCTCACCCTACTATTGGTGGGGGATTTTGCATGACAAGTGTAACTAAATTTAATCTAGACTGGCCAGTTTAGTAGTTTATTGTGTTTAGTAAATAAGTATGCAGTGTCCACTAAATCAAACTGATGGGTCTAATTTTTAGCCTCCTGGTAGACTTGTCAGTCTACCAGGAGTGGGCGGGTTGTGAGATGGAGGCTATGGTGTTGATACAGAGGTTATCTCTAAACCCACCCCTACATTTATTCTGGTTTCTGGGCTAGGTTTTGATAGGTTTCCCAACGGGTAGCCACGTCTTTTTGAGCTTGTTTGAGTAACTCTTTTGCTGCTGCAGGTTTACTGCGGGCTAGCATTTTGAAGCGGTTTTCACTATACATGGACTCTTCTAGAGAGAGTTTAGGCGATCGCATATCCAGTTGCAGAGGGTTTTTCCCTTCTGTTTTTAAGTCTGGGTTATAGCGATATAGCAACCAGCGTCCTGAGTCTACTGCTGATTTTTGTTGTTTCATGCCTAATGTCATATCTATTCCATGAGCGATACAGTGAGAGTAGGCAATAATCAGAGATGGTCCATCATAAGCTTCTGCTTCTAGGAATGCTTTAATAGTATGTTCATCTTTGGCTCCCATTGCTACTGACGCTACATAAATACTGCCATAAGTCATAGCAATCATGCCCAAGTCTTTTTTAGCTGTGGGTTTACCTCCTGCGGTAAATTTTGCTACTGCTGCTCTTGGAGTAGCTTTTGATGCTTGACCTCCTGTATTAGAGTAAACTTCGGTATCCATGACCAACACATTAACATTGCGTCCACTGGCTAATACATGGTCTAGTCCTCCATAACCGATGTCATAAGCCCATCCGTCACCGCCAATAATCCAAACGCTTTTTTTGACCAAATAGTCAGCTAAAGACTTGAGCATTTTTACTTTTTCGTTGCCGTTAAGTTGCTCTAAGCGCTCTTTTAGTTGAGCTACTCTTTGGCGTTGTTCAAAAATATCCGCCTCATCTTTCTGAGCATAAACCCCATCTACAATACTGGTTGCCAGTTGTTCTCCGATATCTGTGGCTAAAGCTTTCACCAACTCCACTGCAAACTCTGTTTGTTTGTCGATGGAGACGCGAAAACCTAAACCAAACTCGGCGTTATCTTCAAAAAGAGAATTTGACCATGCTGGGCCCCTTCCTTCTGCGTTTTTTGTCCAGGGGGTGGTGGGTAAGTTTCCGCCGTAAATGGATGAGCAACCAGTGGCGTTGGCGACTATCATGCGATCGCCAAATAACTGAGTTGCTAACTTGAGGTAAGGTGTTTCTCCGCAACCTGCACAAGCACCTGAAAACTCAAATAGAGGCTCCTGCATTTGTTGCTGGTTTATTTTATTAAGGTTCAACTTTAGCCTGTCTGGGTTAGGTAACTCCAAGAAATAATCCCAGTTTTCCCGTTCTTGTTCCCGAATGGGTAGCTGAGGTGCCATATTAATAGCTTTCAAACGGGGTTGAGACTTATTTTTTGCGGGACAAACATCCACACATAAAGCACAACCTGTACAGTCTTCTGGAGCGACTTGAATAGTAAATTTTAATCCCTGTGCTTTCCAGTCGTGGTCGCGAGGGTTTGCAGTTTTAAATGTTTCTGGTGCATTCTCTAATTGGTGCTCATCATAAACTTTACTGCGAATAACTGCATGGGGGCATACCATCACACATTTCCCACATTGCACACAGACATCTGGGTCCCATACTGGAATTTCTTGAGTTACATTGCGTTTTTCCCATTTTGCTGTTCCTGTGGGATAGGTTCCATCTACTGGTAAAGCGCTTACTGGGAGTTCATCACCCATGCGGGCCATTATTTTACCGAGAACTTCTTTGATAAAAGCTGGAGCAGTATCAGGTACAGGAGACTGGAGGGGTTTATCACTGGTAACGCTGGCGGGTATTTTCAGTTCATACAAATGATCCAAACTTGCGTCTACTGCTTTCATGTTCATTTGCACTATTTCTTCGCCCTTTTTCCCGTAACTTTTACGGATAAATTTTTTGATTTGGGCGATCGCCTCTTCTCTGGGAAGTACCCCAGACAAAGCAAAAAAGCAAACCTGCATTACTGTGTTAATGCGTCCACCCATTCCTGCTTCTCTTGCTACCTTAACTGCATCGATCGCATAAACTTTCAGTTGTTTTGCTATTATTTGCTCTTGTACGTTGCGGGGGAACTCATCCCAGACTTGTTCTATACTGTAGGGACTATTAACCAGGAAAGTGCTTCCTTTAACGCAAGGATCAAGGATAGATAATGTTTGGAGGAACTCCCACTGGTGACAAGCGAGGAAGTTGGCTTGATTTACTAAATAGCTTGAGCGTATTTTTTCTGGACCAAAACGCAGATGGGATACTGTTACAGATCCTGATTTTTTGGAGTCATAGACAAAATAACCCTGAGCATAGTTATCTGTTTCTTCGCCAATAATTTTTATGGAGTTTTTATTTGCGCCTACTGTACCATCTGAACCCAACCCATAAAATATGGCTCTAACTACATTTTCTGGTTCGGTAGAAAAAAGAGGGTCATAGATGATACTTGTGTGGGTTAGGTCATCATTTATCCCTACGGTAAAGTGATTTTTGGGTGATCCTGTTTTCAGGTTGTCAAATATTCCTTTGATCATGGCGGGGGTAAACTCTTTAGAAGAGAGTCCATAACGTCCACCTACTAATACTTTGAGGTTTTTTATTTGAGCTTTTAAAGTCTCATCGCTACTAAAATTGGTTTCACTGATGGCGGTGAGTATATCTTGATATAAAGGCTCTCCTGCAGATCCTGGTTCTTTAGTGCGATCGAGTACTGCTATAGCTTTTGTTGTTTCAGGTAATGCTTCTAATAACCGTTTACTATCAAAGGGGCGATAGAGTCTCACTTTGATCAAACCTACCTTTTCTCCTTGAATATTGAGATAGTCTACGGTTTCATGGACTGCATCGCATCCTGACCCCATGAGTATAATTACTCTTTCTGCTGCGGGATCGCCGTGATATTCAAAAAGTTGATATTGACGCCCAGTAAGTTGAGCAAACTGATCCATCGCTTTCTGAATAATGTCTGGACAAGCGTTATAGTAGGGGTTAACACTTTCCCTTGCTTGGAAATAAACATCAGGGTTTTGGGCTGTACCGCGCAAAACTGGCTTATCTGGGGTAAGAGCCCGTTGACGATGGGCTATTACCAGGTCATCATTGATTAGAGTCCGTAAGTCTTCATCATTGAGTAGTTCTAATTTGTTAACTTCATGAGAAGTGCGGAAACCATCAAAAAAGTGGAGACTGGGTATTCTTGACTCTAGACTAGCAACAGTGGCGATCGCTGCAAAATCTTGAGCTTCTTGTACGGAAGCAGAACACAACATAGCAAACCCAGTACCCCGCGCTGACATTACATCACTATGATCTCCAAAAATTGATAAACCTTGAGCTGCGAGGGAGCGAGCTGCGATATGAATAGTAGTTGCAGTCAACTCTCCTGCTATTTTATAAAAGTTCGGGAGCATTAATAATAGTCCCTGGGATGCTGTAAAAGTGGTGGTTAGAGAGCCCGTTTGTAATGCACCATGTATTGCACCTGCCGCTCCTCCCTCACTTTGCATTTCTACGATAGAGGGAATGGTATCCCAAATGTTTTTAATCCCTTCTGACGCCCAAGCATCCGCCCATTCACCCATTGGTGATGAGGGGGTGATAGGATAGATAGCTATTACTTCATTGAGTCGATAGGCAACACGGGCTACTGCCTCGTTACCATCTATGGTTGCATATGTTCTGTTAGTCATTATCTGCCTCTTAATTTCTTTGGGAATGTTTGGCTCTCATTTTTTATTCTTTTATCTGGTTTGAGCCCAACTAAATGCTTACTTTTTTGGGAATAATACTTACTTAACTTGTTACAGTTCCCCTATTACCAGCATTTCTTTAAACAACTTTTTTGTTGTTTTTTCTTTTGGCAATTGATTTACTTTTAGTCCCCATAAGCATTTTTTAATTCCTCTATTTTTATCCTAGAACACTTACCTTGCTGCTGTGACTTTTTTGATAATTTTCTTAACAAATCTATCAAAGCTAGTTCTGGTCTGGGTTTCTGCTTTTTTTTGATTCGTAATAGTAATAAATACTTGGAAAATTATTAATTTTCTTATATGGTATGGTTCCTTTGAGATAAATATCTGCTATAACTCACCTATTTTTAATCAATTTCTCAATCAGATTTTTGCTACTTGTGTATAGTGTTATTCTTGCTACATTTCTCTTTTATTGTCAATAATTAATTTACTTTTTGCAACACTTTTTAATCTGTAATAATTTCAGCAAATAAGAAATTAAATTTTCTTAATAAATTCAAAAAACCTAAATAATATCTAACACTTAAAACCTCAAACCTTTTCAATTTTAATTATCAGATAATATAGCAAAGTTGATGTTTAAAAAAACAATTATTTATCCAAAAAATACAGACAATGGGCTTAAACCCATTGCCCCTGTCTTAAGCCTCTTTTTCTTGACTATATCTCAAAAAATCTTTTAAGATTTTAATGATTTTATTGTAGATTAACTCTTAAAAACCAATAACAAATGACTAATTTATGTTAAAATTTGTCGAAACATGAGGGAGCAAATTAAACACATGATCAACAACAATAAATTGTTAAATATTTTGCTGCTGTTGGGTTGGATAACACTGGGTATTGCTCTGCGCTTCACTAATTTAACAGATAAACCCCCCTCCAGTATCGAAATATCTACTTTAGGCTTTAGTCTGGGTAATGGTTTTTTAGCTGTACCTTTGGATCAAATAATTAGTTTGGATACTCTGTTATTACCTTTGGCTGAAACAAACTCTAACCCTCACACTGTAATAACTCGTTTAATGAGTGAAAGCAACCATCCCCCCTTTTATTTTGTGTTAACCCATTTGTGGTTGAAATTTATTAATATTGGAGATATTTTATGGAGAGGGCGTAGTCTTAGTGCTCTTTTTGGTGTAGTAACTATCCCAGCTATGTTTGCTTTTGCTTTATTTACTTTCCGCTCTCTTTTAGTAGCTAATATAGCTGCTGCATTAATGGCAGTTTCCCCTTATGGTATCTATTTAGCCCAAGAAGCGCGACACTATACCCTAACTATTTTATGGATTATTGCTTCTCTCACTTGTTTGATAGCAGCCACCAGATGTCTTGAAAATAAAAAAAATCTCCCTGTCTGGGTTGGTTTGGTTTGGGTAATGGTTAATAGTTTAGGTATAGCTACTCATTATTTTTTCTCTCTGGTGCTCTGTGTGGAAACTTTAGTGATGGGGGGGTTTTGGCTGCGAGATTTTCGTTTAACTGGTTATTGGTTGCGCATTTTTGCTGTCGCTATGGGAACCGCCATCGGCTGTTTAGTATGGCTTCCAGTAATATTTGGCATTTCCGAGCAAGAACTTACCGACTGGATTGAAACTAGCTATAGTCTTAATGAAATTTGGACTCCTATCCCCCGTTTATTGGCTTGGTGGATTACAATGTTTTTCTTATTACCTGTAGAAGGTACTCCCCTTCCTGTTACTATTTTTTCGGGTTTAATAATATTGTTGGTTTTGGTTTGGGTAACTCCAGTAATAATAAACGGGTTAAAAACACAAATAACCTCTCCTAACTCTCGTTTATCTATGTTGGTTTTAGGAGGTTTTTGGTTAGGGGCGATCGCCCTTTTCCTCTTTCTTATTTATGTAATGGGTAAAGATGTATCCTTAGCTGCTCGTTATCATTTTGTTTATTTTCCCGTTATGATAATTTTACTTGCTACCGCTCTTGCTATTTGTTGGCAGGAAAAAACCAGTAAAAAAGTGGTTATAGTAATACTTTTAATGGGATTTTTAGGAAGCGTAACAGTAATAACTAACTATGGATATCAAAAACATAATAAAGCTGATTTATTAGTAGCTCAAATTCAGAATAACTCACAAGTTCCTAATTTAATTGCTATCACTTATAAAACCCATGCTGAACTTCGTTCTTTAATTGCATTAGGTTTTGAATTTCAACGCCAACAACTTAAAAACCCACAATTTATTTTACTGGATAAAAACAACTATGCTGGTTTAGAAACTTCCTCTATTTTGGTAGAAACTGTAAATAAAATTGAACGACCATTTGACCTCTGGGGAGTTAATTTAAATACTGATAGTGATGATTTAGAGGCTTTAAATTGTCCTAAAAGTAAGGCAAAAATTAATAATAATGGTTATCGAGTTAAACTTTATAATTGTTTGTATAAATAATGAAATATAATCTTGCTATTGACCCTAAAACTGTTGCTAAACGCTTAACTATAGGCGTAGCTATACTAACAGTAATTAGTATAATAATTGCAACTGGTAATTATGTTTTTGGTTATAACCCAGAATGGACAAAAATGCTGAACTTAGATAGAGAAATGAATTTTCCTACTTGGTACTCGGCTTTTATGTTAGGTTTTTCCTCTTTTTTATTGAGGGCGATCGCTCAGGGTAAAGCCTTAGAAAATAACCGTTTTTCTCCTCAATGGAAATTCCTATCAACCATATTTTTACTGATGGCAATAGATGAGGTATTATGTATCCATGAAATCTTAATTATTCCTGATTTGAGAAAAGCCTTAAATTTGCCTGGAATTTTTTACTCTGTTTGGGTAATTCCTGGTATAATTGTGGTGATAATTTTCCTAAAAAAATACTGGAAATTTACTCAAAATTTACCCAAAAAATCCCGTTTCCATTTTATGTTAGCAGCAATGTTATATATAGGTGGAGCTTTAGGAATGGAAATGGTAAATGGTTTATATACAGAACTCAATGGCAAACAAAATATAATTTATGCTTTGATGGTTAATTTGGAAGAAGTGATGGAAATGATGGGCATAATAACCTTTATCTATGGCTTATTGTTTTATCTCGCTCAATGGCAACAAAATCTCCAATTAGATATTAAATTTATTGGGGTTAAACCTAATTAGTCATTAGTCATTAGTCACTTGCACTGAGCGCAGTCGAAGTGTTAGTCATTAGTCATTAGTCATTGGTCAAACGTATGTATTTGAAAAAGTTATTAATTTTTCTTAAAAAAGATCATACCATTAGCTATAGAGTATAGTCTATACTTTTTCCTTAGTCTATAGTCATTACTCTATAAATTAACATGCTGTAGTATGTATTTGAAAAAGTTATTAATTTTTCTTAAAAAGATCATACCATTAGCTATAGACTATAGTCTATAGTTGGTCATTAGTCTATAGACTAAGGACTAATGACTAATGACTAATGACTAATAGACCTTTTGCGAGAAGTAGTGTTAACCCCCCCTAACCCCCCCTTAATAAGGGGGGGAAAATTACCAAAAAACAGACATTTCCCCCCCTTATTAAGGGGGGGTTAGGGGGGGTTTAAAAATTTTCGCAACAGGACTAATGACCAATGACTAATGACTTTAGTCATAGTGGTCCGATTAAAATATACTAGCGATCGCCCTTCCCATATTTTGTGGTTTCAGAGCATCCATTGCTGCAGTAGGTTCGTAACCACAATGCACCATACAATCTGCACATTTAGGATTACCACTAGCACGCCCATACTTATCCCAGTCAGTCTCATTTAACAATTCTTGCCAAGTGGCATAATGTCCTTCATTGAGGAGATAACAAGGTTTTTGCCAACCTAAAACGCTATAACTGGGACTCCCCCAGGGAGTGCATTCATAATTTTTCTCTCCCATGAGAAAATCCAAAAACAAGGGGTTATGGTTAAAATTCCAGGATTTTTTCCCAGACTGCCAAGGAGCGAGAATTTGTCTAAATAATGCTAGTGTGTGCTCTTGTTTGAGAAAATGTTCTTGATCTGGGGCCCATTCATAACTATAACCTGGAGAGATCATCATTCCGTCAATGTCTAAAGTAGTCAAGAAATCAAAAAACTCCTGCATTTCTTGGGGGTTTGTTCCCTCAAATACTGTTGTATTGGTAGTGACGCGGAAACCTTGAGCCTTAGCTACCCGAATAGCTGCAACTGCTTTATCAAAGACTCCAGGGCGATCGACACATTGATCGTGATGTTCCCGCAAACCATCCAGGTGCACACTAAAAGTAAGATAGGGGGAGGGTTGAAATTTAGGGAGACTTTTTTCTAATAATAAGCCATTGGTACAGAGATAGACAAACTTGCGCCGTTCCACCAAACCCCTGACTATTTCATCAATTTGAGGATGCAGTAAAGGTTCCCCCCCAGGAATGGAAACTACTGGTGCACCGCATTCTTCTACCGCCCCAAAACACTCCTCTGGGGTTAGGTTGCGTTTAAGTATTTCGGTGGGATGTTGAATTTTCCCACAACCTGAACAAGCCAGGTTACAACGGAACAGGGGTTCTAACATCAACACCAGAGGAAAGCGTTTTTTTCCCAACAGACGCTGAGTAACGATATATTTACCAACTTCTAAAGCTTGTTGTAACTGAATAGCCATTTTTACCTCACACCGTTTGACAAGTTATTATATACCTTTTGCTTATCTTAAGAAAATTTTAGTAAAAAATCCTCTAAAACCTCGCCTGAAAAATCAAGCCTTTTATGCAGTTTAATTCAAATCAATTTTCAAGAGATAATTTTGATTATTTGAGCTCGTAGCAATTAATATGTGGTTATTAGCCATAGGAGCAATTGCTGTTATTTTTCCTGGTACTTCATATAAGCGATCGCCTTCTCCTCTTGAATTTATAGTTAACACTTTTCCCTGACTTTCTGCTAATACATACCCTCCGTTATTTTCTACCACAAAATCTGGGGAAATTTCTAAGGCAAAACGAGTTACTTTAAAAGGTCGTAAATTAATCAATAAACCAAAACCTGGGTAATTTTTTTCCACTGCAAAAATGGTAAAAGGCTCAGATAAGTTTCCTGTCACCAATTTAAGAGGTATAGGCAAGAAAAAGCTCTCCAACCAAACACCACGACGGTTAAAAATTTGGAATCTTGTTCCATTTTCAGTGGGTAAAATAGCCAACCCATGACGCTGATCTAAAATAATTAATTGAGAAGGAAAAGGGGCTTCAATTTCCTGATTTATCTGATTTAAGACAGGAAAATTAATAATCCCACCAGTAAATTTAGACTTATTAATTTGACCTGCAAATGCTAACCAATTTCCTCCAGGTTCAATTGCAGTTAGCAGTTTTTTGCTTTGGACTATTTGAAAAATAACCGCACCACCTAACCAATAAAGAGCGGTATTTGTCTGAGCAAAACAACCAGAAGGGTGCGGATTTAATTCTATTACTTCATTTTGTAACTTTACTTGCCATTCTTCTCTAAATTCAGTTCCCAAGTGGTAACAACTAATAACATGCCCCATACTCAAGTAAATATCATCAGCCATAACTATCATTAAATTAACAGATGCAGCTAGGTATTTTTGAGTAACAATTGTTGGAGTAGAGGTAATTTTTGCTTGAGTTAATAGTAGGGGAGATTTGTAGATTATTCCTAAAACTTCAGCAGCATTTTTAATTGATTTGAGCATTTCTGTTCCACTTGCAAAACGTCGCTGGGGTAACTTTTGTAAAGCAGTTATAATTGCTGAACGCAACAAAAAGGGCACAGTGCTAGGAATTTCCACTGGTTGATTGAGATGAGCTAACATCAATTCATTGGGTGTACCAATAAATGGTCGCTCTCCCACCAGTAACTCAAATAAAATTATGCCGATCGCATAAATATCCGATGCAGGGGAATATTTCCCATAAAATTGTTCTGGCGCCATATACGCAGGTGAACCAGTATCCCCCAAACTTGTAGAGAGTGGTAAATCTATTTCTTCCATCAATTTTGCTACCCCAAAGTCGGAAATACGCGCATTCCAACCTGTAGCAGTCAGATTGAGTAAAATATTTTCTGGTTTTAAATCGCGATGAATAACATCTTTATTATGTGCGTATTCTATTCCTTGTAAAATATCACTAATTAACTTCAATTTTGCCACTATACTCAATTCTTTTACTAACAAATCACGTAATGTTCCCCCTTCACAATAATCCATTACCAAATATCTCTTATTCTGATGATGTTCCAACCCTTGACAAGTTACGATATTGGGATGGTTTAACATCACTAAAAAGCGAAGTTCACGCAAAAATTTTTTGGTAGGAAAGCGCTGATCCACTTCTTTTAAGGCTACTAACTCACCTGTTTTACGAACTACACCACAAAAAACCCTACCAAATTGACCTTCACCCACTAGCCCCAGAGTTCGATACTTACTCATTAGTCAAACGTCATTAGTCATTGATCATTAGTCTTATGTCATTTGTCAAACGTCATTAGTCTTATGTATATTTTTTAATTCTTAATTTTTCTTAAAAGGATCATAGCATTTAACCAATGACTAATGACGAATAACTAATAACCAATGATCAATGACTTAAGAAAATAATCCGCCTACTACCAAATTTTTCAGGTCCATATCTTTTCTCAAATCGTGAACTTTGTGACTAATATCGCGAGCTTGTTGATAACTTTCAATATCTCCTTGTTCAAAATACAATCTAGCCGCTTTTCTTAAATCATCAACTGCCCTCTTTCTGTCCCCTATTTCTAAACTTAATACACCACGATTGTGATAAGCTTGTGCATATTTAGAATTAAGATTAATTGCGGCTGTATAATCTTCAATTGCTCCTTGTTTATCCCCTAAACGTTGATGTCTAACTCCTCTTTGGTAGTAAAATTCCGCTGAGTCTGGGTTAACTCGTAAAGCTTGAGATAAGTTTTCAATCTCCTTTAAATTACATACTATTTGTTCAAGATTATTTTGTTTACTTTCTAATTTTTGGAGATTGTCTCCTAGCTCTTGTTTGTTATTGTTTAAATCAGAAGTTAATTGTTGTTCAACTGCGGTAATCTTTTGTTTGATCTCTTCCGTACTATTTTTAATTACTGACTCAGTTTGTGTTTTACTTGTTTCAATCAAGTCCTGTAATTTTTCAATATTTTCTTTTCCCCGATCAATTTGCTCTTCTAATAATTGCAAAAGTCGCTTTCTATTTAACAAATTTAAAGCTAATGTTGCTGATAAAGGAATTGATGCTAAGGCGATTTGTTGAGTTATTGGTGCGGCGATCGCCCCTGCTATTGAAGCAATTACTCCCACTATTTCTGCCACATCTAATGGACTTTTTGCTTGATTTTCCATGCTCTTTATAAACCTTTTTTACTACCTAATAATTAAGTTAACAAAGTATAATGAAGTTGAAAAGCCTTATTAATTTTTTCTGCTTCATCAACAGTGAGATAAATATTCATTACATCCTGAAAAATGCGGAAAGTGGTATCACAGTCTTTTTCATAGTCAAACGCTCTAACAATAGTATAGTACCATAGCAACACTTCCCGCAAATGATCCAAATCATTAACTAACATTGCTGCTGCGGAAAAGCGCAACATAGCTCTCATATTCTTTTTACAAATTGCCTGATAATAATCATCCATTTCAAAAAACTCAGGCATAACCTTACGTTTTTCTGTTTCTACTCGCCCAATAATTTGCTCTTCTGAGTTGCGAATTTTCTCATAAGCATTTACTCTATCTTCCACCGACTCTAGATAGTCTTTTACAAATTGTAGTTCAGACTCTGTCGCATAGCGTCCATCAGCCTCCAAACACAAACGCCCCAACTCTTTTAACATTACTTTTCCTACTCCTTCTTGTTATTATTTTAATCCAGTCATTAGTCATTAGTCATTAGTCATTGGTCATTGGTTATTTGTCATTAGTCAAACGTATGTATTTGAAAAAATTATTAATTAGATCATAACATTAACTATAGACTATAGTCTATAGTTAGTCATTAGTCTATAGACTAATGACTAATGACTAAGGACTAATAGACCTGTTGCGAAAATTTTTAAACCCCCCCTAACCCCCCCCTTATTAAGGGGGGGAAATGTCTGTTTTTTGGTAATTTTCCCCCCCTTAATAAGGGGGGGTTAGGGGGGGGGGTTAAGGGGGGGTCGCAGCTTTTGGTCTAATGACCAATGACCAATGACCAATGACTAAATATCTTCAGTTTTAGCCAAATATTGTTGAATTTCGCCCCGTGTATCTTTTAACTGACTAATCATAGAACGACTAATCAACTTGCCTTCCTCCACCAAAATTTTACCAGATAAAGGATGAAGAATATTTTGTTGTGCTCTGCGGCCAATTAAAGCATCAATATCTTCAATTTCACTCAGATACATTCCAGAAGGTAGCTCAACCACAACTCCCTCACCAATAACTCTAGCTTGACAAGCAAGACGAGAATTACTTTTACAAGTAGTAATAACAGGAAGAGTGCGTTTTTCCCGACGGTTGAGAGGAGAGAGACTTTCCATCCCTTTTGTTATGTAAATATGACAAGTAGAACACATTCCTCTGCCACCGCACTCTTGCATAACATTTAACTCATTTTTCAACAACCCAGATAAGAGGTTATCATTAGTTTTAACTGCTGTTTCTTGGTTAATGGGATCAAGCTTTACAATTTTTGCCACTTTTTTAAAACTCCTCCTAACTTACAATTACTATGTATTTTGACTCAAACGCTCCATAATAGTTAAATGATCTTGTCCTTCTTCTAACCAAGCTTGAGCAGGTTTAATCCGCCCTTCCACTCCTAATACAAAATAATTACACTCTGCTCCCATTGATTCACAGGCAGTTTGAATACAGTGTAATTCACGTCCTGTAAGTTGGGTAAAAAAGGAACTTAAAATACCAGCCTCAGCAAAACATACTGGTTGTTTTCCCTGGGGAGCGGAACAAGCAAAAGCCGAATTTTTCACTTTAGCTACTAAAAATCCTTGTTGATAATAATTAAAATCTAAATCAAGAACACCCCAACCGTGAGTTTTCCAACATTGTTTTAAACATTGGAGAAACTCCACCATTTCCATCTGACTTAAATCTTGTTCATAGTATTCACTAACCTCTTCCTTAAACCGCCGATAAAAGTTTTTACCCCACCAACGACCACAATTAAATAATACCACCCCAGATGCTTGTCCTAATTCCGCTTCTAAACCTGCATAAATTGCTTCCATCAAAGTATCTGGTAAAGCAATTAAACGAGATCCTTGACGATTTTCAATTAAACCTAATTCAAAATCTCCCTGCACATAAGCATCTGGTGCAAAATAATTTCCTGTTACCTTATTTTCGTTAATTAAATCCGCTACTGAAATCATATTTTAGCTCCGACATCACTTAACTTACTTTCTAAAAGAGATATTTTTGCTTGCTCTAAAAATGGCTGAATTAAAGTTAACTGCTCTTCTGGGAGTGCTTCTTTCAGTTGTTTCTGCAATAAATCATACAGCGTTTTTTCCACTGTTTCTAGTTGGTTTGCTTTAATAGTTGGAGTTAGCCACTCAAGCAGTCGACGCTGAAAATATTCTGGATTATTTAGTAACATTGCCATTGCACCATAACGCATTACTGACAACCAATGTTTGATGGCTTTTTCCAAAATTTTAGGGTTATCTTCGGGAAATTTTGCTAACAATTTATCTGCCACTGGTTGAAATATTTCTATTTCCTGTTCCCGCAGGTTTTCATAAGTTGCTAACCTTTGTTTAAATAATTGAATGTTTTCTTGGAAATTTTTGATTTCTTCTTTACTGAGATATCTTTCTTCTGCTTCGTACAGAAATGCTTCTAATTCTGGTTGCATAGCTTTCTAAAATAAATCCGATAAATCCGTTACTTTTAAACTTGATTGCCCTGAATTTATCTGCTCTTTAGCAGTTATTACTTTCTCTTCTAATTGACTTAATTTTTGTGAGTTTCCTTTCCAAACTATCAACCCCAAAAATTCCTTTACTGACAGAGTAAAAGAGAGCGATCGCCTTATTTCCCCTTGATTTATTTTAACTGCTTTTCCTTCCCAATTATGTTTTTGGAAAAACTCCGTTACTGTCAAACATTCCCAGGAAACTTTCTCTACTTTACTTTCTTTTGTTAGTTGAATACCGTCCCAGTTATACTGCTCAAAAAATGCTTTAACTTCCAGGCAAGTTGAGATATTGCTCATCCGAGATACTCTCCATTTTCCAAGCGTTTTTCAATATCTCTAGCTGTTGCACCTTCATTTTGCCAGAATGTAGCTGCATCTATGCGATCTTTTTTCCCTAACAGAAACTTACAATAAGTTTCTCCCATTGAATAACATTGAATTTCGATACAATTTAAATCTTTTTTAATTAAACTACTAAAGAAACCTGCCATTAAACCCGCATAAATATGACATACTGGTTTACCCACATCACCTAATGTGCGAGCTACTGCACTATCAAAGATATTTACAAACATAAATCCATTTTTTTGTTCGCTCATATCTACATCCCAGTTTCCCCAACCTTGAGTTGTAAATGGCCACCACCAAGCTTCTAAAACATAGAGCAAATTAATCTCATGGATTTTTTTTTCATACTGATATTCTGTTTCAAACCACTTTTGAAAAAACTTAGCATCTCGTTTTCCCCATTCTTTGCCTATTTGATACATTACATAAGTAGATGCGTTTCCCACTTCCTCTTCTAAACCTTCTATTAAACCAATGATAAAATCTTCTGTTACTAGGATATTTCTTGATTCATTCCAGTCGGCGATCGCTCCTATTTCCTGATCAAATCTAAAAAATTGTTCCAAACTATAATGAGCGTGTTTCTGAGGATGTTTTTTTCTCCACAAATGCTCTACTTTTTCCTGTCCTCTCAAATTTTCTGTTTTTGGTTTATTTGTTATAAAAGTCATTTTTTTCTCCTCTTTCTAGTCATTCTCCTAAACAATATTATCTTTTTAGTTTAACCTATTAAAGGTTAATTATTAGCCTTTAACTTCATTTCAAGGCAGTTATTTTCCTTGTCGTTTTATCTGAGTAGAAGAAAAGCTATCAATTATGCCACTTCCCCCAAAAAAATATAACCCTCTCCTAACTGTTTTTGTTGGATAATATTAGGAAAATCGCGAACAATAAGAGAGCAACTTGTAATAAAAGAATTAACCCACTTTTCAAACCACTTTAATTGCATTGTTGTAACTGTTGAATCAACAACCCCAGAAAAAGTTATTTGAGCAGATTTATTAATTGCAAAATTTTGTAACCATTCAAAATTCGGACGTGAAGACTCAAAATATTTAGCTGTCATAACACCGCCTAAATATTGTTTACTGCATTGAGTCACTATATTAAAAGCTGCTACCAACTCTTCCACAGTTACTTTTTTTTTCCTGGAAGAATTTTTAGCTGACTTTTTTTCCATTCCTGCACTGACTGGGTTAAACCCAGACTCAAAGCAGGTTTTTTCATTATAAAGCGCGCCTTTGAGATATGCTCCATCTAAGTCTGCTCCTGTTAAATAAGCTCCTGTTAAATCTGCTTTATTTAAGTTTACTTTAGTTAGATAAGCTCCTGTTAAAAAAGCTCCCTGTAAGCAAGCTTCATCAAAACTTGCCCTTGTCAGATAGGCTTTAATCAAGTAAGCTCCTTCCAGGTTAGCTTTTTTGAATTTTGTTCCGATTAAGTTAGCTTCATTTAAGTAGCATTCTCTCAGGTCTGCATAACTCAGATCTGCATCTCTCAGGTTAGCGTAACTCAAATCTGCTCCTCGCAAATTAATCCCACTTAAATTTACTCCTCGTAAGTCAGCTCTTCTCAATTGTGCTTTACTGAAATCTCTTTGCCCCTGAGCATATCTTTTTTGTACCTCAACTACCTCATTATGCTTCAACATCTCTTTTTTCCTCTGTTTAGTTAATTTGTTAAAAATTGTTACTTTTTTAAAACTTTGTTGGTAAAATCCTCTTTGCTTGGACAGCTCAGATTTATTTTTTTTCAGTTATGACTAATTTTCTTTGTAACATTATTTTCCAGCCTTGAGTAATGGTAAAAACACCCAAATTATGTTAATTTTTATCAATCATTTCTAAGTGACCAACGGAATTTTTCCTTACAATTCTTAACAAAGAGAGATGTGACAACAAATATTTTTAGTCTATATTCTATAGTCTATAGAAAAACTATAGACTATAGAATATAGACTAAGGACCAATGACCAATGACTAATGACTAATGACTAATGACTAAGGACAAATCCTACTGTACTTATTAGGTAGTAAATAACATTATAACTTACTAGCGATCGCCTCTGCTAATGTCACTGGGTTAAATGGTTTCTGAATTACTGCTTTTACGCCCAACTCTTCCAAGTTATCAGGTAAATTAGACTTAGCAGTTAATAAAAATACAGGAATATCCTGAGTTTTCTCATTAGCTTGAAGCTGCATCAAAGTTTCACTACCATTTAACTCAGGCATCATCATATCCAACAAAATAGCATCTGGATGCTCTAATGCTGCCAACTTTATCCCCTGATAACCAGAATTTGCAGTTAATACCTTCCATTTTGCGATCATTTCTAGGGACATTTGGGCGATCGCCAGTAATCGTGGTTCATCATCAATAACTAGAATTTTCATGTTAATATCACTTTAATAACTGTTTCTGAGAAACTTGAGACTCTAAGTATTTTTTCTTTGATATTTGCCCCTTGATTTTTCTGCCTAATTATATTTAACAAATTTACTTTTTTTCCTACTATTCAAGCCAACAGTTCTATTTTAACACAACCAACCCAAATTAACTATTTTTCAGACTTTTTCCATCCAACGACGTGAGCCGAAAAATTCACAAGCGCGAGCAGCTATTTGACTAGCATTACATAAAGCATCTATAAAGTCATTTTCAAAAAGATAATGACAAAATGCACCATGAAAAATATCCCCTGCAGCCAAAGTATCCACAGGTTTAATCTTGGGTACTACGAAATTCCCACTCATTTTTTTACTCTGATATTCAATAGGTTTTGCTCCATGAGTAATAGCAATATAAGGAATACCAACAGCTTGTAAATAAGCGAAAACCTCCTCTATTTTCTGACATTTAGGCGGATAAAAATTAGCAGAACAAATGGCATAATCTACATAAGGTAAAACCTGCTCAAAACCCTCTTTCCAACTACCACCATCCATAACCACAGGAATATTTTTCTGTTTAGCTTGTTGAGCAATATATTGACTAACTAACATTTGATGACCATCTACCAAAACAACATCTATTCCCTCTAAAATATTCCCAGGAATTTGTGCAACAGTTGCTTGAGATTTGGTAGCATTAATACTAATTACCGCCCTTTCTCCCGTACTTTGAGTCACAATGATAGAAGAAACAGGAGGAGACTCTAACCTTTTTGGTGCTAAATCTTCTACTTTTAAAGTATACTTTTCTAAGTCAGATTTAATTAAATTACTGAGAGGATGACTGCCAACAATTGTTAGTAATTTTGACTCATTTCCTAGATAATTAAAAGTAACAGCAGCATTAGTAGCAGGGCCACCAGCAGCAATTGTTTGATCCAAAGCAACAACTTTTTGATTAGGTTCAGGCATCCTCGCGGTAAGATAGATAAAATCTAAACTCGTCAAACCAATAAATAATCCTTTTTTCATCTTTATACTAATCCGTTTGGGAGTTGTGGTATAGACAAGGGGCTTAAGCCCCTTGTCACGCTTAATATAAGAATACGATTACTAAATATCAGTCCAGTGTAAATTCAACACCTCAACAATTAACTATGTCCGAAGTTAAAAAATCGGGAAATTTATATATAGTACCTACCCCCATTGGGAATTTGGAAGATATTACTCTGCGAGGGATACGCATTTTACAAACAGTAGATTTAATTGCAGCAGAGGATACTCGCCATACAGGTAAGTTATTACAACATTTTCAAATAAATACCCCACAAATAAGTTATCACGAACACAACCGCAGAGCTCGTTTAGAGGAGTTATTAGAGCAACTCCAACAGGGAAAAACTATCGCCCTGGTGACAGATGCAGGAATGCCAGGAATTTCTGATCCTGGTTATGAGCTGATCCTAGCTTGTATTAATGCAGAAATATGTGTTGTACCTCTCCCTGGTGCAAATGCAGCTCTCACTGCTTTGACTGCAGCAGGTTTACCGAGCGATCGCTTTGTGTTTGAGGGTTTTCTTCCCACTAAAAAACGCCTTGAGACACTCAATAGTCTTAAAAATGAACCCCGCACTCTGATTTTTTATGAAGCACCCCATCGTCTCCTGCAAACCCTTCAAGACTTAGGGGCAGTTTTTGGCGGATCTCGCTCTCTTGTAATCGCTCGTGAATTAACTAAACTCCATGAGGAATTTTGGCGTGGTAATTTTCAAGATGCTATCCTCCTATACTCAAGCAAACAACCCAAAGGTGAATACACTTTAGTTATTGCTGGTGCATCTCTTCCCCCAACTCTTGAGTTATCAGACACAGAAATCAAACACCAGCTCAAAAATATGTTGCAACAAGGAATAAAACGCTCATCAGCTTGTCGTGAGTTAGCAGAATTAACTGGGCTTTCTCGTCGCCACATTTATCAACTTTCTCTAAATTTAGAATAAACTCCTATTTTGTCGTTGAAGCCAGTTGAAGCCACCAACAGTCAACTCATCCGTTACATCCGTTACCATATCCGTTAAATATGTTGCAACAAGGAATAAAACGCTCATCAGCTTGTCGTGAGTTAGCAGAATTAACTGGGCTTTCTCGTCGCCACATTTATCAGCTTTCTCTAAATTTAGAATAAACTCCTATTTTGTCGTTGAAGCCAGTTGAAGCCACCAACAGTCAACTCATCCGTTACATCCGTTACCATATCCGTTGCCATAATGGGTCGCCAGGGACTTGAACCCTGGACCAATCGGTTAAAAGCCGAATGCTCTACCACTGAGCTAGCGACCCTTAGCGGTTTATTTTCCAACCACCTTTATTAATCTAACACAGACTTTTGGGAATGACAAGGGGGTCAAGCATTTTTTTTTCTTAATCTCTTCAAACCCTTAACTCACAAGCATTTCAACCACAGCTTCTTTACTTGTTCCTGGTTCTAGGGTAGTGAGGTTTTCCCCTGTATTCAGGGAATTACGGGGAGCGCTCCAGGGTTCAAGACAAATATAATCTTTCCCCTGTACTGTCCAAAACACCACTGTAGAATAGATACTAGAATAATTCATTTTAACCTGCAAATTTCGCTGATTATCAGTAAAAGAGGTGGAATTACCACTAAGAGGCGCAAAAGCAACATCTATTTCTTCTGTATTCAAGTCAAAAAACTCACCAGTAACATTATGTTTTTCTTTAGTATTTTGGTCTTGATACTGGGTAGCAGGAATCTCAAAACTTAAATTACTCTTTTCCCGTACCCAGAAATAGGGGTGTAAACCAGTAGAAAAGGGCATAGGTTGTTTAGAATCATTGATATATGTCTGCTGAATAGTCAACTTTTTCCCTTCGAGGATGTACTTAAAAATCAGTTGAAATTCAAAAGGATAAACAGCGCGGGTTTTTTTATTGCTACTAAGAGTAAGAGTAATGCTAGCGGAGTCTTCCTGGGTATCCTGTTTAGTTACTTCCCAGGGTAAATCACGAGCAAAACCATGTTGTTTGAGTGTGTACTTCTTCCCATTATAGGTATAGACATTATCAGGTAAGTTACCGCAGATGGGGAATAAAATGGGGATACCACCTCTAACACTTAACTCAGGGTTAGTAAAGCGAGATTCATCCAAATAAAGAATATTCTGCCCCTGAATGCGCCAGCTTGTAATTAGCCCCCCTCTTTCTGGCACAACTTCTAGACGGGATTGGGATTTTGGGTCAGAAATAATATAAGTTAGGTACTGTTCTTGTTTTAATGCGATGGTAAACACCCGATTTATCCTCTTATAACAAAACTTGAATTAAAAAAAAGCTTATTGCGGCACTACCCAAAGGTACAGTTAAATTATCTACCCCCAATTTAGAGAAAGTCTCCAAACTTGTGGCAATTATAGCAACAGCCAGGGCAATAAACCAAGTTTGCCAGATATTCCCCTCGACCCCCAACAAAACTAAGCTTGTTACCAAAAAGCTCACTACTGTCATAGCTAAAGAGCCTTCCCAGCTTTTTTTACTGCCAAAAACTTGATAAGGATGTTTCCCCCAGTTTTGTCCAATTATTGCTGCCATACCATCTCCCCAAGCCATTACCAAAATCCCGATCGCCGCATATTGAGGTTGGTTAATATTAAAAAACCAAGCTATGAGAACTCCCATACTGATAGCATAAAAAAACGTTCCCAAACTTTGTCGCCCCACACTATTAATACTAGGCAAAATGGGAATAAAGTAAGAAAACAGAGCAATGAAACCAGCGATTATTGCCGCACCTATACCTATCCAAGCAGGAATATTTAGCCACCAGGCTAACAAAATCACATTGCCACTGCCAATATGAACTACTTTTCTGGTAACTTCTGCATCAGTAGTAGTGATGCGGTTTAATCCCTCTGCAAGTAAAATAATGCCTGCGAGATAGAGAAAAACCCAACTTAGAGGCAACAATAGAGGGGAGAGAGTTTCAAAGCTGGTGATAGAATCCAACAAGGGCTTTACTTTTTGTAATTTACTTACACTTTATCAGAATTTTGGTAATTTAATTACTTTTGCAGACTTTTGATTAAACTAAGAACTTAATCCATGGGATTGCTGTTTTTATAATACAATAAAATTTATGTTAATTTTGAATCATAAATTACAACAAAATAGAAATTGCTATATTTGTTATTTTAATTGGTTGAAGGAAGATTAAACTTATTGTGAGCCGTAAATATCTACCAGAAACCACAGCTTATGTTCGCATTACTGGACAATGTTGGCTTGAAGGCAAAATTGAAGGTTCAGTAAGAGCTGCAGCATATGAGTGGGAATTTCAGTGGCGTTTCCGACTGCGACAGTTGGTTGTTAAACCTTCTCAGGGAAGAGCTTTAATTCAAGAACCACTCGGGCGTTTTTTAGAGCGATGTGACTATCAGTTGGAACCAGGAGGAGATTATGAGTTCATTGTCCGTGCAGAATTTTAAAGGGAATTTTGCCGTAAATATCTTTCAATTAAAAGAATAGCTACAATATCATCAATAGGGCGACTCGGAAGGCGCATCCCTTGAGGAATAACCCTTGTTAAACCTTGAGGGGGATACATCAGCCAATAGCGATCCCTTGCCTCTAAAGAACTATTGCGTTCATCTATCATAATAATAGGTAGTTCTGGAAATTCAGCAGTTATTTTAGCTTGCCAACTTTTGGCAGTAGTTTGATTTCCCATTACTAACAGTTGAAGGGAAAATTTTTGAGCTAAATGATCAATAATAGCGATCGCCTCTTGGGAATTTACCACTTGATGCTCAATAATTTCCCTTTCAAAACTCATTACTGCTACTCCACATTTATCCCTTCCTGGGTCAAAACCTAAAATCATTATCTTTAATAAGTACTAAAAATCACTTTTCCATTTTTCTTAGCAAGTAACCGCAGTTTTAACGGTCCTGCCGTATAAGTTTTTTCTCCTGCCACTACCTCAATTTCATCTATGTTTTCTGCTTCCTTTTTTAATTTTTCTAGAAACCTAACCAAAGTGATAATATCACCATTACCTGCTGTTATTTCTCCTAAAATTCCCTCATTTTTTGCCTGAAACTGAGCTATTGACAACAATAAATCTAATTTTTCTTTAATATTATTTTCACTAATATTTTCTGTTTCAAGAGATACAGTAGCTATTTTTTCTCCCTGTTCAAATACTTGTTGATTTAAAGCGACATCGGCAAAAACTCTAACATTGTTTTCTCCTTTTACATAATTTCCCGCCGAGAGAATGCGCATCACATATTCTTCTCCCGCTTTTATTTCTTCTTGTACCTGTTTTACCTGTGCATTGGTAATTTGCACAACCCTTTCATCAACTGTTTTTGGCTCAGTTTGAATTGCTTCAATTGCGATCCGATTAGCTTGTCTTAATAACCGATCTATTGCTTCAGTAAAAGCATCTGTATTGATAATTCTAATTACACCAAATGAGAGAACCTGACCCTGAAAAATAGCTATTTGTCTCTCACGCAGTATTTGATAATTTTGATAATAATTTTTTAAGATTTCTACTTCTCCTTTGAGGAGAACAAGTTGTGATTCTAAATTTTTTAATCTAATTTCTTTAATTTTAAGTTCTTTATCTTTTAAATTAATATTAGCGTCTAATTCTGTAATTAACTCATCTCTATCTCTTATTTCTGCTTGCAATTTTGCTTGTCTGTTTTCCAATTCAGCAAGTATTTGATCTTGAGTTGCTATTTTTTCGTTTTGTTGAGCTAATTCTTGATCCCGTTGTTTAACAATATTTTGCAGTTTATTAATTTCAGTTAATAATTGATTCCGTAGGTTTTCTAACTCTTGACGTTCGTTTTCCAGGGAGTTTACATCTTCTCTAAGTGTCTTAGCTTGTCTAGAAATTGTTTTGAGGAGAGCAGTACTTTTTTGAAAATCCTCATCAAGTTCTTCGAGACGTTTTTGAGCATCATCAGCTTGAGTTTCAGCTTCATTAAGTTGGCGTTCAATCTGTTTTTTTGCTTCAATAACTTCTTCAAGTTCTGCTTGCATTTTTCGCCTTTTTTTCAGAATATCATCTAGCTCAAATACACCTTGACGCAAAGACTCGCTTAAAGAAAAAAGAATGGTCAAAGTTGAAGCTGAAATAATTGTTCCTGTGATAATAGTTACAACAGTTGCTGTTTGACGGGGGCGAAGATTAAATAATCTCAGTCTTGCTTTCCCGACTTTGGTTCCTAGGCGATCGCCGATTACAGCAATCAAACCCCCTAATAATAACATCGCTGCAATCAGTATATAAGCACTGGTCATTAGTTATTAGTCATTAGTCATTAGTCATTAGTCATTAGTCATTAGTCCTTAGTCCCTACTCAGTAGTCCCTCCTTAGTAGTATGTATTCTAAAAAATTCTTAATTTTTCTTAAAAAGATCATAACATTTAGCTAATGACCAATGACGTTTTGACCAATGACTAATGACGTTTTGACCAATAACAACTAAGCAAACTGTAGGCTAAGAGTAACGGGGTTATGAACTGTAATTTTCTTTTTGTAGATAGAGATCATATTTTGATCCCGTAAATCTCCCAGAAGACGGGTAACAGTGACGCGAGTTGAGCCTATCGCTTCGGCGATCGCTTGGTGAGATAATTTTAAATCAATGCGTATGCCTTCTGGTGTTGGTACACCAAAATCACGACAAAGAATTAACAAAAAACTCACCAAACGAGAACCCATATCTCTGTGAGCGAGGGTTTCAATCATCATTTCTGTTTGTAAAATCCGAGAAGCTAGGCCTTGCAGCATTACCAATGATAAATCAGGATGTTCTTTAAGAGCCACTTCTACTTGATTAATGGGAGCTGACATCAATTCTACTGGTGTAAAAGCCACTGCATGGTAAAACCGATCTGATCTTTGACCTGTTATAAGAGATAGTACTCCAAATACACTATTTTCCCGTAACAGTGCCACAGTTATTTCTTCCCCAGCTTCATAAACTCTGGATAATTTCACTGCTCCTTTAACCAAGAAGTAAACCCTTTCTGCTGGATCTCCTGGGAAAAATATTGTTTTACCTCTTTCATAGCTTTCTACTACAGGTGGATAAGCGCCCCCACCTATTTGACTAAATACAGATGCTAGCGGTTTATCTTTATTTACCGACACTTCCATTATATTCACAAATATTTAGCTAAATACGTTTATTTTTTTTGTCACAAGTGTTAGATTTAGGTATCTAACACAAAAATTATTTTTTTTCAGTAATTTTGGAGACTTTTTGCATCACAATTAGATTAAGATCAAATGTCCCTGTGTTGGCTTGATAAGCAAACGCAGTAAACATACTTATCCTATCAGGATACGGCAGGCGCTCTTTAATTCTTTATGAAAAATATGCTTGATTTAACTGGAAAAAACGCTCTTGTAACTGGAATTGCAAATAATCGTTCTATTGCTTGGGGAATAGCCCAACAGCTACACGCTGGAGGGGCAAATTTAGGTATTACCTATCTCCCAGATGAGAAGGGGCGCTTTGAGAAAAAAGTTTCAGAATTGGTGGAGCCTCTTAATCCTAGTCTATTTTTACCCTGTGATGTGCAAAATGAGGCTGAAATTGAGGAGGATTTTAAAATAATTGCAGATAAGTGGGGCAAGTTAGATATTCTGATCCACTGTTTGGCTTTTGCCAATAAGGAAGACTTATCAGGGGAGTTTAGTGCTACTTCTCGGGATGGTTTTCTCAAAGCTCTCGAAATTAGTACTTATTCTCTCACTCGTTTGGCAAAAGCGGCAAAACCGTTGATGACTGCAGGGGGTAGTATTGTTACTCTTACTTATTTGGGGGGAGTTAAGGTGATTCCTAATTATAATGTTATGGGGATCGCTAAGTCAGCCCTAGAAATGAGTGTCCGTTACTTAGCGGCTGAGTTGGGTCCGAATAATATTCGGGTAAATGGTATTTCTGCAGGTCCTATTCGCACTCTGGCATCTTCCGCTGTGGGTGGTATCTTAGATATGATCCATCATGTTGAAACTGTTGCTCCTCTACGACGAACTGTTACTCAAACGGAAGTAGGCAACACTGCAGCATTTTTGTGTAGCGATTTGTCCAGTGGCATTACTGGACAAATTATTTATGTGGATTCTGGCTATGAAATTATGGGAATGTGATGTACCTTGAGGAAAATGTGATGGAAATAAGCGATCGCCCAATAACAGAAGTTAAACTCCAGCGCCAAGCATCAGTAAGCAGAACTACTGGTGAAACTGATGTGGAAGTGAGTATTAATTTGGATGGTACAGGAGAATGTCAGGTAAATACTGGTATTCCTTTTCTTGACCATATGTTAAATCAAATTGCCTCCCATGGTTTAATCGACCTCAAGGTACAGGCGAAGGGAGATCTGGAAATAGATGACCACCATACAAATGAGGATGTGGGTATTACTTTAGGTCAAGCTTTGGCAAAAGCTTTGGCTAACCGTGAGGGTATAGTGCGTTTTGGTCATTTTTTAGCTCCCCTGGATGAAGCTTTGATTCAAGTTTCTTTGGATTTTTCAGGTCGTCCCCATTTAAGTTATGGTTTGAATATTCCTACACAACGAGTTGGTACTTATGACACCCAGTTGGTGCGGGAATTTTTTGTGGCGGTGGTTAACCATTCTCAGATGACTCTCCATATTCGTCAGCTAGATGGGATCAACTCTCACCATATCATTGAGGCAACTTTTAAGGCTTTTGCTCGCTCTTTGCGTATGGCTGTGGCAATTGATAAGCGTCGTGCTGGGAAAATTCCTAGTTCTAAAGGGGTTTTGTAGAGTTTTTGTTAAGTCTCTGCCAAGTGTGTGCCAGCAGCTTTTGTCAGAATTGTTTAAGATGTTATTAAGAATAATTAAGTTTTGTAAAGAACCCTTGAGTGCAATCTTGAAACCTGACAAAAGTATAATGCTGCCGACTAAATGGCACAGTCTCGATCTCATCTGGGAAGGGGGAGAAGCAATAGTTCGCCAAGGATTACCCCATAGTCAGTTAGCTCCACCTTGGCAGATTTTACTTTTGGGAGATGGATCACCTACTCGTCATCTACGACTTCTGACTACTGAACCCACGGAAGTGGATGTGATTGATATGTCTTTCATTGGTATGGAAGATGATGGCGCACCCCCTGGGATTGAAGCGGTACCAGGACCCAGGTTAAGGCGACAGGTATGGTTGCGTACTGCTACAGGGCAGCGACTGGCTTATGCTACTTCCTGGTGGGATGCTAACCATGTGGATGAGTATTTACAGAATCGCTCTTTACCCATTTGGGAGAGTTTATCTCGTTTACATACTGAGTTGTATAGAGATATTCAGGGAATTTATTACGGTCACTCCCAGGCTTTGGAGTCAGCTTTTGGGGAGTCTGGCCCGTTTTGGGGGCGTCATTATTTGTTTTGGCATGATAGAAAGCCCCTGACTCTGATTTATGAGGTTTTTTCTCCTTATTTGCGTAAATATTTGGGAGAAATGAGTGTGGAGTAAACAGTGTGGAGTGAACCGTTATGAATGCACACTGTTCACTCCACAGTTTTCACTGTTATAAATCACCGTTAATTAATCCCATAATTGCATCGTATTTGGGTGAGCTATCTTGGTTGACGTGCTCTAAAGCACCCCAACTGCCAAATTTATCTGGTGTGCGGATAGAACTATAGTTCATAAACAAGCTACCGCCAAGTTGATGCCATGTCTTCAAGTATTCTTGATAAATCTCGCCCATGCGAGGATCTCGGTTAGCTTGCATAAACAGATTGGTTATGGTTTGATTGTTTTCTACCCCATAGCTACCTACAAGGTGCTGACCACCTTCATAAGCAACAAGCTCTAAATCCTCTTCTCTTGCTAAATAAGCATAAGCCGTCATGTTATCATATGCCTGTTGTAAAGCTCCCCCTGCAGGCCCGTTATTGACCACACCTCCATGAAGTAGTTCATCAAATATTTGATTTACGTTTAAATTTTGGACTTGTGCTTCATATTCAGGAAGACCAAGATAGCTACCAAAATAAGGAGCAATTGCGATCGCATCTATTTCTCCGTATTCAGCAGAAACTTGAGGATTTAATGATTTGACATAATTGATGGCTTGCTGTCCTGTGGAGATATTGGCTGCTTGAGCCCCTAATACCCCGATTACTCGTTCACTTTCTGCGCTACCAAAAACATCTTCCCATTTATCAATAATCTGGCTACTCCGTTGAGCGTACCACTGGATATTATTACCACTAAAACCAGAGCTGGCTTGATTTTGTACCCAATTAAACTGTTGAAAGTCAGGATTCCAGACTTCATTGGAGTATTCTACATATACCTTGAGATTGGGATCGAGGTTATCTTTCACATACTGAGCAAATTGGGTGACATAATCATCACTTGCCTGGTGGGGCATATTGAACCAAGGATCAATCCCTGTTTGATTCGCTAGTTCCACCATAATTTCAACTGGTGCTCCAACTTCCGTGTATGTGTATTTATTTAAAGTTGGTCGGTTACTCCATTCTTTTTGAGTGGAGTTATTTGTTTTCATCCAGTCCATGAAACGGAGAGCGGCAAAATCATCTATTTTGTCGATAAAATCTGGATTAAAAACCTCGGTGGCATAGTTATTTTCGTATGCTTCTGGAACAACTCTGATATTGCGTATGTAATTACCAGTCCCTGATGGATCAGTTTCGATAATTTTTAACCAAATACCAGCGTTAGAAGGTGTTACATTAATTACATCTCTACCTGAACTTGAAGAAATTTCCTTAGCATCCATTTGATAATCAATGTTGCCTTCTCCATCATAAAGAACCACATAATTACCTCCAGGATAAAAAGTGTCTTTCTTTCCGTCATTATCACTGTCATAACCAAGCTGTTTAAACAGTGATGTTCCCACAAATGTATATTGAGCTTGGTAATTTGGATCTTTTGGTTCTAAAGATTTAACCCAGCCATTTTCATCTAGGTCTAATTGGCTTGCTTCTTTAGTATTATTCCAATTCTTTAAATCACTATGAGTATCCCATGTTCTCGTTGATTGAAAACCATTAATCAATGCTAATTCTGTAGACCAACCAGCCATGAAACCCAGATTTGTTCCTATATTGGTTGGTTGTGGGTCGGGTTTTAAAATGGGAACTTCAGAAGGGGGTGTTTTTTGATTAAATAGCTCTGTTATTTCCGCATTAGTTAAAGCTCGGTTATACAGCTTAAAATCTTCAATACTTCCCCGTAAGAGACTGGTTCCAGTCATAGTCTTAGCGTTGTCATGGAATTTTGTATTACCGTTAACCCCGCCGATCCCGATAGGATTTGAGTGTTTTTGCAACTCTAAACCTTCTCCTGAAGCAAATTCATTGCCATCGAGATATCCACGAAAAGCTCCTGCTTGAGGTGAAGTTGCACCTTTTTGGGCATCCAAAACCAAGACTACATTATGCCAAGTATTTGCTTGAATAGCACCTTGAACCGTGGATAAATATGTAATCCAACTGTATGCGTCGTCCCAAACACCTACATATAATTTGCCATTGTCAATATATATGTTAAGACCTCTTCCTACTCCACCTTCTTCATATATTACCTGTCTCCCATTCACATTATCCACTCCAAACCAAACGGAAATAGTGCGATCGTTCTGAACACTTTGACTGAGATCGGAGGATTCTGCCACACTAATAATATCATTATATCCATCTAATGATATTACACCTCCAAAAGTACCTCCAACTTCTACAAATTGAGCTCCATTAAGTAATTGACCTGGGTTGCTCTGTCCGTAAGGAGATGAATCACTGGCCAATTTTCCTGAACCATCATCAAATTTCAGGTGCATCACGAGTTCGGCGTCGGGGTCTGGAGGTGGTGCAATGTTTAGGGGAGGTGGTGTTGTCTCGTTAAACAGTGAACTTACTTCAGAATCTGTTAAAGCCCGATTATACACCCTTACATCTTCTAAATACCCTGCCAAACCATTACTCCCTGTTATCCCCGCCGTCCCATTATG
>Ga0209594_1000247_pt1 | contig 38274 bp, 37 predicted proteins | sample AshMeaCrysSpring_FD_184126 | JGI IMG/M metagenome (GOLD analysis project Ga0209594, IMG submission 184126) | Groundwater microbial communities from Big Spring, Nevada to study Microbial Dark Matter (Phase II) - Ash Meadows Crystal Spring... | ecosystem: Environmental > Aquatic > Deep subsurface... | reverse complement strand
TGTTTAACTCCAGAGGGAGTGACAATGTAGTTGATTTTTCCTGTTCGTGCCCAATTAAGAATTGTTCACTCATTGGACGTTGTAGGCAGTGGCTGCTTCAGATAGCTTGACATACTCTGACATCTTATATCTTTATTATGTTTATACCTAATTATACATTATTAATCGTCTAATGCCTACTAAATTGCTCCTCCTGCTTCCAAATTTGACCATTCTTCAGCCGCAATAATGCGGGGAATAATATCAAAGGGAAAAACTCGCTCTACTCCTTGATTATCACTATATACATTAAAAGTAACACCCAGTTTAAATAAAGCTATTTGGGCAGTTTCCCTGTGTTGCTGTAATTTTTCCACCCCCAGACTCTGCATCCATTGAATTAAAGATGCAGCATAATCACGCGGTTGTCCTTTCTTTTCAAACAACTCATCATAGAAATTTTCAGGATCATATTCTGTTATTTGCACCATTTACCCTCCAAAAGCCTTTTCATACTCCAAGATCTAGTTTAAATCCCTTTGAGATTGTAGCTAAAAAGACATTTTTCCTTTAAATAAATCCTTGTTCCTTTTTGTAGTTTTTCTCAAAAAATTTAAACTGTGTAATCTTGGTCCCTGACGAGCTGGTTAGCTTTCGGGAGCAGAGTAGAGTATTGTGTCATTCAATTTATCAGTCGTGCTAATTTTTTTTACAAAAGTTAATGAAAATTAATAAATATTAACTACCAAAAAAACCAACCAAGAATTTATTGTGACCACGCTTGAGACTAGGAAAACTGATGAAGAGGAGAGGCGGGATCTGAGAGAAAGAAGGGTAGAAGCAGACGGAAGTAAAACATTAAAAAGGAAAAAAAAATGGTAAATTAACTTAACGCTTTTAATAATAAAATTTAAGAAAAAAAATGGTGATGCAGGATCTAGAACAAGGGGTAGTGAGCGAAAGCGCGATCGCGATTTTAGAGCAATTAAAAACCAATCTTTTCACAGGGAGTCTAACCATCAAAGCAAGAGAAGGCTTGAACTGGACGCTATATTTTCGTCTGGGACGTTTAATCTGGCTTTCAGGTGGTGCTAATCCAGATGAGAGGTGGGAGCGACTTATGGGATTATTTTGCCCAAATATTACATTGAAAAGTTTGGATTTGACCCAAAGAAAAGAGGTCTATGGAGAATACAAAATTTTAGCTCAGTTGAAAGAGCAAGAGTTAATAAAAAGGGAACAGTTGGATGAGTTGGTGACAAGTGCTGTCACCGAGGTAATTTTTGATGCAATCCAGTATGGGGAAACCAGTACGACTCCCTTATCTTTTGAAACCAAAAAAAATGACACCCCAGGCTTAATTTTGGTCTTGGTACAAACTGAGCAGGCAATAATGCGAGCGAATGAGGAGTGGAACCAATGGCTGAATGCAGGTCTGAGTGCCATATCACCAAACTCCTATCCTATAATTCAAAACCCATCTGTTATTGGGATTACTCCTTCAATTTATAGACTAATTGATGGAACACAAACTTTGAGGGGTCTAGCAGCAAAAAGCAGGCAAAACCTTTTGAACTTAACTCAGTCCCTAATGCCACTGGTAGAGTCTGGTGCCCTGTTCTTTGCTAAAGTCCCAATTTCCAGGAAACTTGACCAAAAAGGAGCAATAGATTCTAATATTAATGATCTATTTGTTTCGCCACCAGGTGAATCGCCGCTGGGTACTTCAAAACCATTAGTGGCTTGTGTCGATGATAGCCCTTTGGTTTGTCAAGCTTTGGAGAAAATCATAACTTATCAAGGATATCGCTTTATTGGCATTCAAGACTCAATGAAGGTGATTCCTATCCTTTTAAAAAGCAAGCCAGACTTGATTTTTTTGGACTTGTTAATGCCCATGATGAATGGTTATGAAGTTTGCGCCCACATCCGCAAAACCCAAAGCCTCAAAGACGTACCCATTGTGATTTTGACAGGAAAAGATGGCTTGGTAGATCGGATGAGAGCAAAATTAGTGGGTTCCACAGAATTTATGAATAAACCAGTAAATGTTACAGAAGTAAGTAATATGCTTCATAAATATTTACCAGTTGCAGAAGGAGGTAAGGGTTGAGTAAAGTACTTTTGGTAGAGGATAGTGTAGCGGAAGTAGAAAAGATGACCAGCTACCTCCAAAAACGGGGATTTGCAGTGTTTGGGGTTAAAAGTGCTGAAGAAGCTCAACTCAGAGTGAAACAGCAAAAACCAGATTTAATCTTGCTGGATATAATTTTGCCAGGTCAGAGCGGGTTTGAACTCTGTCGTAAGCTTAAAAACGATCCTGCAACGAAATCTATTCCAATTGTAATATGTTCAACAAAAAACACAGATGTTGATAAAACCTGGGGCAACATGAGTGGTGCAGATGCTTATTTGACTAAGCCTATAGATGAAGCAACTTTAGTAGAAACAATTAATCAATTTATTAAATGATGAAACAAGGGGCTTTGGAGATACAAGCCTTGAGCAAAGATAGGCAACAACAGCCAGACAGTCAACGGTTTTTGAAGTTTCCATTGTCGAAACGAGTTAATGGATTACTCCCGCTGACTCAATTGCAAGGTGTGGTGAACGTTGCAATCAAAAATATATTGCCAGTGCCACAGGTATCCGAGTACCTTCTGGGCATTATGAATTGGCGGGGAGAGGCAATCTGGATTTTAGATTTAGCCAGGATTTTAGGTGCAAAACACTGGTATAGGAAAGAAATAATATCTAATTCTGGGACAGCCATGCTCTTTGAATTAGAAGAGCAAACGGTGGGGCTGTTGGTAGAGCGAGTTAGCACGATTGAAACTTATGACCTTGAGCAGCAGTTGAAACCTGCGTCAATGCTACCAGAGCGGTTGCGCCCGTTCCTCTTGGGTTACTTTATTGATTCTACAGGTAGTCCGCTGATCTTGCTTGATATCAATGGGGTAATCGCTATTTTGAAAACTGCAATTAGATAAATTTTGTTAAAAATTAAATTAAAGGCGAGCAATTTATGACAAAAACCCAAGCAGAAAAGAAGATAGAAGCACAAAATTTAACTTCAGAGAAGAAAAATTTTGAAAATCTTCACTCAGTACGAGAGGAAATCTTAACAAACCTGAAAGATTTGCAACCATTGCTGGACGGGGCTGACCCAGAAGAGGGACAAGTATGGCGGGAAAAACTTGAGTTGATGGAGGAGTTAGTCAGTAATCTGTCGCCATCCAATGGGAATGGGTTGGAGGAATTGGTTAAGCAAAGAGAACAAGAAAAAGCTTTAGCTAAGATTATAGACAGAATTCGTCAAAGTCAGGATTTGGATGCGGTGTTTAAAGTGACCACCAGCGAAATCCGACAACTATTAAAGTGCGATCGCTTGGCAATTTATCGCTTTAACTCAGACTGGAGCGGAGAGTTTGTAGCTGAATCTGTAGGAACAGAGTGGGTCTCCCTGTTAGAAGAACAAAGAAACAAGCCAGAAATTGTGGAGAATGTAAATGCCTGTAGCGTGAGGATTTTGGCTGGCAATTGGGGTTTAGTGGGGGAAAGTTCCCGCTCTCGTGGGGATACCTATCTTCAACAGACAGGAGGCGGTAGTTTCAGTAAAGGGCAGATCTATCGCGTATCGAAAGATATATATAATTCAGATTTTTCCGATTGTTATATTCAAGTGTTGGAGTCTTATCAGGCTCAAGCGTATATAATAGCAGCGATTTATCAAGGACAGCAGTTGTGGGGTTTATTGGCGGCATTTCAAAATACAGGTCCGAGGGACTGGGTTGAGGAGGAAATCCAGCTCTTAGTGAGGATCGCAAATCAGTTTAGCATTGCGGTGCAGCAAGCAAATTACCTCAAACAACTCCAAGCTCGGAATGAACAACTACTAAGGCGTGAGGAGCAGGAGAAAGGTTTGGCGAAAATTGTGCAAAGGATGCGTCAGTTTCAGGATTTAGAGGATGTCTTTGAGGTGGCTACCAGCGAAACCAGACACCTCCTCAAATGCGATCGCCTGGCAATTTTTCGCTTTAACTCAGACTGGAGCGGTGAGTTTATCGCAGAAGCGGCAGGATCAGAGTGGGTTCCTTTGTTGGAAGAGCAAGAAAGAAATCGTGCAATTACCAAGAATGTGGATAACTGCGTTGTCAAAGACTTAGTTTCGGTAAATGGAGTAGGGGGCGTGACATCAAGAGCTTACCTAGCAGATAGTTATATCCAGCATACTCAGGGCGGACCCTTCAGTTTCGGTGAAGTTTATCGAGTAACTAACGATGTCTATAATTCGGGCTTTTCCGATTGCTATATCAAAACTTTAGAGAGCTATCAAGCCAGGGCTTATATTATTATTGCTATCTACCAGGGAGAGCAATTGTGGGGTTTACTGGCGGCATTTCAAAATTCAGGTGCACGTAATTGGCTTGAAGACGAAATTCAGTTGCTGGCGAAGCTGGGAACAGAGTTAAGTTTTGTGGTGCAACAGGCACACTATCGGCAGCAGATCCAAACTCGCAATGAGAAGCTTGTAAGAATTGCGGAACGGGAGCGTACTTTGGCTAGGATTATTGAAAGGATTCGCCAATCTTTGGATTTGGAAGAGCTGTTTAAATCAACAGTACAAGAAATTCGCCGCTTTCTGAAAGCAGACAGGGTAGGAGTATTCCAGTTCTATCCAGACTCAGGTTACGATGATGGGCAGATCGTCTCAGAAGATGTTGTCAGTGGTTACTCCTCAGCACTAGCAGCTAAAATTCACGACCATTGCTTTGGCAATCAGTATGCAGATAAATACGCAGCAGGAGGGTATCAGGCTGTGGCAGATATCTATAATACAGGATTGAGTGCTTGTCATATAGACGTTCTCGCCAGGTTTGAGGTGCGGGCAAACTTGGTAGTGCCCTTGGTGAAAGGGGGCGAACTGTGGGGACTGTTGTGCGTGCATCAGTGTAGTGGACCTCGGGAATGGAAAGAAGAGGAAATTCAATTAATCCAACAAGTGGCTTCTCAGTTTGGGGTAGCTCTGCAACAAGCTGAATATTTTAAACAGCTACAAGCAAAGAATGCCGAAATAATTCGAGCAGCAGAAGAAGAAAAGGCGATCGCACGACTTGTGGAGCAGATTGCAGAAAGAATTAATCAATCTCAGGATTTGGCAAAGATTTTTCAGGCTACTCTCCCTGAAGCGCGGCAATTACTCCAATGCGATCGCTTGGCAGTCTATCGCTTTAACTCAGACTGGAGCGGCGAGTTTATTGCCGAATCCGTAGGCAGTGATTGGGTTTCTTTGGTAGGACCTGACAGGAAAACTGTCTGGGAAGACGAATACATCATGGAAACTAAAGGCGGGCGTTATCGCAATAACGAGACTTTTGCAGTAAATAATATTTATACAGTAGGACACAGCAAGTGCTATGTGGACATTCTCGAACAGTTCCAGGTAAGAGCCTATACAATAGCCCCAGTCTTCGCAGGCAAAAAACTGTGGGGTTTGTTGGGTGCGTACCAGAATAGTGGAGCCCGTGAGTGGAAGTCAGAAGAAGTGCAATTGCTAGCTAAATTGGGAGATCAATTTGGGATTGCGGTGCAACAGGCTGAGTACGTCAAACAGCTACAGGGGAAAAATGCCGAACTAGCTCGGACGGCTGAAATAGAAAGGGAGCTGGCACGGGTGGTGGAAAAAATCCGCCAATCTCAGGATTTAGAGACGATGTTTCGCAATATTTTGCCAGATTTTAGGAAATTGCTAGCATGCGATCGCTTGGCGGTTTTTCGCTTTAACCCAGACTGGAGCGGGGAGTTTATAGTTGAATCCATCGGACATGATTGGATTCCTCTTGTGGGAGCCAATCTTAAAACCGTCTGGGAAGACGATTATATGATGGAAACCCAGGGAGGGCGCTATCGCAATAACGAGACTTTTGCAGTCAATGATATATATACTGCGGGTCACAGTCCGTGTTATCAGGATTATTTAGAAAAGTTACAGGTGCGAGCCTATGCGATCGCCCCAGTGTTCGCAGGGAAAAAACTCTGGGGCTTGTTGGGAGCTTACCAGAATAGCCAACCCCGTGAATGGAAATCCGAAGAAGTGCAACTCCTAGCCAAACTGGGAGTACAACTGGGAATTGGGGTGCAGCAAGCGGAGTACATTAAACAGCTATATGCGAAAAACATAGAGCTCCATGAACTAGCAGAAAGGGAGAAAAGAGAGAAAGAGCGATTACAGCAAGGAGCGTTGCGGGTTTTGCAGGCTCTTGAACCTTCCTTCCACGGCGATTTAACGGTACGCGCTCCTCTTTCTGAAGATGAAATTGGAACGATCGCGGATGGGTACAACACCACAATCCAAAATCTGCGAGACCTGGTTCGCCAGGTTCAAGCTGTAGCCATGAGAGTGCAGCACACTTCTGGAAACAACAACACCTCCGTAGCAGAATTATCCACCCAAGCAAAGCAACAGGTTGAACAGCTAGAACAGGCGCTAGAACAGTTAAAGTTAATGGTTGCATCAACCCAAGCCGTCTCCGTAGACGCACAAAAAGTAGCCGAGGCAGTACAAGAAGCAAATCGCACGGTTCAGACAGGTGATACCTTAATGGAAAGCACTGTGGATGGTATTCTGGAAATTCGGGAAACGGTAGCAGAAACAGCAAAAAAAATCAAGCGTCTCGGCGAAGCTTCCCAAAAAATCTCTAAAGTGGTAAATCTGATTGAGAACTTTGCCACTCAAACCAATCTGCTGGCTATCAATGCAGCAATTGAGGCAACCCGTGCGGGGTCTTACGGTAAGGGGTTTGCAGTAGTAGCGGATGAAGTTCGTTCTCTAGCCTATCAGTCAGCAAACGCTACTACGGAAATTGGGCGGCTGGTAGAAGAAATTCAAGCAGAAACCAACGAAGTGAGGGAAGCAATGGAGTTGGGAATTTCCCAGGTTGTTCGCGGCACGGATCTGGTAAACGAAACTAGGCAGACTCTTAGCACCATTGTTACTGCCACAAGTCAAATTAGCTCTCTGGTACAAGCGATTACCCAAGCCGCATCCAGTCAAAGTTCACAGTTTATGGCATTGACAGCAGCTATGACCGATGTATCTGCTGTAGCCTACAAGACCTCAGAAAAGTCAACCCAGATTTCTGAATCTTTCCAGGAACTGCTAGCTACCTCTCAAGAACTCCAAACCAGTGTCAGCCAGTTTAAAGTTGATTAAATCAATTATCATTGTTCATCGCTTAAGGAGAATTACTTAAATAAAAATACTGCCATGAACTCAGAAGAACAACTGGATCCATACTTTGTGAACGAAGCGACGGAGATGCTCCAAACCATTGAGCAGACACTTCTCAACCTGCTTGAGGAAAAAACAACGGAAAAAGTTCATACGCTCATGCGTAGCGCCCATACCCTCAAGGGGAGTTCTGCCAGTGTGGGCTTGGAAACTATCGAGACGATCGCCCATCATCTAGAAGACGTATTTCAGGCACTTTATCCTGCTGAACTGGAAATAGACCCAGAACTGAGTTCTTTGCTGCTGGACGGCTATGAGTGTCTCCGAACCCCTCTAACCGCAATTTTGTCAGGTTCGCCTTACGATGAAACGGCAATTATTTCGCTTACAGCCTCGGTTTTTGCTAAACTCCAAACCAAATTGGGGGATTTTTTTGGCAGAGAAGCGCCACCGCCTACATCAGAGGAACTCGGCTTTGATGTGGTGGGGTCGATCTTTGCAGATAGCGTGCCACGGGATTTACAGCAGCTAGAAGCAGCAATTGCTAGTTCCTCCCCAGAGGTTCAGATATTACTTCGTTCCCAAGCTGAGTTTTTTTTAGACCTTGCAACATCCTATAACTTGCCAGGATTGGAGGAAATCGCTAGAGCTACGCTGAAAGCAATGGAGCAACACCCCGATCTGTTACTCCAAATCGCTCAAGTAGCACTGGAGAATTTCCAACAGGCTCAAGCGGCGATGGTTGGAGGCGATCGCACTTCAGGTGGAGCATGTTCAGAGCAATTACTTAAGTGGGGTACTGTCCCCACTGAGAAACAGGAGGCAGCAGCACTGATAGTTACAACGTCTTCTGAACAGGAAAATACGGAGGATTCATCTAGTAAAGAAAAAGATGTGGAGAGGGCAGTGTTAGAGGAAACATCAAGCCCCGAACTCACAGTGAACTCTAACTCTCCCATTGACCGAATTTTACAGTCAATCTGGATCGACCCACAAACCACCTTAGACTCCTCAGAGAGCGAAAAAGACGAAGCTCTTTCGACTCAGGAGTTTCCCACACAAGATGCGGCTGCACTTCCGAGTATTAGGGTGGCGATCGAACAGATCGATCGCCTCAGCCACACTATTGGGGAACTGCTCATTGAAGAAAACCAGCAAAACCTACAATATGACCAGCTCCACCGCTCTGCTGTTGATACTTTTGGGCAATTTCTCCGCTGTCAACAACAACTCAGTCGCGTGCGGGACTGGTCTGACAAACAACAAGTAAAACAGGGACAGCGCCGCAAAATCTTTCAAGCCCCAACATCTTCATCCAAGTCAGAGTTCGATACTCTGGAGCTGGATGTTTACAGCGACCTGCACCTCTTACTTCAGACACTGACGGAAAACATGATGCAGTTAGGGGAACGAATTGAAGCTTTAGATGGGCAAATCCAACAATCTCGCTTTCTCCTAGGGAAGCGCAAGCAACTCCTAAGGGGAGCTGGAGAGGAATTGTTACAAGCAAGAATGGTGCCTTTGGGAACGGTATTAAATCGCTTTCCTCGTCTGTTGCAACAGATAGTCTCTGCCCACAACAAGCCAGCAGAACTCAAACTTAGCGGCACTGAGGTACTTGTGGATAAGGCGATTTCTGAAAAGATCTACGACCCTTTACTGCATCTGGTGCGCAATGCCTATGCTCACGGACTGGAAACCCCAGAAGTCCGACGCTGGCAGGGCAAATCTGAAACGGGACAAATATTTATCCATGCCTATCACAAAGGCAATAGAACTACAATTGAAGTTGGAGATGATGGGCAAGGCTTGAACTGGGAAAAAATTCGCCAGGTCGCTAGGGATAAGCAGTTGCTAACTCAGGGAGATGAACCATCGCAAGCAGAGTTGACAGAACTCTTGTTTGCACCAGGGTTTTCTACTGCCTCGGACATTTGCGAGTTATCTGGTCGTGGAGTTGGCTTAGATGTGGTTCGCAACCAGTTGCAAGCTCTCAAGGGGTCAATTTCCGTGCGCTCGGTAGCGGGTCAGGGAACAACTTTTATCCTCCAACTGCCACTCAGTCTGACTACTGCCCGTTTGTTGGTCTGTCAATCCCAGTCCCTTATCTATGCCCTCCTTTACGAGGCGATTGACCAGGTTTTGTTGCCACAGGGCGAACGCCTTCAAAGTCAACAATCGATCGCAGAGGACGGAATAGAAAAGTTCCTCCGCTGGGGAGAGGGAGAAAGTCAAGAACTGATTCCCATTCGTCCCCTGGCTGATTTCCTGAGTTATTCATACCCGCTCCTATCCCAGGACAAAAGTTCAACCCTGAGTCCTTTCCCCCTTCAGCCTCGTAACACTATTGCCCCGATTTTAATGCTACAGTTTGCGGGTAATCGTTTGTGTTTGGAAGTGGATCGGATTTTGGTGGAGCAGGAACTGGTGATTAAATCTCTTGGCGTTGCTTTCCCCTTCCCTAGCTATATTCAGGGTTACAGCGTCTTGGGAGATGGCAGCCTCACCCTGGTTATGGACCCTGTGGAGCTTGTGGCTCAAACCAGGTCGATGTCTGGTTCTCCTTCCCCAGTCTTCGCAAGTACTCAATTGCTTCCCCCCCAAACTCAGGAATCGCTGTTTAGTGATAAATATTTAAGTGGGAATCTGGATAATTCTGAAGTAAGTCTTAAAAATAAACATTTAAGTGGTGAAAGCGGGACAGGGGAATCGGTAAAGGGATTACTACAAACGGAATCGCTAAAGCGATTACTACAAACGATACTGGTGGTAGAAGACTCCGTTGTCCAACGGCGCTCGGTAGTGCGGACACTGGAAAATGCAGGCTATGAGGTGTTGCAAGCAGAAAATGGTCTAGAGGCGATCGCCTCTTTGGAAAAGCATTCAGAGGTACAGCTAGTAATCTGCGACATCGAAATGCCGCGCATGAATGGGTTTGAGTTCCTCGAACACTGCCGTGTTGATCCTCGCTTTTCCCACATTCCTATTGTTATGTTGACTTCTCGCAGCGGACAAAAGCATCTTGAAATTGCCTTAGCCCGAGGAGCGAAAGCGTACCTTACTAAACCTTACTCTGACTTTGGTCTGCTCGAGATTGTAGCTGAATTAATTAATTGATCCAAACCTCCCTAACTACCATGTTCAACACCAAACTGCCACTCAAGCGATCGACTGGTGTCGCAACAGAAGACTGCTTACGCGTCATTGTTTTTGAAATCGCGAACTACTTATTTGCTCTTCCGGTTGGAGCAGTCCTGAAAGTTGTTACCTGTCCCCCCATTAGCACTCCCATTAAAAATGGTATTGGGATGCTTGAATTAGGTGATTCTACAGTAACAATTGTAGATCTAAGCCAGAAGTTGCTCGAAGAGACCGACTGTCATAAATTACTACCACAGTACCGCTTTCTGATTCTAATGCAAACACGGACTGGGGAACTCTGCGGTATTCCTGTTGATAACCCCCCAGTGATGACCGACATCCCCTTGACAACCATTCGTCAAGTACCATTGTCAGTCCGTTTGGCACAACTAACTTTTGCCAGCCACATGGCTATTTTGCCCGAAACAGAAGAATCTTCAGGAAAGAAGATATTCCTGCTTGGTGTTAAATAATATCAGCATTTTTTTTGAAAATTTATATTATAGCAGTAAAAAAAATGGTTAGGACAATGACTTCATAAAAACAGCCACCAGACAAGGGGCTTAAGCCCCTTGCCCCTGTCCTAACAATCTCCCTCACTGCTATACATTACTTTAAATTCTCTGATAAAAAAATACCGCCTGAAAAAATAGGCGGTTTTTTAATTATCTTTTGATATTCAAAACAATTACATACCAGAACCTACACCAGCATAAGCACCGTAGAAGAAAATTCCTACTACAGCAATAACGCCTAAACCAGCAATAGTTGCTACTATCCAAAGGGGAATACGTCCTTCTGCAAACATGATTTTAACCTCCTCATTGCTGCTAAAAATTAATTAAAGAAATAGCTCGAAAACAGAATACCAAGAGTAGCAATAAGCAGTAAACCCAAATATAGGGAAGTACGGTTCAGTTCTACTGGTTGTTTATTTGGATTAGGAATTCTTTCCATGACTTTCTCCTATCTTTGTACAAACTGCATAGCGGCGATCGCGCCTATAAAAAACACTGTGGGAACAGCCAATGTATGGACTGCCAGCCATCTTACGGTAAAAATTGGATATGATACTGGTTGTTGATTACTGCTTGCCATAATACCTCTTAATTATTTATTAAACTGTTCAATTTCCTGAGTTGCTTTATAACGGTCTGAGATAATTGGTAACTCTTGACGTTCTTGAGTGAAATACTCATTAGGACGGGGAGTCCCAAAAACATCATAAGCTAGACCAGTACTTACAAATAACCACCCAGCAATAAACAACATAGGGATGGTGATACTATGAATTACCCAGTAACGAATACTGGTAACAATATCTGAAAATGGACGCTCTCCAGTGGTACCTGACATTAGATGTTTTCCTCCTCTTTACAATTTTTTAATCTTATCATAAACAACCTACTCTCAAGCCACCAACTAAGCTGCTGCTGCGGGGGGTTCATACTTAAGCAAAATCCCTTGTTGACCGAGGATAAATCCTTTTTCTTGCGTTACAAAAACTATTTTGTAGAAATTAGAAGGGACATCCTCTATATCTCGGTCTTTTTCCCAAGTTTCGCCATTATTTGGACTTAGGAGTAAATTTCCACTACCACCGGCTACCCAAAGTTCATCTGGTGTTCTGTAAGCTATATCCAGTAAACCCCAACTGGTAGAGAGTTCTGGATATTGAATTTCACCCCATTTTTCTGGGTCTTCTGGGTCACTAAACTGAATTTGACCACCACGAGCAATTAACCACAGACGGTCATCTCCAGTAAAACCCATACTTTGGATTCGTCGTGAAGAATTACGGTTATGGGGAGTCCACTCTGTATCACCAGGTTTCCAGGTTGAGTAAAAATTCCCTTTAGCGGAAACTGCCACATATTCACCATCGGGGGAACGATTAATATTTCTGGCTACTCCCACTGCTCCTTCTACTAGAGCTTTCCAATTTTTCCCTCCATTTTCTGTTTTGTAGATGGCTCCTAAGTCTGTTACCATTTCAGCAGAATTTGGTCCTAAAGCCAAAATCCCATAGGGAGCACCTGGTAACTTAGGACTCAGGGGGATACGTGACCAAGACGTGCCACCATCGGTAGTGTGGAGCAAAATTGAGGGTTTACCTGTTATCCAGCCCTCTTGTCCATCAAAACTCACCGCTGTATAGCTTACTTTTTCATCTCCTAAGTCGACAGTTTTTTCTTCCCAAGTATCTCCCCCATCGGTGGTTTCAAAGATAATGCCTTTACTTCCTACAACCCAACCATGATTTAGGTCATCGGTAAAAGCTACATCTGCAAAAGTTGCTTCCGTTGACAGATTAATAACTTTCCAAGGATTATAACTTGTCGATTCTACTCTACTACAGCTTATACATAATAAGCCTACTGCTAGCAAAATTACAATTTGTTTCAGTCTTTTCACAAATGAATTCATTTATTTTATCACAATTGCACATTTTATTTTAATCCATATAGGCTGATAAAAAACAAAAAGCCTAACGCCAAAGCGCCAAAGATCAAAATATTTTTCTGACCTGGAGTCAAGCGGTTGACTCCAAAACCATAATTTAAATTTTCCTCAAACCCAGAGGGTGCACCACTTGCCCCAATATTCACAAACTGTGTACGGCGTACACCACACACTGGACAGCGCCAGGAATCTGGTAAATCCTCAAACTTTGTTCCCGCAGGAACATTGCTTTTACTATCTCCTTTCGATGGCTCATACACATAGCCACAGCTTTTACATTCGTAACTTGCTGGTGCTTGTTCGGCAAGGGTCTTTTCTGTTGGTCGATCGCTCATTGCTCTTAGCAATTCTTAAAATCTCTGTTAAGAATTATCTCATATCTGAGATTCTTGATCCCAAAAACTTTTTTGTAGCATTCATTTTTCTAAGTTAGATGGAGTCTAAACGTCGGATATTTGCTCCGAGTTGACGGAGTTTATCATCTAGGTTTTCATAGCCTCGATCTAAATGATGTAATCCTTGCACAATGGTTTTTCCTTCTGCAGCTAAACCTGCGAGTACCAGTGCTGCTGAAGCTCGTAAATCTGTTGCCATAACAGGAGCACCTGAGAGTATGGGTACACCGCGCACTATTGCATTATTCCCTTTTATTTTGATATCTGCTCCCATGCGATTTAATTCTGCAAAGTGACGCAAACGGTTTTCAAATACTGTTTCTGTTATGACACTATTACCCTCACTTATAGCCAGCAATGCCATAAATTGAGCCTGCATATCTGTGGGAAAACCAGGATAGGGTAATGTTTCTATATCAGTTGCTTTGATCGCATCAGGTATAATCCGTAAACGGTTGGGCGCCTCTTCTATTACTTGGGATCCAATTTCTTGCAGTTTGGCGATCGCTGCTGCTAAGTGTTCAGGAATAACTGGCGACAAACTCAATTCCGATTTTGTAATTGCTCCTGCTACTAGAAATGTTCCTGCTTCAATTCTGTCTGGAATTATTCCATAATCTACTGAATGGAGACGCTCAACCCCCCCAATGGTAATAGTATTTGTCCCTGCACCTTCAATTTTTGCCCCCATTTGGCGGCAAAAATTTGCCAAGTCTTCTACTTCTGGTTCTTGAGCAGCATTTTCTATTTTTGTCTCTCCTTCTGCCAATGTAGCAGCCATCATAATCGTCTCTGTTGCTCCTACACTGGGATAGTCTAAATAGACTTTCGCTCCTTTTAACCTCCCACCACTTCCTTTAACACAAGCTTCAACCATCCCATGATTGATAGTAACTTCTGCTCCCATTGCTTGTAAACCCCGCACATGGAGGTCTACTGGTCTTGCACCTATGGCACATCCCCCTGGTAACGGTACAACTGCTACTCCCTGTCTGGCTAACATTGGCCCGATCACAAAAAAACTCGCTCTCAGTTGGGATACTATTTCATAGGGTGCTTGTACTTGTTTAATTTCCCTTGCATCAATGTCTAAAATATCCCCTTGACGCACCAGTTTAACTCCCAGTGCCCCTAAAATTTCCCCCATTCGCGTTATGTCTGCCAATGAGGGTATATTGCGCAAGCGGCAATCTCCAGGACACAACAATGCTCCCGCCATAATTGCTAAGGCTGAGTTTTTTGCTCCACTAATTTTAACCTCTCCTCGCAGCTTCTGTCCCCCCCAAATCTCCAAGACTGGCAGGTTTTCGGTTTGGGTTTTTACTTCGTATATTGCAGATTTAATGGCTCTTTCCTCCCCTAAATAATGTTATTTCCCTGTCGGTTAAGATTGTACTCGAAAAAATTAATTATTCACACCCTTGACAAATACGATTTTTTGCGCCATAATGGTTCTTTGTCAGTAGAATTTAAATAGTTGCGGAACTGGCGGAATTGGTAGACGCGCATGATTCAGGTTCATGTGGTGCAAGCCTTCCGGGTTCAAGTCCCGGGTTCCGCATCGGTGGTTCATTACCCACCCTCAAACAAGATATGTTAACCAGTATCCAAAATCCCCTGGTAAAACAATTTCGTAAGCTGCATCGTACCAAATATCGGCGCGAGCAGCATCTCTTTTTGTTGGAGGGAACTCATCTACTAGAATCAGCACTAAAAGTAAATTATCCCCTGGAAACGGTCTGTTGTACCCCTCAATGGCAGTTACGTCACCCAGAGTTATGGGAAAATTTGACAAAATGTACTGAACGAGCAGAAATAGTAAGTCCAGAAGTGATGCAGGCGATCGCAACTACCGTAAATCCAGATGGTGTGGTAGCTTTAGCTCAATGTCAAACTAATAATACTCCACCTCTGACTAATACTAATTTATTACTTGTACTGGAACGCTTGCAAGACCCTGGTAATTTGGGTACTATTATCCGTAGTGCTGTGGCTACTAATGTTGATGGTTTATGGTTGAGTTCAGATAGTGTAGATTTGGAAAATCCTAAAGTAATTCGAGCCTCCGCAGGTGAGTGGTTCCGTCTCCCTATGGGAGTAACTCAGAATTTACAAGATTTAATCACAACTTATCAAACTCAAGGAGTGCAGGTAGTCGCTACTTTACCAAGAGCGAAAAAAACTTACTGGGAAGTAGATTTTACTCAGCCAACTTTAATTTTACTGGGCAATGAAGGTGCAGGATTATCAGATGATTTGATTTCTCTTGCAAATGAACAAGTAACTATCCCCCTCAGCGGTGAAGTAGAATCTTTAAATGTGGCGATCGCTTCTGCTCTCTTGTTGTTTGAATTTACCCGACAAAAAAAAATTCCCTAACCCCTTGACAAAATCAGCTTTTTATGTTAAGCGCGAAAAGCATTTCAATGCCCAGACAAGGGGCTTAAGCCCCTTGCCCGTCCTGAACACATCAACACCTACAAAAACTTAAACAAAAACACACAATAAAAATATTTATGTAATTCTTGACATTTGTGCCTCTTGTATGTTAGGCTGAAAATGGAAAACCGTGCCGCCTAATATGTGTACAATTAGGAAGACAATAAAACAACAAAGTCCGTGCATCGGTAACTGAGCGCAGTCGAAGCGATCGCCTCCGCGGAAAAAGAGCGCAGTCGAAGCGATCGCCTACAGTAAGCGCCTCCGCGGACACTTCGACTACGCTCAGTGTCCGATGCACGGACTTTGATTACATCAGAAAAGAACAATGTCACTTGCAGTTAGTGCGGGAGAAACTGTAAAAGTAGCTAAGTGCACTTGGGTTTCTGTACCATTACCATCTTCATCGTAGAATAGTGATCCGTTGTTGTATATGAAACGGTGACTGGAGTTAGATGCTGCACTTGCTTCTACAAACTGGTCGCTGGTTAATGTTCCTTTCTCTAAACAAAAACCAGTAGCATTTAGATAAAGCTTGTCTTTTTGTGTTTTGCTAAAGTCGGTAATAGTATCCACTCCTTCTTCAGTAGAATATATGTAAAAGCGATCGCCTCCTACTCCTCCTGTGAGAATATCATTACCAAAACCTCCTGTGAGAAAGTCATTTCCACCTCCTCCTATGAGCTCATTATCTGAACTATCGCCTACTATTGTGTTATTGCTTGCGTTTCCTGTACCTTTTCCATTGACTTCGTCTTGGAGGTAGAGGTTTTCTAGGTTGTCTGGGAGGATATATTCTGAGAGATAACTGTAAACTCGGTCTGTACCTTCCCCTGGTTCTTCTTTTACTGTGTCTCCTGGGTTATCTACATGATAAGTATCATTTCCTGAACCACCTTCTAAACTATCTGCTCCTTTTTTACCGTCTAGAACATCACTTCCTCCAAGTCCAGTTAGGGTGTTATTTAAGTTATTCCCAATGATGATATTATTTTGGCTATTTCCTGTCCCGTTTATGGGTTTTGAACCATTTAAGGTGAGGTTTTCTACATTTCCTTCCTCTTCTAGGGTATAGTCTATGGAGCTGATAACTCGGTCTGTTCCTTCATTGGGGTTTTCTGTTACTTTATCACCTGGGTTATCTACATAGTAGTTATCGTTTCCTTCTCCTCCTGTTAAGGAGTCTGCACCAGTTCCTCCATTAAGGATATCATTTCCTAAGTTTCCTGCTAGGGTATCATTTCCTCCGAGTCCTAAAAGAGTGTTATTACCACTGTTTCCTGTGAGAATATTGTTCCTTAAGTTCCCAGTTCCGTTAATATTACCTGTTTCTGTGAGAAGAAGGTTTTCTACTTTTCCAGGTAAAGTGCTGGTTGCTGCTGTTTCTTGGGTATCAGTTACGGTTACTGTTGCTTCCTGGTTTTCGACAATGACTTTAAAAGTTTTGTCTGGTTCGCTCTCATTATTATTTACGATGGGGATGGTTATTTGTTTTGTTCCATCACTGTCAAAGGTGAGAGTTTCTGTTTTGGCAGTATAGTCTGTACCAGCTATGGCTGTTCCGTCTTCTGTGTGATATTCTACGGTAACGGGTCCTGATGCTCCTTTTACTGTTACGTCAAAGACTGCATTATTTAGTCCTTCTACCACTTTTAACTCTGTTGGAGTTAAATTAATTGTTGCTGAGTCTGGGATATCATTTACCTGAATAGTTAGGGTTTCTTTGTAAGTTCCCCCATTTCCATCATTGGTTTCTATTTCCAGGTCATAACTGGTTTTGGTTTCATAGTCCAGGAGTGCGGTGGTTTTGAGGACTCCGTTTTCTATGATAAATGGAACGTTGGGAGTTAATATTTGGTAAGTGTGAGTGTCTCCTAGGTTTGCGTCAACTGTTGTTAGGTTTCCTACTGCTGTTGCTACAGGTTGGTTTTCCTCAATGCTGTTGTTTGAGAGGATAATATCTGTGGGTGCATGGTTTTGGAAGGTTGGGAGAACTTCAACAGTCAACTCTTCTTGGTAATTTAGTCCCAGTGCGTCTTGTACTTTGACTTGGACAGAATAGGAATTATCTTCCCCTTCGTAGTAATAGATGGGCCCTTTGGTTACCAGTTGGTTTCCATTGATGATTTTGAAGGGGTTATTTTTGGTATTGACTATGGTGTAAGTCCAGGTATCCCCTATGTCTGGGTCATTATTGGCGAGTTTTCCTACTAATGTTGCTGCAGGTTTGTTTTCTGCTATTGTATTGTTGTCTATGTTGATTTCTGTCGCTACTTCATTGACATTTGTTACATTTACTGTTACGGTTTTTGTGTCGCTTAGGGGAGTCGCTCCATTATCTGTTACTTGCACTGTGAGAGTGCGTTGCTGGGGTTTGTTTTCATAGTCTAACTCAGTGGGAATTTTTAGTTAGATTTTTCAGCTAAAATTTGGTCGAAAAACTGCTGAAAAGCGGGGACAGATTCTATTAATATTGCTTGGTCAAACAACCTTTCTAAGATAGGTAAATCATCAATAGCTCTGATTTTTTCTCTTAAAGATTCTGGAATGTTATTAAATCTTTTGTCTAGAATTTTAATGGTTTTCTCACGAGTATTATCAATCTTCGTTTCTTCCATGGCAAATCGTTCAATATTGGTAACGTATTTCATTCTCCTGCTTTCCTCCTGGTTTTTTACTTCAGTTTTAAAACTAATTTCTAGCTCTTTTGGTAATGACATTATCCAATCTAAAAACCGATATAATTCTATTATGTCTTTGCGAGTAAAACCCCGTTCATAAAGATTTCTGAATAGAGTTAATTTCCAGTTATATCTTGCTTGGGGGTTTTTCTTAGTTTGTTTGGCTTTTAAATGAGCCATTACTACTATTCCAAATGGGTTAGTGGTTTGCTCTAACTCAAACCATCTGTTTTCATAGTAGACCTCTTGCGAAAGTCTTATCAAAATTAAGATATAGTAGAAAAAATTAAGAGCAAAATATTAAAGTTATGAAATACGAAAAGTTTAAAAAATTAAAAAATAAGGACTTCAAACGATTGACTGGCGTGGATTTCAGCACATTTAAAGAAATGGTATTTTTGGTCAAAGAGCATATTTCAAGAACTAAGAAGACTGGAAGAACTAATAAATTAATTATAGAAGATCAAGTCTTAATGACTTTGGATTATTATAGAGAGTATAGAACCTATTTTCATTTAGGACAAGATTATGGTTTACATGAATCAAATGTTTGCCGAACAATTGAAAAAATCGAATCAATTTTAGTGAAATCAAAACAATTTAGACTCCCAGGGAAAAAAGCCATAATCCAGAAAGATGAAAATGGAATAATTCCAATAAATCAAATCGTCATGGATGTAACAGAAACACAAATAGAAAGACCAAAAAATCAACAAAAAAAATCTTATAGTGGTAAAAAAAAAGCTCATACTATCAAAACTCAAATAATTGTTGATAAAAAAACAAAGTTAATCGTTTGTATCGAACAAGGAAAAGGAAAAGAGCATGATTTTACAGTTTTTAAAAAGAGTAAGATTAAAATGGCTAATGAAATAGAAATATTAGCAGATAAGGGGTATCAAGGAATAAATAAATTTCATAGTAATAGTAAAATACCTTTTAAGAAAACCAAAAAGAAAAAACTAAGTAAAGAGCAGAAAAAATTTAATAAAGAGTTAAATAAAGAAAGAATTGTGATTGAACATATTAATAGAAAGTTAAAAATATTTAGGATTTTATCTAGTAGATACAGAAATAGAAGGAGAAAGTTTGGATTGAGATTTAATTTAATCGCTGGGATTTATAATTATGAGTTAAAACTTCAACTTTTATTAGTAGAAAATAATTAGTTCTCGCTTGAGGTCTATTGATAATTGTGTAAATATTCAACACCCCAGTTCATTACAAAAAATCAATTCCTACACTTTTTATTTTAAGTAGGGTGGGCAATGCTGCCCACCCTACATGGAGGAACTGGTGCAGACTCCTTAACAGGAGGAGAAGGAAACGATAACTACTATGTGGATAATGTTGGAGATAAAGTAACAGAAAACCTCAATGAAGGAATAGACCGAGTTATCAGCTCCATAGACTATACCCTAGAAGAGGAAGGAAATGTAGAAAACCTCACCTTAAATGGTTCAAAACCTATAAATGGGACAGGAAATAGCCAAAATAATACCATCATTGGGAATAATTTAAATAACGCCCTAACTGGACTAGGAGGAAATGATGTTCTAGACGGTAAAAAAGGAGCAGACACTTTAGAAGGTGGTTCAGGAAATGATACTTATCATGTAGATAACCCAGAGGATACAGTAATAGAAAAACTTGCAGAAGGTACAGACCGAGTTTTTAGTTATCTCTCAGAATATATCCTCCCAGACAACGTAGAAAACCTCTACCTCCAAGACGAAGTCAATGGAAAAGGTACAGGAAACGCAAGCAACAACACAATAGTAGGGGATAGTTCAGATAATGAGCTTATAGGAGGAGCAGGAAATGATATTCTCACAGGAGGTTTTGGTAATGATATTCTCACAGGAGAAGTAGGAGGCGAGATCTTTTACCTATACTCTCCCGAAGAAGGAGTGGATACTATTACCGACTTTAGCAATACAGGTAAAATCAAAGACAAGCTTTATCTAAATGCTACTGGTTTTGGTTTAGAAAAAGGGACATTAACCAGTGACCAGTTTACCCTAGAAAGTGCAGCATCTAACTCCAGTCACCGTTTCATATACAACAACGGATCACTATTCTACGATGCTGATGGTAATGGAGCAGAAACCCAAGTACACTTAGCTACTTTTACGGATGCTCCCGTATTAGGTGTTAGTGACATTGTTCTTTTCTGATGTAATCAAAGTCCGTGCATCGGACACTGAGCGTAGTCGAAGTGTCCGATGCGCGGTCACTTCGACTGCGCTCAGTGACCGATGCACGGACTTTGTTGTTTTATTGTCTTGGTTAAAGTATATATATATGGGAAGGCATCTTTTCCCATTTTCAGGCTAACATACAAGAGGCACAAATGTCAAGGGGGTACAGAAATATTTTTTCTTGCTCTTCTTGTAATTTAAGCATTAAGGTGTTTCATCAAAACGGGTGTGCAAACTGCCATATTGATACCAATATTGTTTTAAATCATGGTGGGGAGTATGCAAACTTGCTTTAGCTTGATACAATAGAACTTGTCGATGATTTCCAATCCAAACTCTTTTAATGGGATTAACACTAATTAAAGTACCACCTAAACTGGTTACGCATTTTTCAAAACGCTCAACGGCTGTATAATCTAGGGTTTCAAAAATGAAAAAATTACCCGAACAAATAAGGTAGCGGTTACGTATCCAGGTTCGCATTTTTTTACAAGCAACAGGAGGAAGCATTTGATTAATAAATTACTAGCTGGTTCGGTGGTAGTCGAAGTTGCGTATTTTTTGAGTTAATTTTATTTATTACATGACCACCCGCCCCTACATTGAAAATTTTGGAACTTCATGGGCATAACTTTGGCGTTTTTCAAATTTTAAAGGTCCTTTTCCAGACCCCCAAACCTGTTCATTGGTGTTAATATCTAAACCCCGATCTAAACTAACAAAAGTTGTTTCTGTCAGTTCAACATCACTAACTAAATAGGTTTGTTTGCCATATTTTTCGATAAAACAACTATTACCTTCTACTCTTCCGCGAAATAAATTTCCTTCTCTTTGAAAAACCATTGAACAGTTATAACGCCGTTCAATACAAGCGGGAGTAATGGTGTTTAAAATGGCTAGTTCTCTTCCAGATCCTGCATATAAAATTCGGTCTTTTAGTCCGTAATTTTCAACATAGATCTGTTCACCTTGCTCAACAAATTTATGTACTCCTTGACGATATGGAGTCCAGAGATCATAATCATATACTTGCTCTGAATAAAAGCCAATTCCTTTAAAAAAATCAAAAGGTAAAGGACGGAAAAAAACACGTATATGAGCATAATCTTTTGGATTTTCATAAGCCTGTTTTTGATTACTAAAATCACCTGCTAACCAGCAAGCTAAGGTTAACATTAAATCGTTTTTAATAGTTTGCACTTTATTAATTTGTTTATTTATTGTTTTGAAAATCTATGATGAGAAGATACTTTTTAAGTTTCAGAATTGACTGATAAAGAGCGAATTTCTGAAGAAAAAGAAGCGGTAACAACTCCTGTACCAAGACTTGTTTTAATCAAAGAAACACGCAAGCGAAAATTAGGATTTACAAACCAGATTTTTTCTTCTGCTGCTGCTTGTTCATATTCAGTTAATAGCACAAAAGTTCCATCTTCAGTAATTTGATATTTACCAATAGAAGGAATAGTTTCTGCATAACCTTTATCTCTCAGTAACCTTCCCGCTTTTGAGTTGTTTAAATCGGGAATAGGCACTAAAATTGTTGTTCCTTCAAAGGTTGTTGCTTGATCATCCCAGTCTGACTCACCTTCCCAACTCATTCTAAAGGGATGGGTTGCCATTTGTGGGTCAATTTTATGTGATTTACACAACTCAATCACCTCATTATCCTCTTTATTTAAAGGGGTAATTTCAATGGTGGAGGTAACCTCTTCAAAATGACTAAATGCTAGATGGTGAACGCTACGTTGCGATCGCCATTTTCCTAGAGAAAGCTCTACAAATTTACTAATATCCATTTGATAACTAGGTAAGCATTTTTTCCACAGACAAGGGGCTTAAGCCCCTTGTCCCTATACAATTAAAAAAAATTAGTCAATCTCAGTAATACTGACAATTGTTCCACCAGCGCGGTTAATTCGCTGAATTTGGGGACTCATGCGATCGCCTGGTACAATGTATGTAGTGTTGCTGATTCGACGGGGACAGTCAAATTTTGAGCCTTTGACCACAATTTTAAAAGTTTTTTCTGTGGCATCTTTTTTAGGACTGAGACGACCTCCACTCTTAGGTAAAGTAATCTTAGTAGGCTTATTAGTTGCCACATCTTCAACCAAGCGAGCTGCTTTAAAAGCACTATCAACTCCAGCAAAACCTTGATACAGAGTAAGAGTGCGGTTATAGGCTACTTGTTTTTGTCCTAATTGGCTTTTAGCACCTTGATAGTAGGGTACAATATTTTCGCCAAATTTTTGCTGATACTCTTCGCTATCGAGGTAGGAGTCTATTTCAGCATCATATCCTTGTTCAATGCAGATCCGAATGTGTTCAGATAGTTCTGCTTGATCTTGAGGAGCGCGTCCCAACAGGTGCTTAAAATTAAGTTCTACAAAACGATAGGGAGCGCAAGATTCAAAGTAACGACGGCGATAGAACTCAGATTTAGCAACAGCGCGCACAAATTCTCGTACTGTCAAATCGCCGTTACAAAATTTCGATTCAGCGCTGATCAACCTTTCACTTTCCATTACATGAGGGTTGCCTAAAACTTGCTTATAGACTTCCCGAATGACTCTGGCTACCTCATCAGGTGTCCGTGATTGGAAAAGCTCTACTGGTGCATCTAATACCACACTCATTACTACCTCCAGGAGTAGGGAAACCTCGCTCGTAGGAGCGGGGAGGAACTACGACGTTGAGCGATTTTAATCGCTGTTTTCTATTGAGGAGAGAAAATAGAGGTGCAGTATTTTCTCAAGAAGCCTATAAAGGCGCTTTCCTGCACGAAGTAAAGTTCGCTTTGCCAAAGTTATCGGTCGGTACTTTCCCCATAGCACTGTTTTCCCCCTCGTACAACTGTTTAACTACAGGGTTCTAGAGCAAAGAGCTAGCGACGCACTCCCTGGTAGGAACTTTAACGCTTACCGATAACGTAGCCCACAAAAGGGCAAAAGGCTGGTCAGCTAGATAAAGGGGAGGGCTAAATGCCCCGCCGCTTTATCGCGGGGTGCTAACTAAAATTCTCCTTAAATTATTGCTTTGATGTTTGACTTTTTGTTATACAGGAGTTATGCTTGCAATAACACCACCTTGTTGGTGAATGCGCTGGTATTCTTGAGAAAGCTTATTAAAAGGCACTAAATAAACCTGGTTACTGCGACGGAATTTAGATACACGATTCACCTTACCGCGAGAACCATACCCTGTAACTTCGATGCGGTATACCTTCCCTTCTTCCCCTGCTGCAACTCCAAAGCTGGTGCGAGATCCTCTGGCAGGGTCTTGGAAAGACCAGCCATCGCCGATGCTACCACCAGAAGGTGGAATCACAGCGATAGGAATTTCCTGAATCACATATTTATTCAGTACAGGTGTTGTTCCAGAAATACTGCCTTTTAAGTCGCTACTACTAGCTCCCCGTAAAAGTGCGAAGAGATGTGTAAAACCAACCATATTTTGTCCTGGCTGGGTTTTATATCCTCGGTAGTAAGGAACAAAATTCTCACCATAAGCATTTTGATACTCGTCACTATCGAGATAGGAGTCTATTTCAGCCTCATAGCCTTGAGTGTCCAAAATGGTGCTATGAGCTCTCATTTCTTCTAAACCGTTGGGAGCGCGACCGAGAAAGTGTTTGAAGTTGAGTTCAATAAAACGGTAGCGAGGGGTGGTATCAAAAAAGCGAGAGCGATAGAGGTCTGATTTACCTACAGCACGTACAAACTCACGCACACTCAATGAACCATTTTTAAATTGAGATTCAGGAATAGTTGCGCGTTCGCTTTCCATAACATAAGCATTGCCTAAAATTTGTCGATAGACAGCGCGGATCACTGTTTCTACCTCTTCTGTTGAACGCCCTGGGATGAGCTCCACTGGTGGCGTATCTTCAAATAAACTGACTCCTAATTGAGAAGCAGGTCCAAAAGTCATGGAAAAAAGAATCTCCTTAATATTGAAATTTTGTGTTATTGTAATCAAGTTAATTGATTACTTAGGTATTCAAAGTTTTTTTACAGGTTGGAAGCTTAACAACAAATTACCTGCTTACGGTACAGAAATTTTAATTTTCGCAATATAACTTTACAAAGTGATGCCAGACAAGCAGTAATTCTTGTCTGGCAAATTATTTGTGGGCTACTATCGTATCGAGTAGCGAGGGATTGAAATCCCTCGCTACCTTTACAAAGTCCGCCTACGCGGACTCTTTTTTTAAAAATTGTTGAAGAGCAATGATTAAATGGTCAAAATAGGGAGTTAGTTCTAACTGTTCTTGGGGTGTAAATTGCTGCAAGCTTATTGTTTTCAAGTTTTCTAACCCACAGATCATGGCATCTAAGGGTACAAGCAATTCTTCATAGAGTAACTGCATATTTTCGAGTCCTTCAAGGCTGGTAAATTCAGGGCTGTTTCCTGCTATTCCATAGGTAATGCAGCGGAGAAAATGCCAAAAATCTCGCCAGCAAGCTTCGGCGCGTTCAGGAGGGTAAAGACTACCTCCAGGCTGGGTGATTTGGGGATAAGTGACTAATACTTGTTCTCTGGCTTGAGCTACAATTGTTGCTGCTTGTTCTCGTAAAAATCTCGCTTTTTCTATGGAGGATGATGTATTTACAGCAAGAGTTTTTATTTGCTCTAACTCTTCATCTGTCAAATAACGACCTTGATCATCCGCTTGTTGAAAAATTTTGATGACTTCAGGGGAATGTAAGTGTTGCCATTTGGAAAAACTTACAATTCTGGCTTTGGGGATTAATTGTTTTGCTCTTTCACTTAATTGGTTGGTCATTTTTGAGTTTTAATTAGGGGATACTTAGGACATGGGCAATGGGCTTAAGCCCATTGTCTCCAATCATAATCTTGGATAATTGTCCTAATTAACTATTCTTTTGCTAAACAAATGTATTCTTTGGTAGCTTACGGCGCTGAAAATTGATTTAAATAAAAACGTGGCGATCGCCTGAATAGGGGCGGGTTTTGATTTGAAAATTTTTGTTGTGAACCATAAATTGTCCCTAAACCCGCCCCTACATCCGTATTTGCTGGAAAAAATTAGGCAACTGCAGCTAGTTGGCGTTCCAAGTCGAAAAGAAATCCATGAATGTATTCTTCTGTCCACTCTTCACCATAAAAACGGGTAAACATACCCCGCGCTGGGTCTTTAGTTGCTCGATAGTTGATATAGCGCTTTTGTGAAGCAAGGATGTTTTCGAGGAGTTGGCGATCGCTTTGAGGTTCAGCTTGTTCTACAAAATCCAAATAAGCTTGAAGATAGTCTTTAAACGCTTCAAAAACTCGTGTCTGAACCACTTCTGTGTCTTGAGTACGAGTCCATAAAAAGGCGGGAGAAAAGAAGGGTTTTGCTTCTTCGGGGAAGTCTCCACCCCAGGGAAGATAGGCTGAGTGTTTTTTAAATATGGGTAAAATTGGTTCTGTATATCGTTGCTGATAACTCTCATCATGGAAGAGAGGCTGCATATCCAAAGCAATGAGATGTCCCCCAGGTAAAGTTACTAAATCTGCGCCAAAAAAGGGCAAATCATAATTTAACTGTGGGAAAATAACAAAATTGAGAACTTGTAGAGAGTTTCCCCCCTGAACATGAGCTGCTCTAATTTGCCTTAATTTAGGGGTTTTAAAAGCGTGAGAAGTGGTTAACACTGTTTCTTGTCTTTTCCCTTTTCCTGTGGTTATTTCTTTGCGTTCAAACCCTGTGGGAATAGGATAAGGTTCTAAAGAAAGCCGTTGTTGCATAAGTTCAACGGCATAGTCTAAAAATGGTTGATAAAGAGTCATGTTAGTCATTGGTCATTGGTCATTAGTTATTGCTTTTAAATTGATACATTAATAGTATATTATTAACTTAATACTAAGAGTAATGCAAGGGGCTTAAGCCCCTTGTCTGAAGACCAGGGTCTATTTTTTTGCTCTAGTAATGCTATAAAACTAATGACTCATGACTGCTGAAGGTACAGCATCTTCAAATAAGAATTGATAGAGGAATTTCTCTGACCATTCATGACCAAAATAACTACTAAATAACCCTGATGCTGGGTCACGTTCTGCACTATATTGGTCGTAATCTTTTTGGGCTTTAATAATCTTTTCTATCTCTTCTGGTTTTGTTAAAGGTTCAGCTTTTTCTAAAAGTTGCCAATATAACTGAATATATTCTTGATAAGCAGGAAATAAGCGATTAACTACTGTTTCTCCGTCGGTTTTAGCAAATAATAAATATTTAGAAAAATATTGATTAGCATCATAAAATTTCATTGGCAAATTTTGCGCCAAATCTTGATATTTATTTCTAATTGGTGCCATTGGTTCGATATATTTTTCTAAATATTCTGGCTCACGAAATAGAGGTTGAAAATCTAAAACTACTAAGATTTTTTTCTTACCAAAGGCTAAAAAATCAATGCCTAATAAGGGTAAGTCGTAGTTATTGCTGGGATAAATTACACTATTAAAAATTTGAGCTGTTTCTCCAGCATTTATATATGTGTAACGAATTTTTCGGAATTGGGGACATTGATAACACCAGCTTTCAATCATTGCTGGATTTTTCCCACGTTGACTGACTTGATATTCTAATTCTGGAGCTATAGCGAGACTCCGCAGTGGGAAACGAGTGAAAAGTTCTGTTTCTAAATATTTGAGAAAAGGCTGAAACATATACTTATGATTTAATATTTAAGCTTTCTTTCAAGATAAGGTGAAATTGGGCTTGCGTCTCATTTATCTCTCAGAAAGTAATAATTTTTAACAATTGTTGATTATTACTTATGAATTGTTTAGTGAGTTAGCTTTGGCTTTAATTAACTCATCTGCATCATTGATTGTTATTTCTCTACCGCTACTATCTCCCAACTTTTCTAATGCTAACAAAGCTGCATATTTAAAGTCAAATATTTGGCTATTTAACGCTTCTTTTAAAAGCGGAATTGCCCTTTTTTCTCCTAAGTTTCCTAAAGCAATTGCTGCTGCTGCTCTTGATTTTTGAAATTGAGGAGAGGTGTTATTTAAGGCTTGGATAAATAAATCATAAGCTGGTTGATATTTGAGCCATCCTAAGATTTTTATGACATGATAATGGGCTCCATAATCATTGTGGGCTTCTTTTTCCCAAGTTTTTAAGAGAGCTTCTGGGGCTGATTCTGAATACAAGTCTAATAAGTTTTTACTAGCAAGATAACACCGTCCAAAATCTGTATGATATAACTCATTAATGAGAAAATCAATACTAGGTTTTTGGTCGTATTCATGGACAAATTCTAGGTCATTGGGATGGTCGAAAATTACCATGTCTAAATAGGGTTCTACCCAAGTAAAATTAATTTTTTCAATTCCTATACCATGAGTTGCTAATATTCTAATTCCTCGTAATCTAAATACGATAGATACTGGAGTGCGAGCAATTTGGGGGATAGCATCATAGTATTGAGTGTCAATTAAATCTTGAATGCAAGCTCGGCGGGCGTTAACATTGGAGTGTTGAAGAAACGCTACAACTTGGTTCATCTGAGTGTAATCCCCAGTTAAACGGGAAATGGCTGCTACTGCTGCACTGGCAATGGGTTCGTCTTCTGATGCTACAAAGTTTTTCAGTCTTTCGAGGGCACTTTGATAGCCGAGTTTTGCTAGAGTTTGAATGATGACGCGATAACTCTGATTTGGTTTTTCTAATAATTGGGCAATTTCTTCTAATATTTCCTCATCTTCTGTACCTATTTCTCCGATCGCCCAGACTGCATTTTCTACAGTATAAATATCTTCATCCCCTAGACAAGTACGAATGATAGGTAAAGCTTTTTTTACTCCCAAACGACCTAAACTTTCTACCGCTTTGCGTCTGGTGATGCGGTTATACATTTCTGGGTCTGGATTTTTTATTACTTCAATTAAAGCGTTGATTGATCGTTCAGTGGGAAAATTAATCAGATGAGCTACAGCAACGTAGCGGTCTGTAGGTGATTCTAGCTTGTCTGGTTTGGTTTGGAGAAGGGCGATCGCTTGGTCTTCCGTTAGACCAAACATATTAGAAAAACGTTTATCCATCTTGGGCTATTTGTTTTGAGGATCTTAATTCCAATTTATCTGATTTTGGTTCACGAATTATGAGAAAATTAACTAGAGGAATTGAGCAACTATTGAGGAAACAAAATCTATGAGTGAAAATCTAGAAGCAACACAAGTAAGTTCTGAAGAACTTACAGAAGTAATTGCAGAATTTGAACAATATCGGGAACGTCTGGTTAATGAGATGACTACGGCTGCTAAAAAAGCTAAGATATCTAAATCAAAAGTCATGGCTAACCTAGAACCTGAATTGGCAAAAATTGATGCTACTCTTGAAAACCTCCGTGCTCAGAAAGCAGCTTTGACTGAAAATTAATGAAGTGATTAATATTTTAAATATCATGCTCTTGGTGGGTTACGATGGAGTTTAAATATAATCGCAGTCTAACCCACTCTAAAAAAAATATCAAAATAAATTTATAAAAATGGTAAATTCTAACAATCAATCTACTCAAACACCTCTCAAAAAGATGTCTGAAGCTCAAACAGATGATTTTCTGGCGGTGGTGAGACAAGAAGTGGCTGAAGAAAGGTTTGATGCTAGTGACACTCAACGCTTGCAACAAATGGTTGAGTGTTTGGGAGACTCACGGGGAATGGTGCGTCTCGGTTTTGCTGATACCCTGGGGAAAATTGGTAAACCTGCTACTCCTTTTTTGGTGGATGCTTTGACAAGTCATCCCGATCCAGTTGTGCGACGTGCTGCGGCAAAAACTCTTACTTTGATTGCTGATCCAGCAACGGTGTCTCCTTTGGTTCATGCTTTGTTACATGATGAGGACACAGTAGTACATGGGTCGGCAGTGGGTGCGCTGGCAAGAATTGGTGCTGCAGCAGTGCCAGTATTGTTGGAAATTATCGCAGCACCTGAAAATTCAGAAACTACAAAAGGTCATGCAGCTTGGGCTCTAGCATTTATTGGAGCAGAAGCAAAAGAGTATTTGTATCAGGAGATAACTTCAGAGTCGGCTGCAGTGAGAGGAGCAGTGGTAGGGGCGATCGCTAAAATTGCTCAAGATGAACGAGATGAACAAGCATTTAAGGTTTTAATCAATGCCCTAACTGATGAGGTAGCAATGGTGCGCATTGAAGCTGCGGCTGTTTTGGGCAATATTTCCTATGCACCTGCGCTTCCCCATCTCCTGAAGTTATTAGCTTATGCTGATGGGGAAAGTCGCAAGGCTGGGGCTTTGGCTTTGATGAAAATTGGCGATGCTACTGTTTTAACACCTTTACAAGAGGCATTGACTCAAGAAGCAGAGCCAGCAATTGCGCAGGTGATCAAATTGGCAATTTCTCAAATTGAAAGGAAATTAGATCAAGATGAGGAAGATGACTGGGATTGAATTATCTATTGGTTTGGTTTAAATTGTAAGATTAATTCTAACCTAGATAATGCACTGGTTGCTGTTTCACGAATATAAGAATCTGCTGATTCATCATTGGCTAAATTTGTCAGTACTTCTATGACTTGTTCATCTTTAATAGAGGAAACTGCATTGATGATAGCTACAGCCAGACCTAAATTATCTGTTTCATTGAGCACAGAGAGCAAACTTTCTAAAGCTGGGGTTCCAATTACTCCTAAAGCCATTGCTGAGGCAATATGCACAACTGGATTAGGATCATAAAGTGCTTGTTTTAATCCTTCAATGCCTTCTCTGGGCATTGAAACATCTCCGTAATTAACAGCAACCTGAGCGAGAGCCTTAGCACAACTACCCCTAATGGTGACATTTTCGCTATTGAGCAACGATTCTACTAAATAAGGCACAGTATCTATACCTAGCGCCCCGAGTGCTTTAACTGCTGCCCGTCGATATGTCACATCTTCCTCTGCTAAAATCTCCATCAGATGAGGGATGGTATTTTCATCTTGGGTTTCTACTAGCTCCCAGATGGCTCTTTCTCGCAGGTTAGGGTTGGGGTGTTTCAGTTGCTCAAATAAGGCTGCTTGTGTCATGTTTTTTTGGATAGTCTTGCAATAACTAAATCAAATTATAGGGTAGAGGATGACCAATTCATCAATTTATAACTTAACCTCACAATCAACACCCCACTTACTGTACCAGAGGTAGCAGCTAGGAAATGTTTAATATGCGTTTTCTTTGCCTAGTACAACCGTCCAACCAGCTAGTTGGCGCTAACTATGGCAACTATAATTAAACTCATGGCGATCGCTTTTTTTGAGTTTACTCCCATCTTAGGTAAAATTGATTTAGCCTAGTATTTGACTTAATTTGAGAATCTCTTCATGAAAGGGGGGCACAAAATAAATTTATTTTGTGCCCCTCGAGCTAATCCAGTTGCTTCAGAAAATTACTATTTAGTAACAACTCTGAGCCTGAAATAGTGAAGTACTATTTAAACAAAGATTGCATCAGTTGCAAAGCTGAAATTGTTAACTTGTCCTTGCATAATTGCAATTACATCACCTGTTTCTGCTACAACTATGGCTTTACCAGATGCACCAACTACATAATCCGCTGCATTGCCTAGTATATAATCATCAGCAGTGCCTAACAGTTGAACTTGGTCAAGATCTGTTTTGCTGAAATCAGGAATAACTGCGTAGTCATCTTTGCCCACTTGTTGGTAGAAAACCGCATTACTATTTCCTAGAACAAACTTGTCTGTACCTAAACCGCCTGTGAGGATATCAATTTCTCCTGCACCTGCGTTAGAAACGTTTTCATTTACACCAATGAGAATATCGTTTCCTGCGTTTCCTTGAAGTTGGTCGTTACCAACGTCTCCCTTCAAAGTATCATTACCAGCGTCTCCTTTGAGAATATCGTTATCTAATCCTCCCGTGACACTATCGTCACCGTTTCCACCTTGTACAAGGTCATTTCCTGCTTGTCCTATTAAAGTATCATTACCATCTTCTCCTGTAAGAGTATCGTTGCCGATTATACCATTGATATAATCATTTCCTTGTTGTCCATTCAAATTATCATTACCATCTCCTCCATAGATGGTATCATTTTCTGTTCCTCCTAAAATTACGTCATCTCCTGCTTGTCCAGATAAATTATCGTTTCCTGCATTTCCTGCAAGGGTGTCATTTCCTTCTTCTCCAACTAAAACATCATCTCCTGCTTCTCCTAAGATGTTATCGTCACCTACATTTCCATTCAAAATATCATTATCATTGCCTCCATAGATATGATCGTTACCAGCATCTCCCCTGAGACTGTCATTCCCACCTTGTCCTTTCAAAATATCATTACCGTTACCCCCCTTGAGGGTATCGTTTCCGTTCACACCAAAAAGCGAATCATTTCCTTCTTCTCCATTTAAAGTATCATTATCATCTCCTCCATAGATGCCATCATTTCCATTTCCACCAAATACGAGGTCTTTCCCTGCCTGTCCCGCTAGGGTATCATCGCCTCCTAATCCATAGAGGACATCATTTCCACCTGCCCCTTCAATTTTGTCATTTTCATCTGAACCTGTAAGTAAGTCATCTTGAGGAGTGCCAATAATGTATGCCATGATTTTCTCTTTCCTTTTGTTTGTGTAAATGATAATTTGTCAACTTGGTTAACTACGCTCTTGTCAATCACTTTTGGTTTTATGAGATGAGCGCTGCTTTCAAGTTCTCTTTCACTATAACATTTTTTTTTTTTTTTTGTATTGAATTTTACTTTTGTTACATTTATTGACATTTACTTAATATTTCTTTATGAACTTTTTTATACTTAACAACTAAAGTGTTGTTAATATTTATTAAATATTTTGCTTTGAGTTTTTCTTAGGTTGCAAAGCTTAATAGATAAGGGGTTTAAGTGCTTAGACCAAATTGTTGAACTATTTACTTATATGCTTTTCTCTAGATAATTCACAAAATACATTAAGTACTTGTACAAAATTAATGTCCAAAGGGCAAGGGGCTTAAGCCCCTTGTCTGCTTAGTTTTTTTCCTAAACTAATATGCCATTAATTTTGCTTGCCTACTTATGATACCTATGAGCGAAACTTGTACCAAAATTAGGATATAATCTCAAAAAAAAACTTAGGGCAAAAAGTTGAATCAATAAAATGTTACAAAATTCAAAATTTTAGCCATCAAAAGTTAAAACGTTTAATTAGGTGCAAGTTTCAAAATATTTGAAGCAATGGTAAATAGCATCAAAAACTATGTTTCAAAAAACAAAAAAACTGGCAGACAAAGTAAATTAATTATTGAAGACCAAATTTTCTTGCGCCATTGATTTTTCTTAACAAAACTTAACCTGTGTCCCCAGTTTATCGGCGAACCAAAACAAAGATAGCTACCGCCAGGACAAAATATCCAAAACCTTTTTGCAATTCTTTGGCTTGAATAAATCTACTCAAATAAGCGCCACTTACCGTACCTATGGTAGCAGCTAGGGTAAAGAAAATTGTTAATTGCCAATCTATAGAAACGTGACTGAGATATTTTATCACTCCTGTGACGGAATTAAAAGCAATTATTAATAAAGATGTGCCGATCGCCTCTTTCATGGGAATACCACCAATTAAAACCAAAGCTGGGATAATAGCAAAACCACCACCTACTCCCACAAATCCAGTAACAATACCTACGCCTAAACCTTCTGCTGGAATTACCAACCACTGATATTTTTTTCTGTGTTTATTGTGGTTAATTATCTGATTTTTTTCGCTTTTATTGCTTCCTTTACGAATCATTAATATACTGGCTAATAACATAATGATTCCAAAACAAATTAGTTGGAAAGTATCACTAATAAAAGGGAGTAAAGCCAATGTAGCGCCAATATAAGTACCAAGCATTGCGGGGGGAATAAATACAGTGGCGATTTTAAGATTAACATTACCTTGTCGCCAGTGAGGAATAATGCCAATTAAACTAACTATCCCAACTATAATTAAAGTCATGGTAATCGCTTCTTTTGAGTTTACTCCCATCACATATATTAAAGTTGGTACAGCTAAAACTGAACCCCCACCACCAATTAATCCGAGACTCATACCAATAGCGATCGCTAAAATATAACCTATTATTGTTAATATCATTTATCAATTATTATTAGTTATTAGTCTTATGTCATTAGTCGTAGGGTGCGTTAGGCTGAGACAGTTTATTCAACATAATACAATTTAAATGTCAGCCGTAACGCACCAAAATTAGTCTAAAGTCATTAGTTGTTAGTCATTAGTTGTTAGCAAGAAAGCAGTTTTTCAAAGTCTAAAAAATTTAGTTTTACTCTTCAGGATTTACTGTTAGTACCAATGACCAATAACCAATGACTAATGACTAATTTTTTTTGTGCGTTACGGCTGACATTTAAATTTATTTTCTAAGCCTAGATCCTCCCAGCCTAACGCACCCTACGATTAATTACTATTTTAAACGCGCTGATTATAGGGCAATTTTGCTAATAAAATTGCCATGGCGCAAGTGTTAGTTATGCCTGCAAAAGTTAAGCCAGCGCCGACAAAACCACTGAGAATTAAAAACCAGGGGGAAACAAAAGCACCTAATAAAGTTCCTGTTAACACTAAAGAACCTGCTATTATTTGCACTTGGCGCATAATGCTAATGGGTGCTTTTTTGTTAATTTTGGTGGGAAAATCTAACTGTTTCCAAGCATTTAAACCACCTTGTAAATGAGTTACTGTTTCTCTTCCTGCTAACAATAATTTTTGTGCTGCTTGGGCTGATCTGTTGCTACTTTGACAGTAAAGTATTAGGGTTTTATTTGACTCTTGGGGGATTTTATTGGGGTCAAAATTAGAAAGAGGAATTAAATTTGCTCCTTCAATATGTTCTCCTGCATATTCTGATGCTTCTCTCACATCAACTAAAGTTACTGCTTGTTGTTCTAACAATTGTTTGAGAGTGAAAGCATCTATTACTTTTAGTTTATCTTTGAGTTGAGTTGTTGTCATTTTTTGTCCAGATGATAATTGCAATTAAGACTAATTCTACCCACGAATATTAATGAAAAACAAGAGAGAAAAACAGTAGATTTAGGTAATTAAACTTGAGCTGGAACTTTGCCACAACCTTGATTTGCTGGTACTGCTTCCATTATTTTTTTTGGGTTGGGGAGGTTGAGGTTATCCATTATTTTAATAAAACTATCCCGTTGTTGCCCAGCTAAACGGGGGTTGTGTTGCTTTTCTTCGCCAATGGTGGAGACAGTATGTCCGCGATAGTCGTGACCAGGATAAACTAGGGTTGTGTCGGGGAGGGTAAATAATTTCTGGGTGATGGAGTCATATAAGGTTCCTGGATTGCCACTTTGGAAGTCTGTGCGACCACAACCGCGAATAAATAAGGAATCCCCACTTAGGAGTTTGTCTCCTACTAAATATGCCATGTGGCTGTCTGTATGACCTGGAGTGGCGATCGCCTCTATTTTGACTGCTCCTAGTTGCAATATTTCCCCATCTTTTATATGTTTGTCTGCACATTCAGCCTGAGCATTTTCGGGTACTATTCCAAGACATCCTGTTATTTCACGAAGTTTACCTGTTCCCGTAATATGGTCTGCATGAAGATGGGTTTCTAAGCCGTATTTTAAGGTTAAATTTAATTCTTGGATGAGTGTGAGATCTCGCTCTACTTGCTCTAAAACTGGGTCTACTAACACTGCTTCTTTTGTGGTTAGATCGGCAATTAAATAAGTATAAGTACTTGATTCAAGGTCAAAAAGTTGACGAAATAACATGATTTTTTCCTCTAGCTAATTTTATTGAGATAGTTTTCAAAAGGCTGTTTTAGTGGTGCTTTACTCTCAAAATCAAAACCTAACTCTAGTGAGTACTGTTTTGCTGCGTCTAATGTCATTTTTTCCTTAGTTGCTTGATAAAGTATCACCATGTAACCAGCTCGTAAAGCTGAACCGCAATGGATTAAAGCTGGTTTTGGGAGGTTATCTATGAGATTTACAACTTGAGTAATTAATGTTTCGTTGAGGGAAGGAAGGGTGACTGGGGTTAGGGTGTAGGGTATTCCTAAAGCTTCAAGTTGCTGTTTTTCTTCAGGGAGAAAGCCATTTTCTGCAGGACTACGCAAGTTCATTACTGACTTAAAGCCCAATTGAGGTATTTCTTCTATTTCTGCTGGGGTGAGTTGTCCAGCTATACTAAGTTGATCGTTGATTTTTTTGAGATCTGCCACTTATTTTAAGCTCCTAATATTGTTTTAAGAGAAGAGTTTGGTGTAGGTGGTGTCTGCCTTTGACCTTTAATAATCACTTTACCACATAGTAAAATAATTATGCAAGCTAGCAAAAAAAAATTTTTTTAGCGACCAATTTTGTAATATAAAATCTATAAAATAAGAGAACAAATCAAGTTGTGTAATACAAGATGATCAAGCTCTTGGATAAAATTTTAAAATGATAGACAAGGGGCTTTAGCCCCTTGAGAGTCGCAAGGGGCTAAAGCTGGGGTGTTGATTTTGGCTCAAATTTAACAACGTAATTTCATACACTTTTTCTTTGTAGGGTGGGCAATGCCCACCCTACTAAAGCCCCTTGAGAGTCGCAAGGGGCTAAAGCCCCTTGTCTTCAGAGGATTATATAAATTAATATAATTTTTTTTTAATAGTTCAATTTTTAGATAAAAAATCCCGTCAACGTGCAAGTTGACGGGATTTTTTTATTATTGGAAATTATTTCATGTAGTTCATTTCTTCTGCTTCGATGTCAAAATGACCATGCTCTTCTTCACCCTCGTGGTGTTCAGAGAAAGAGCCTTTGGGTTCTTTTAACACAAACCAGCAGAGGAAAGCAACAATTAAAGCTGCTATACCCATAATTTGGAAAAATATTGTATTTGATTGAGCAATAATTGCTGGAGTCGCTTCTTTACCACCACCCAACCATTCAGGTAATAAGCTGAAAATAGTCAGATAAGCCACAGCACCAACATTACCATAAGCACCAACATTACCAGCAATTTGACCAGTAACGCGACGTTTAATCAGGGGTACGATAGCAAAAGTAGAACCTTCTCCAGCTTGAACAAAGAAAGAAGCTGCCATAGTTAGAAGAATAGCAGCAGGTAGCCACCAACTACTATTAACAGTGCCAAACATTAGATAACCAATTCCCATACAAGCAGTCAGTACTGCCATAGTCAACTTCCGACTACCTAGTTTATCGGAAATTAAGCCACCACCAGGACGAGCCATTAAATTCATAAACGCATAGCTAGAAGCAATCATTCCTGCAGCAGCTTTACTCAGGCTGAAAGTACCTTCAAAGAAAGCAGGGAGCATAGAAACCACTGCTAACTCAGAACCAAAGTTAACCAGGTAAGTAAGTTCAAGAATTGCTACCTGAGAGAAGTTATAACGATCTTCAGGTGGGTAATGTTTTTTACCTGTCATTAAGTCTTTGTTAACCACCCAGCAGTTATAAGCCTGGAAGACATAAAGACCGAATAAGCCAAGCATGACCAGATACATTACATTTTGGTCATATAAACCGACTTTCATTAAACGCCAAGCCAGTACCATCAGAATACCTGAGAGGGGAACATTCATCAGCATCAAAAACCAGAAATCTTTCTGAGTGGTGACTTCCAAACCACGAGCGCTCTTGGGCTTTTTATAAACCTTGCCTGGAGGAGTATCTTGCACACTAACAAAATAAAGCATACCGTAGAGAGCAGCAATAATTCCTGTTCCTGCAATACAAGCACGCCAATTTAAACCACCACCACCAAAAGCGAGGAAAGTAGCAATTCCAGGGAGAGTAAAAGCTGCCGCTGCAGATCCAAAGTTACCCCAACCGCCATAAATTCCTTCAGCTAGACCAATTTCTTTTGGGGGGAACCATTCCGCAACCATCCGAATACCTATTACAAAACCTGCACCCACAATACTTAGTGCTAAACGACTAATTACCAACTGACTAAAGTTTTGTGCTGAGGCAAAAGCGATACAGGGAATTGCTGCATAAATTAATAGCAGAGAGTAGGTAATTCTTGGACCAAATTTGTCCAAGAGCATCCCTATTATAATCCGAGCAGGAACAGTTAAAGCAACGTTACAAATGGCAAGTGTTCTGATTTGACCTACACTTAAACCTAGGTCTTCTTGTACTTGTGTGGCTAAGGGGGCTAGGTTAAACCAAACCACAAATGTAAGAAAGAACGCAAACCATGTCATGTGTAGAATTTTGTACCTACCCCGTAAAGACCACATTTCTCCGAGCATTTTTTTACCTTCCTTAATTTATCTAATAACTAATAACATCAAAGATGAGTTTTTTTTTGTTGTTTTTAGTTCAAGTAAAACTTGAGCTAATTAGTCAGTATTTGCTTAAGTTTTATCAGGACAAATGTTTAATTTTCCTGACATTAATTTCCACATAGATGTTTGAATGACCATGAGATTAACTATCAAGCTTAATTGCTATTTAAGTTATTTATTAGGTTCACATTTTTGGCTGGGTTATTTGGTATATTTCGTTACTTTTAACCTGAAAAATTGCATTATTTACATAATTAAAATTCTTTTTTTGCATTTAAGCTGGATTGAAATTAGTATGTGAAAGATGTTTAGCAGAGCGATCGCCCCAGTCTGGTGCAAGGGGCTGAAATACCCAGTCTGGGGCAAGGGGCAAGGGGCTGAAGCCCCTTGTCTGGGGCAAGGGGCAAGGGGCAAGGGGCAAGGGGCAAGGGGCAAGGGGCAA
>Ga0209594_1000246_pt1 | contig 38331 bp, 33 predicted proteins | sample AshMeaCrysSpring_FD_184126 | JGI IMG/M metagenome (GOLD analysis project Ga0209594, IMG submission 184126) | Groundwater microbial communities from Big Spring, Nevada to study Microbial Dark Matter (Phase II) - Ash Meadows Crystal Spring... | ecosystem: Environmental > Aquatic > Deep subsurface... | reverse complement strand
TATTTAGGATTTTATCTAGTAGATACAGAAATAGAAGGAGAAAGTTTGGATTGAGATTTAATTTAATCGCTGGGATTTATAATTATGAGTTAAAACTTCAACTTTTATTAGTAGAAAATAATTAGTTTCGCAAGAGGTCTAATGACTAATGACTAATAACTAATGACTAATTTTCACCATCAGAATTAGAGATAAACTTAATCCTAATAGAACGCTCTCCACCTTCATCTAAATAAACCTCAATGGTATCATTAGTTAAAGACTCCAAACAAGTAATAAGACTGCGTAAACTTGGATTACTAGCCCCTGTTTCCACATACAATCTATCAGCTAAACTGCCTATTTTCTTCCAACTTGTATATAGTTTGGTCACGTTTTGTTCTAACTGAATCGCCTGCTTAACTACATCAGCAGTTATTTGTAAACAATCCAAACTTAAAGCTTCTTCTAAAGCCATTTCTATATCAATATTTGCCCTTCTCAATGTTTGTACTTGTGCTGCTGCATCGAGATATTTGGCTAAATTCCTCGCATCAGAAGTTAACTGTTTTACTGTATCCACATCTGGATTTTCTGCCATCTCATTTTGCATTTCTTTGAGATGGGTTTCTGGTAATTTTTCCAATTCTTTTAATAAAGGTGCAAGATGACGAGGAGGAAGAGCGCCAGTTTCTGCCTTTTCTTTTACTTCATCTGGTAATAAATCCGAACTCATAGCTAACCATTCATCAGCTAATTGTTTGACTTCTCTACGAGTGATGCGATCGCCGTTTTGTGCTGCTTCACTTACTAATTTTTGCACTTCTGGGGCTGATTTTGCTGTTTCCACAAATGCTCTTTTACTAAAATTATTAATTGCATCTGGATCTAATTTTCCTTCTGCTAACAAAGTATCTGCACTATTAGCCAATTGAATTAAATTATAAGCTTGTCCCTTAGTTATTTCCCTATTTTTCAACCAATTTAGGAAACCACTTCCTCTTCCATCACCTCCTTTTTTCTCGCGATCGCGTATTGCTCGCAATATTCTCCCACGCCAAATATCTGTTTGTAAATCAAAGCGATCGCATACTTTCCAAATATCATCTAACTGGGATTGAAATTCAGCTTCTGTTATTTCTTCATCCTCTGGATCTGGGATATTAAAATTTAAGTCTGCAGGAATTTCTAATGCAGCTATTAATTCTGAGTCAGATGAGGGAATATCAGCCATTTTTTTTATTACTTTCCTTTTTGTAAAAATTTAGGTTACTTATTGTATATAATAGAATAGAAAAAGTTGATTAGGACATCAGGCAAGGGCGATCGCCCTTGTCTTGTATCTGAATTTTTTATTTTTGAATTTCCAACTTTAACAAGTTAGAAAAAATAAAATATTCCTCTAAGCAAAGGAATATTTTATCACATTATCTATTAGCGGCATCTGTACCGTTATTTTTCTTTTTATTACGCTCTGGGTGGGTTATTCGCTCGCGGATAACCCACACTATATATTAAATTTAATCTCCCAAACAGATACCTAAACCGCGAGCTGTTTTGACCAATGTATCTTCTGGGTTTACTGCTCTGTAATCTTTTATTGCTTCAGCAATGGGTACACTCACCACCTGACGATTTTGCCAAGCTACCATATGGTCATACTTTTCTTGAGCAATCAATTCTACTGCAGCAACTCCAAAAGAAGAGGCGAGAAGGCGATCGACTGGGGAAGGTATTCCACCCCGTTGAATATGACCTAAAACTGTCACCCGACTTTCAGCGCCAGTATTTTTAGAAATTTGGTCAGCAATATATTCGCCAACAGTTCCATAACTACATTCGCCAAATTGCTGTAACTGGGTTAAACTTTCCCCAGACTCAGGAGCGACTGCTTCAGAAATGATCACCAAACAGAAATGCTGTCCCCTTTCTTGACGTTGTTTAATTTTACGACAAACATTTTCTATTTTGTAGGGAATTTCGGGAATAAGAATGATATCAGCACCCCCCGCAATACCTGCATTGAGCGCAATATGTCCAGCATCTCTCCCCATAACCTCCAAAATCATTACGCGGTTATGACTGGCTGCGGTAAAATGAAGGCGATCGAGCGCTTCTGTTGCAATATTCACCGCTGTATCAAAACCAATGGAAGACTCAGTTACTCCCACATCATTATCAATGGTTTTGGGTATCCCTACTAAGTTTATCCCTCCTTGTTGGGCGATCCGACGCAGAATAGCTAAACTGCCATCCCCTCCAATACCAATAAGCGCATCTAACCCTAAACTATGATAACCGTCGATTATTTCCTGAGAACGGTCTTTCAGTGTGCCATCGGACATGGGAAATGCAAAAGGATCGCCTTTATTGGTTGTTCCTAATATAGTTCCTCCCATGGTTAACAGTTGGTCAACATTTTCGATCTCAAACTGTTTTACTTTTGGCGGACGGTGCATTAAACCATGAGTAGCTTCACATATACCTAATACTTCCCACCCATAATTCCCCATCGCACAACGAACTACAGCGCGAATAACAGCATTTAACCCCGCACAGTCACCACCACTGGTAAGAATACCTATCCTTTTTTCTCCCATTTGGTTTACTTGCATATCTTTACTCATCTATTTTCCGCTAACAGGGTCAGCTTTTGTGAGAGTTAATCTTTTTTCTAGAAATTCACCAGTCTTCGTCCCAGGCGATCGCTATTATCACTCAAAAATTTTCCACTGCTGCTATATAATTAATTTCATGGTCAATATTATTATTATTATTATTATAATAATAATTCATAACTAGATGAAACTTTTTTATTTTACACGCAAAGATCAAATTGAAAATTTTGGTGATTCTCTAAATCCCTGGTTGTGGGAACAGTTTATTGCTGAAGAGCTGGATAATGATGAAACAACGGCTTTTGTGGGAATCGGTACCGTATTAAATAATTTACTGCCTCAGAGAGTACCAAATGCGCGTAATTTTGTAGTTTTTAGTTCTGGGGTGGGGTATGGTGAAAATCCTCCAACCATAGACGCTCGCTGGACAATTTATTGTGTTCGAGGGCCCTTATCTGCCCAGAAACTGGGTTTACCCACTTCTCAAAGTGTAGCAGATGGAGCGCTCTTAATTAGGCGCATTTTTCGAGCTACTCAACCCAAAGATTGTAAATTTAGTTTTATGCCCCATGTTGAACATGCAATATTGGGAGATCAACTGTGGATTGATGCTTGTAATCAAGTTGGTATTCGCTATATCGATCCTCGCTGGGATATTGAAACAATTTTATCTTTAATTAGCCGAACTGAAGTGTTGCTTGCTGAAGCTATGCACGGAGCGATCGCTGCTGAAGCTCTCCGTGTTCCTTGGGTTCCTATTGTTAGCAGTTCGAGAATTTTAAGTTTTAAATGGATGGATTGGTGTGCATCTTTAAAATTAAATTATCAGCCTGCTGAGATTATTCCTTTGGTTAGTTGTTATCCTTTTGAGCTAGATCGAGAAAACTTTAATCAAAATTGGTTAGAAGATCTTCAACAGATAGAAACTTCTTCTGCTAAAAAAATTAGAGAAGGTCACATAGAATTAATTGCTGCACAATTGTTTAAGATCGCCCAAACAGCTCAACCAAATCTTAGCAAAGATCAACATCTTGAAAATTTAATCACTGAGCTTGAGGCAAGATTATTTCAGTATAAATTAGATGTAAAATCAGGCAAATTTAGTCATTAGTCCTTAGTTGTTATTTGTTAGTTGTTAAAACAATTTATTAGTATTAATGACCAATGACCAATTTAACTTTCCTTCAAATTTGACAAAATCCGACGTACATTTTCATTTTCTGGCTCTAATTTTAAGGCGAAAGAATAGGCTGATATTGCCTCTTCTTTTTTCCCTTGTTTATTGAAAGCATCCCCTAGATTTTTATACACATTCACAGGTTGTTTTGGTTCTATTTCTATTGCTTTTTGGTAACTTTCTATTGCTTTTGACACATCTTTTTGCAACCAATAAGCATTACCCAAACACAGATAAGCGCGGGGTTTTTCTGGCTCTATTTTCTGAGCTTGTTCATAAGTTTCTATGGCTGTTTCTAACTTACCTAGCTGCTGATAAGTCACTCCTTTTAACAAGTAAGTATCATAGTTACTTCGATCTAATTCTATTGCTTTATTATAACTTGTGATAGCTGTTTCTAGTTCTCCTATTTGACGTTGAATATTACCTAATTGACGATAAAAATGAGGGTTTTCTGGCTCTATTTTTACTGATTCTAAACATATTTCTAAAGCTTCTAAGTATCTTTGTTGCTGGTTGAGAATCGTGACTAGATTTAATCTTGCTCCTCTGTGCTTTTTGTCAATTTCTAAAGCTTTACTATAAGCTATTATTGCTTGGTCAAAATCTTTTTCTTTTTCCCCTAATTTCCTGAGAATATTTGCGAGTTTAATATAAAGTATTGATTGTCGCTCATCAAATTTTATTGCTTGCTCATAATAAACTTTTAAAGCTGCTAAATTATTGTTAGTTATTTTCGGTCTAACATAAAGCAAATCTGGATCTAGTTCAAAGGTTTTTTGATAATATTCAATTGCTTTCTTCTTATTTCCTTGCTGATATTCAATTATCCCCAATAAACAATAAGTATGAGGATGTTCTGGTTTTAATTCAGCAACTTTTTCTAGCATTTCTTTTGCTTGAGCAATTTGTTCTAATTCCTCATAAATTTCTGCTAATTTTTCATAAGCTAATAAGTGTAATTTATCTAAATAAATACTTTGTTGATAACTATCAATCGCTTCTTGAATTTTTCCTTGTTTTTGATAAATTTTTCCTATTTCAAAATATAGTATAGCTTGTTCAGTTGGAGGCTGAATAGCTTGGCGATATGCAATAATTGCTTGGTTTAATTCTCCTTGTTTCTTGAAAGCATTACCAAGATTTGAATAGACTGCTAAATTTTGTTTTGGATTGAGATTAATCGCTTTTTGATAATAAATTACTGCCTGATTAATATCTCCTCTATTAAAATATTGTTCTGCTAAATTAACTAATTGTTCAGAATTTGATAATGCACTTAATTCACTTGATAAATTCTGGTTATTTTCAATTACTTCTACTTCGATAATTGCTGTTTGTGAACCTTGCTGTTTAAACCAAGTTATCCCTTCTTCTACTAAGTCGATTTCTAAACGATAATAACCTAATTTTGTTGGAGCAGTTATAGGTAATATTAGTTGAATTTCTTCATTGAAATGTAACTCTTCATTTAAACAAACCCTGCCATCATTCCATTGAACAACTTTACCGTTTTTATCTAACCAATGATTACCTAACATTATCCCACTTTTAGAAGTTTCTTGCCAATTAATTGGACTAATATTTTTTATTATAACTGTTAAGTTTATTTTTGTATCAGCTTGACAAATTAAGGTCTTTTCAGTAATTATTTGAGCTTGATAAGCTATTTTTGGTAATATTTGAGCTTGATTTTCTTGTGAGTTTGAAGCTAATTCAATTTTAGGTAATTTATCTAAATACTGTTTTAATATTTTAGATGTTATTTGAATATAAGGTTCATTGGCAAATTGCCCATGTGCTACTGGAATTTGTTCTACTTTAAATCCACCTGGATATAATTTCTGAAAACCTATTTCTGGAGATAAATATCTGTGATAAGGGTTAACATGACTTTCTTTACCAACTAACAATAAAACTGGATGTTTAAATGATGTTAATCGAGGCACTTCATATAAACATAGTAAAGATACTTTTTTACCTTTTTCTAGTAATTGATTGGCTATTTGTAAACTTAAAATTCCTCCTTGACAATTTCCTCCTATCAAATATGCTCCATCTGGCTGCACTCTGAGAATTTCATTGACATAATAAGCTGCTAGTGCTTTGAGATTTTCCTCTGTATATTCTATCACTAAATGTAGCGATCGCATTCCATATACTGGCTGCTCTTCTCCCATGTATTTTGCTAATTGTGATAGCTCCCTATATCCTTGTAAACACCAAAATAAAGGCGGTTTTGTTCCATTTAAGTTATGTCCAAATAGTAATAGACCTCTTGCAAAACCGTAAAAAACCCCACCCCAACCCTCCCCTTGGTAAGGGGAGGGAGCCGAACAACCAGGCATTTCCCCCCCTTACCAAGGGGGGGTTAGGGGGGGTTAACACTACTTTCGCAAGAGGTCTAATGATTTGGAATTAATTCTCTCTCCTTTCCACCCAGCGGTATAGGCTAATAGCTTCTGGTATATTTCTGGATTTAAGCTATTTTCTTGTTTAACAATTGTTGTTGGTTCAAGATTTGCTTCTGTTTGGATTTGCTGGTCTAATATTTTAGCAAGATCAGCAATTGTACCCAGTTTTATTAATGCTTCTAAAGGCAATTTTTGCTTAAATTCTTTTTCTATTTCTGCTACTAATTTAGCTGACAATAATGAATTTCCCCCTAAATCAAAAAAGTTATCCTGAACGCCAATATGTTCATAGTGGAAAACTTTTGACCAGATTTTTACCATCGCTTTTTCTGTTTCAGTTTTTGGTGCTACAAATTTTGCTTGCAACTCTTCTTGAGCCAATTTTTCTAATTTATGAATTAGATGATCTAACTCACCTCTCTGGATTTTTTCTGCTAATTTTTTTCTTTTTACTTTACCAAAAGCAGTTCTGGGAATAGTACTTTTAGCAATAGGAATAACGTAGGTTGGTGTGATATTTAGCTGTGTTGCCACAATCAGTCGAATTTGCTTTATTACTTTTATATTTTGTCGGGCTTCATGCAGGGTATTGTTATCTATTGCTGTGGAGTTTGGATTAAAAAAAATGGCGAGTTCATCGGTTGTGCTTTTTGGTTGACGAAACCCACAAGCTACCGTTGCAGAAGCGTCAATTTCTTCTAAAGAATTAACAACTTGTTCAATTTCCTGACAAGAATAATTTTTGGCATTGATAATAATAATTTCTTTAATGCGCCCAGTAATAATTAAATTTCCCTCTTGAATCAAGCCTAAATCACCAGTATTCATCCATCCATCATTAGAAAATAAAGCTTGAGTTGCTTGAGGATCGTCATAATATCCTTTTGTTGTTGATGGTCCGATAACCTGAACGTGACCTATTTCACCTTCATTTATCACAGAGCCTTGTTCATTAATAATCCTAATTGAATAGCCTCGACAAGGGCTACCTAATTGCATATATTGATTGTCATTGTTAGGAAGATTAATAAAAGAGGCTTTTCCACCAACAACAGTGCCACACTCGGTTAAACCATAGCCTGTAGAAATCACATTTGGGTCCAACCCAAAAGGCATTAAACACTTAATAAAAGCTTGATAAGTTTGCGGCATAATTGCTTCAGCACCAATACCAATACTTTTAATAGATTGTAAATTCCAGTGGCGACTGCTTGCTAACTTCACAGCACGCTCAATAAGAGCCATGCCAAAGTTTGTCATATTTGTCTTGCTTACGCTATATTTTTCAATGACATCTAACCAGCGCAAAGGATTGAGTAAAAAATGCTGACGTGGGGAGAAATATTTTATTTTGAACATTGGGATTTGCTATTCTCAAACTTGCAGAAGCATGATCTAAAGGTAACCAGAATAGAGAGGTGATAGTTTCAGGATTTAATGGTTGATCTTGTATAAGTCTATTGACTATTGCTTGACAGCTCAATGACACTAATTTTGCCTTACCTGTTGTTCCAGAACTAAAAAATAAAGCTCCTAAATCTTCTGGATTGCTTTGATAAAAGTTTTCATCAGAGTAAGCTGTTTCAACTTCTTCTAAATAAATTAGACTTGATTTATATTGCCAAAGTTCATCTTTTTCTAAAATTTTAGCCAGTTTTTCAGTTGTCAAAACAACAGGCTGAGAAATAATCTGGAAAACAGTTTTGATTCTTAGTTTTGCTAGGTTGGGTTGACTATGGTTAGAAGAAAATCTAATGGGAATTGGTACAAAACCACCTAGCCAACAACTCCAAAGTACAGCAACAAAATCTTGGCATTCATCGAGGATGACAATAATAAATTGACCAGGTTTTACTCCCTTTTTTCTCATTCCTCCCAAAATACAAGTTGCACGATGCCAAAGTTGAGTATAAGTTAGAATAATTGGGATCTCGCTATCAAATTGGAGGCTAAATAATTGACCATCACTTAAAGATTTTACTTGCTGCTGAAGATAAGCAGATAGGTTTTGATAATTTGCTAAATCACCTTCTAAGAAAGGTTCACCAAGAGACTTCGCCAGTTTTTTCATCTATTTATCCTTTACTTTGTAACTTTTTGAATCTAACAAATTTCCCGATAAATTATAATTTTAGAGTTGAATTTAGGTCATAATTTCTTGCTACTGCCAGAGCGATTACTTCTTGAGCTAGAGGGTTTTGATTCTGCTTTAGTGATTTAATATAAGAACTTCTAATTTTTGCAAATTTTTCTAAATCAAATACTTTAGTATAAAGCTTATGTTTGCCTAGTATTTCAAGTGTTAATAATGTTCTAGCACATTTCCAACATTGGGAACAATTTTCAGCACGATTAACTGCATGAACACAAACATCCAAATAGCGGTAAGATGGCTCAAACTCTGAAACTTTGATGGTTTTCTCAACTCGTGAATATTGACATCCTGTTGAAATAAACTCTGTAGTTTCAGTAGATAAAAGATGAATTGCTGCCGGATCAATAACTGCTCCATCTGGGGATTCTTTAATTATACAATCTTCGTATTTATGAGCAGAAGCATAAAAATATTTGCCAACAAGTTTTTGGAATAACAAAACAGCAGAAACGTTTCTAGTTGTATGAGTATTTTGAAAGTTTAATTTTAATATTTGATGCAAATTGGAGTCTATTTTTATAAAAGGTAATTCATATTCCTGGGCAAATTTTAATAACCTTTGATAACGTTTTCTAAAAAGTTCTTGCCCTCCTGCTCCATGAGAACCAACATTATTAAATACAAGATGGGTAATTTTATAACTTGTAGGTATTTTTTCGATAAAATGATCGATAAAGGTACAAAAGGAGTCAATACCACCAGAAAATCCTGTTGCAACCCCATTTTGTACTTGAGTTATTTTGCCGCTATTTAATTCTTTGGGAAAAATCTTGATTTGATGGAGAGAGGGAATTAATAGGGTTAAAATTTTCATTAAATAGTGAGTTAGATGATAAAATAAGCGTTCAGAAATCATACCATCAATATAGATATTTTCATTATGCTCCATGGCTAAAATTAACAAACCAAGTAAAAAAGCATCTGCATTTTCTGTTGTTAGAAATTCACTGTATTCTTGGTCAACTGAATACCAAAGTCGTACCTTACCTTGAGAATATTCTACAATCGTACTAATTTGGCTATCATTAACTAATTCTGGTGAACCAATGCGCATGATCTTAAATCTTTGGTTAAGTACTTGTGCAAAATTAATGTCCAAGGGGCAAGGGGTTTAAGCCCCTTGTCTGCAGTTTTTTCAAAAAAAATATGCCATGAATTTTGTTTACCTACTTATTAATCATCAGTCATCAGTCATTAGTATTGATATTTGGTTCTCAAAACTCAAAACCAATGACCAATAAACAAACTTTAAATTAACCCAAACCTGGGATCACTTTCTGCTTAAATTTCTTCATAGCTTCATCAGTTACATCAGAGTAACGTAACTCACCACAGAGAATTTTTGCCATGAGTTGACCTGCATATGGTTTTTTCACTGCTATTTTATAGGCAATACCAGTAAATTGATAAAATAGTCCTGCTAGGTTTTTAGCCAGTCCTAAATCATTACCCCATTCTTTTTGAATTATTTCTGTATATTCTGATAAAGCTTCTGCATTACCAGCTAAAGCTGTATCAACTGCTTCTGCTGCTTTTAAACCAGAGAAAATAGCCTGGCGAACACCTTCTCCAATTAAAGGATCAACTATTCCCGCAGCTTCTCCTGCAATAACAGCCCTATCTGTATGCAGAGGTTGTTGTTTGTTCCACAATTTTAGGGTGCTTTCAAAGTATTGACTATTTGCTAGGTTTAAACCTGATTTTGTGGCGTAGTTTTCTAACTCTTTTTTAAGTTCTTGAGGTTTTCCTTTCCCTTTAAAATATCCGCCACTGATGGAGTAACCATCGGTTTTCGGAAAATTCCAGATAAACCCATTATTGAGTAACCCAAATTCAAAATTAGCAGTGTTAAGTTTTTCTGCTGGTACTTCAGCTTTCACATCTAACAATGCTGCAATGAAGGTTTCACCACCTTTAAAACCTAACCAGGAAGCCATTGGGCCTGTTGCTCCATCGGCTGCAATAAGATAAGATGCGGTATAAGTCTCATTTTTGGTGGTAACAGTCCAACCATCTGCTTTTGAGGCAATGCTAGTTACCTCTGTGTTATCTTTAAACTCTGCACCCTGTTTTTGCGCTTGTTCGATGAGAAACTGGTCAAAAACATCCCGCCTCACCATCCACATGGGTTCAATATTTTTTAATTCTATTTGCACTGGATCTTCCAATTTCCGCGTAAATTTTACTTTAGAAACGGTATTGTTGATCACTGGAGTGAAGTCAAAATCCAACAATTTGCCTACTGCTGGGGATACTCCCCCTCCACAGGGTTTAGAGCGTGATAAGCCTGCTTTTTCCAATACCAATACCGATCGCCCTTGTTTCCCTAGTTTATATGCTGCTGCTGCTCCCGCTGGTCCTGACCCTACTATAATACAATCTAACATGCTCGTTTCTGACTCTAGGATGTTGATAAATTCAAGCAGAATGATAATAACCTAATTTTTACTTTGAAAGCAACTACTTTTTTTATGCAGCTAGATATTTCTTTTTAGTATTATTACTCGACATTTAAACAATTAAATGTTACCAATTGATCGTGAATAATTTTTAAGTTATTCATTTTCCATAGTAGACCTGTTGCGACCCCCCCTTAAACCCCCCCTAACCCCCCCTTAATAAGGGGGGGGAAATGTCTGTTTTTTGGGAATTTTCCCCCCCTTATTAAGGGGGGGTTAGGGGGGGTTAAGGGGGGGTCGCAAAAGGTCTAGTAATCAATTCAATTTAAACAAATATTGAGGGTAGTCACTGCACCACTATCAGTGAAGTAATCGCTTAAATTGCTGAGTGTTACACTACCACCTCTTTCTCTTTCAGAGTCCATTTGCTCAAAAATTAATTCATTTTCGCTAGTATGACAACCGCCTGAAAAAGATAAATCATCACTTGAATTTTCCTGAATTTTGTTAGTATGTAAATTGCGATTAAGTTTCATAGTTTTTGTCCTAAATTTTATATATTTCTATAATTGAGAGTAAAGTGAAAATCCTTTGTCACCCTCACCAGGATTTTCATGCCTCGATCTACACCTCATCTTCTCACATTATTTTTTACGCATCAGCGGGATTGTGTATTAAAACTTTACATTTTAAGTGTAGTGATTCTTGAGAATAGTTTGCATTAATCCAAAATTTGGCAGCAAAAGATACAAAAAAATCAGAAAAAGTGAAAATTAACTTCACAAAAAATTCATTTATTCTAGCCCTCAAAAAGAGTATTTTCCATGAGAACAAGCGGTTTTATTGAGGTCTTTTGTAGTAAATCCTCGCAAAATTTAGCAAAAAGTGAGAAGCAAATCAGTAACAAAAAAAGGTGTTTAAGCTTTTAATTTATTTTTTCGATTTTGAGGGTTTGATATTAGTAATAAAATCAATGTGGTTTTAAGAAAATGTGCAAAAAAGATTTTAGCTAAATAAATATATTCACTTAATGAGATTTCTCTAAATGTGTGAATTGACTAATGAGAACTTGGTAACTGGGATTAACTTGACTACAAATAATTATCAGTTGATGTTTAGTTTTTTTTGAATTTTCGCCCCCCAGTAAAAAATCTTGAGCTACCCAAAAGCAGACTTTTGAATAATCACTGCAAGCAACTAAGTTGTCTAACATAGTAACAAAAACAAAAGGCAATCAATGTCTGATCAAAAATTTATTATTAAGAAAAGAACCACAGAGCAAATTTTACTTTTAAAATTATTAAGAAAAGTAAAATTTGCAAAAATAAGCCAGGCAACTGCGTAAAATCCAGTGATTATACTTGAGAAGCAAATAGAAGCAAATGAGCGATCACCAGGAAAAGTCCCCAGAGGTAGGAAAAGATGAATGCTAAAGAACTAGATCAAATCTTAAAAAAACTAGCATTAGAAGTTCAGCGACATCCGCCTTTAAGTAAGGGACGAAAACAAGCATTTACCAAACTTTGGAATGTGATTTTTCAAAACTCTTATAAACTGTGTCGTCCTTATAAAGGGCAATTTCAAAACTCTTATGAAGAGATTTATGCTCAAGTACTGCAAAAACTCTGTTTATATATCTGGGAAAACATTGATAAATATGACACGTCAAAAGGAGAATTTCTCCAATGGTGTAACAACTTTTTATTAATGAGACGCTTTTTTCTTGAAGCTTGTCAAGAAATTATGCCCGAATATAACCGAGGATTAAAAAGATTATCATTAGATGATTTAAGCAAAAGTGACACAAACAAAGTAAACAGTCAATTACCTCCAACCCTTTCAGAACAAGTGATTCAGTACATAGAAGAAGACCCAGAAGGAATATTTAGAAGCACCTATACCTCCAATAATCCAGCCGCTAATTTCCAAACGATCGCTCTGAAATTAGTCAAAGAAAGATGCTCATGGAACACAATATCAGCGGATTTAGGAGGACTTAAAATTTCTACATTAAGTAGCTTTTACCAAAGGACTTTAACTAAGTTTGCCCCCAAATTCAGACAATATTTGAGTGAATAAAAAACGGAGAACAGATTATGAGATTTACACCAGAAAAATTAACTTTTACAGTACCTTTAACCCTGAAAGCACATCAACTAGCCCAAAAGTTTTATCAACATCAATCTCATCAGGAAAAAGCTAAACAAGTATACCTTAATACTTTGGCAGTTTATGCAGCCAATTTTTACCTAGGTTGTTTAGGAATTGAAACAGACTTAAAAGCAAGTGATAGCCAAAATACCTTAATGCAAACATTTGGCAATATTGCAGATTTAGAAATAAAAGGGAAAGGAAAAATTGAATGCCGTTATGTGTTGCCAGATTCAAAAATAGTAGAAATTCCCGCAGAAACATGGTCAGATAGAATAGGTTATGTAGCAATTCAATTTGACCGAGAATTAACGGAAGCAAAATTACTGGGATTTTTACCAAAAGTACCAGAAGAAGTAGAAGAATTATCTCTGGAAAATTTTCAGAGTCTGGAAGATATGTTAGAATATCTTCAGGAAGAAAAACAAGCGCTAAACTTAAGCACTTGGCTATATGAAAATGTATTTGCTCCTGGTTGGCAATCATTGGAAACTCTTCTACAACCTCAACAACTTGACTTAGCATTTAGAATGCGAACCAGCAAAATAATTGCAAGTAATACGGTGAAGGAAAGCGTCGAAAGATGTAAACTCATCTGCTTGGAAAAAACAGGAGAAGAAATGGCTCTATGTGTCGCCATGCAGCAAAGTGTTGAGGGAGAGGAAATAAAAATCTGGGTGGAGTTATATCCCAGAGGAGAAAAAAACTATTTACCAGTAGGAATAAAACTGATGATACTGGATGAAGAAGGAACAGCAGTAATGCTAGCTGAAACTAGAAATAACAAAAGTATCCAGTTTGACTTCACAGGAGAACCAGGAGAACATTTTATGGTAAAAGTGGCTTGTGATGATATCAGCATAACAGAGCATTTTATAGTCTAAAAAAAGGGGCAAATTATGAGTAAGTTAGTCATGCTTAAACTGGATGGAGACTTGGAAAACCAAGGGTTTAGAGTAACTCTCCAAATGGGTGAAGAAACCTCACTACCAGAGGTGGAAATGACTGGCTATTTGCCCCCAGCAAAAGAATTAGCCCTTCAAATACGTAACCATTGGGAAGAAAAATATCGCCCATTGGGAGCACCTTATAGAATAAAAGCAGGGAGAATAAATTACGACGGTTCAGTAAAAGCAAGAAAATTAACTGAATGTAAAACATCGGCACAAAATTTAAGCGATCGCCTCAACGCTTGGTTAGAAACAAAAGAGTTTTGCATAATAGAAAGAATAATGCGGACAAAATTAAACCCAGATCAAGAGTTACGGGTATTAATTCGCACTGAAGATAACAAATTATTAAAATTACCTTGGCAAAATTGGAATTTTATTAAAGATTATCCCCAGGCAGAAGTTGGTTTGAGTTCACTAAAAAATCAAAAATTAAGCTTAAATCCAACAAATACAGAAAAAGTAAAAATATTAGCAATTTTAGGCCATCGAGAAGGAATAGATATAGAAGCAGATAAACAGTTATTAAAAGAAAGTTTACCTAATGCAGAAATAGTTTTTCTAGTTGAACCCAAAAGAGAAGAAATAAATGATAAATTGTGGGAAAAACCCTGGAAAATTATCTTTTTTGCAGGGCATAGTGAAACACAAGCAGATGAAGGACGAATTTATATTAATCCCCAAGATTATTTAACTATTGATGACTTGGGATATGGATTAAGTAAAGCAGTAAAAAATGGCCTGGAATTAGCAATATTTAACTCCTGTGATGGGTTAGGATTAGCAAAAGGGACAATTAATTGGCAAATACCTCAAATGATTGTTATGCGAGAATTGGTGCCAGATCAAGTAGCACACAAGTTTTTGCGCTATTTTTTGCCAGTTTTTGCAGGGGGTAAATCTTTCTATGGTGCAGTGCGAGAAGCAAGGGAAAGGCTACAGGGAGTAGAAGATGAGTTTCCCTGTGCAACTTGGCTACCTACAATTTGGCAAAATCCAGGGGCTATACCTCCAGTTTGGCAAGATTTGTACCACATACCAGAAACGCCAAAAAAAGAAAAACAACCTCTCTGGCAGAGTTTGGTTGCAAGTTTGGTGGTGACAACTTTGGTTTGGGGAGTGCGCTCCTTGGGTTTACTCCAGGGATGGGAAATTGATACCTATGACAAATTCATGGGTTTTCGCCCTCGAGAAAACCCAGATGAGAGAATTTTATTAGTTACTATCACTGAAGAAGATGTGCAAAATCAACCCGCAGCAGAAAGAAGAGGTGCATCTCTCTCAGATCATTCCCTGGATTTATTACTCACTAAATTGGAAAAATCTCAAGCAACGGTGATCGGTTTGGATATCTATCGGGATAACCCAGCTCAATATGAGCATTTAGCCGCAAAAATGAAACAAAGCGATCGCTTATTCGGAATTTGCAAATACGGTGTTCCTGGTGTTCCCCCAGCCCCTGAAATTCCCGCCTCACGCCAGGGATTTAATAACATTGTGCTAGACTCTGACGATATTCTCCGTCGCCATCTCCTCGCAGTAGAATCACCAGAACCTTGTCAGAGTATCTACTCCTTCAATTTTCAACTTGCACTGCGTCATTTAACCAGTGTTGCTCCAGAAATAGAATTAATTCCCAAAAACTCCCAGAGTTATATTCAGTTAGGAGACGTAGTTTTTCAAACCCTAGAAAAAAATACTGGCGGTTATCATGATTTAGATAATCGTGGTCATCAAATATTAATTAATTACCGTAATACTCCCCAAATAGCCGAAACGGTAACTTTAACTGAATTTATAGAGCAATATGCTCCAGAGGACATAGGATCTCGTATAGTTTTAATCGGCACCATAGCTCCCAGTTTTAATGACCATCGCTGGCGTACCCAAGTAGGGAAAATAACAGGATTAGAAGTGCAAGCACACCTATTAAGTCAAATACTCAGTACTGTTTTGGATAATCGCCCTTTAATTTGGACTTTACCAAAACCTGGAGAGTTACTCTGGATTTTTTCGAGCTCTGTTGTGGGGGGTATAATTGTTTGGCGCTATTATCAAAAGCGCAACTTATTCATAGTTAGTGGAGTTGCTTTGATCATCCTAATTGGTAGTTCAGGAAGTTTACTGATTTTCGCTGGTGCTTGGTTACCTGTAGTTCCCTCAGTTGTAGCATTAGTATTAACAGAAACAGCAGTAATTTTTGTTATACCCGAAGCAAAAAAAATGTTTAAAAACCATCAAGTATTTGAGGCAAATAGAATGTCCTACTAAAGTTTATAATGATAACCAGAACTTAATGAAAATCAGTAGATTTTTGCTTGTCTTTATTGTTGGGAAAATGTTAAGTTTTATAACAAAATAAATTGATTGTCATCAAAAAAAGGAAAAATAATGCCAGTAATTAATAAAAACATAACCAACAAAAATTACAGCCAACTCCCTTAAAATCTAAATAAATCTATTGATTTTTGAAAAAAGAATCAAATATACAAAAATATAAATTAATTAAGTTCTATGGTTAGAAAAAAAACAATAAAACTGTTTATGTTAGCTTTGAGTCTTGTATATATTCAAAGCTTTCCCCCTTCCGTATTGGCAGAATCAACAATTCGTTTTATACCTTCTCAGAAAATTCCAACTCCTGATAAAAAAGGTACACCAGATAATGATACAGGAACTGGAAGTAGAAGTCAAACTAACTGTCCTCAAAAAGATATACCCCTAACTCCTCTAGTAGGAGGGAAAGAAAACTTAGAGTTAACTTTAACTACAAGCACTCATCCAACTTTCTGGTTTTATGTACCTTATACCGCAGAAGAAGTTGTATCTGGAGAGTTTTATTTGCAGGATCAAGAAGGAAATAATATCTTTGAAACAAAAATTACTCTACCAACGGAACCAGGAATAATTGGTATTAGTCTTCCTCCCGAAATCAAACCATTAGAAATAAACTATCAATACCGTTGGTATTTAGTGATTAATTGTCCAGAAATTGAAGGAGAAAATAATTCTAGTCCAGCTTGGGTTGAAGGTTTAGTACAAAAAATACCTCAAGAGCAAATCACTACATTTTCCACACTTCCACCCCTAGAAAGAATTGAAATTTACGCCGAAAATGGCATCTGGTATGATACTTTAACAGAATTGGCAAAATTGAAAATTGCTCAACCAAATAGCCAAGAGTTAATCACTATTTGGTCAAATTTATTAAACTCTTCTACAGTAGGTTTAGAAACTGTATCCCAAAAGCCTATTCTGGGTATAATAAACAATTTAGTTATTAGTCCTTAGTCATTAGTCATTAGTAAAACATTATGATATTTTTTTGAAAATTTAAGAGTTTCCTAGAAGAAATACATAAGACTAAGGACTAAGGACTAATGACTAATGACTAATGACTAATGACTAATGACCAATGATTAAATTATAACCAATTGCCAATAATCACAAAAGGGGCCCAATAATAAAAACGATTATAGTCAGTATCAGGATAGTTTTTTAAAAGAGCTAATTGAGCTTGTCTAACCGCTTCTGCTTTAGTTAACTGGGGGTTTTTTAACTCTTGGTAAAATTGCTGCATAAACTCAGCAGTAGAAGCATCATTTACCTGCCATAAAGTAGCCAGGGTACTCCTTGCACCTGCTTTGATGGCAACTCCTGCTAACCCTAAAGCTGCTCTTCTGTCTCCCGTTGCTGTTTGACAAGCACTGAGAATTAATAATTCAACAGGTTTTGACTCATTATCAATATTCAACTGTAGCAAATTATCAAAATCTTTAACTTTTATTTTTTCATTCCAGTCGAGAATATATGTGTCTTCTGGGTTAGAACTAAAATTACCATGAGTAGCTATATGCACAATAGAAAAGTTATTTGAGTTGAGTTGCTTTTCCACATTACTTTGAATAAACTCCTGCCCGAAAAGTGTTTCCCCCGTCTGAATTTCATTATTAATATCTTCAATTTCCCGCCCAACATTTGGTAATGGTGCTAAACCTTCTTCTTGAAAACTTGGAGCATCAGTAATTCCCGCAATTAAAGCATTTATTTGTTCTCTAGAAGTTGGTTGAGAAGAGTCTAACAATTGCAAACTAGGAACAATAGCAATACCATACTTTTCTATTAAATATTCTTTCCCATCATAAAGAGCTGCCATAGGTATATTTTGGAAGAAACTATCTAAAACAAATACCAAAGTTTTAACCCCAGCTAACTCTTCAGCAAAAGGTTTAATTAACCAATCATAGATTTCACTGAATAAAATTTCAGCATCATTATTTTGAATTGGTGTAAGTAGATATTCACGCAGATTTTTCACTGTACTCTCAAATTCATTTTTAGATAATTTAGTTACTTCGTGACGTAAAGGTTGTCCAGGTAAAGCAACAATTATATCTAAACTGTCTTCTAACAGAATAGGATAAATTAAGGCTGCATTTGGATCTGCTTTAAATATTTGTTCTACTCGCTCTTTTAATACTGTTATTGGATCTTCTGCTTGATAAATCCTTTGATTTGTAGTCAAAAATTCTGGGTCACACCGCAGAAAATTTTGCAGTTCAGCTATTTGTTGCGATTCTACATAATTTATAGATTTCCATAAATTATCTTCAGATTTACTTGCATCAGTTGTTAACAACAAACTAACTAATTGTCGATATAATGGTTCTACTTTATTCCAAATTGAAAATTGCACATTTGAATCAATGGTAAGTAAATCTTTGCGCACTGATTCTAAACTTTTAGCTGCATTATCGTAAGCAGTAATAGCCTTTTCTTCTTCTCCCTTTGCTGCCAATATTCTCCCTAACTGCCATGAATATTCATAAGATATATCAGGCGCATCTTGAGCTAAATATAAAGCCTGTTCTGTCCATTTTTTCGCTATTTCATAGCATTCTTCAGCAGTTTGACAAACATCTTGATTTACTAATTCTTCATTAGTTGCTAACAACCAAGCCAGATATTCATTTAACCCGCCCCAATTACCTAAAACATAAGCCTTTATCCGCTTATCTTCTAAATATTCCGCCTCCTTTGTTGCTATTTTCATCTGTTCAACAATCTGGTCAATTGCAGCATTATTTTGTTGCAAACAAGCCAAAATTTTCGCGTAATTTATCCTGGCATATACTCGCGCTCTACTCAAAGGAATTTCATCAAGATTAATTGCTTTTAATAATTCTGCTGCTTCTGAAAATTTACCCATTGCTAAAAGTAAGCTGAGGCGATTTAATTGGGCTTTAGTTTTTATGGGTTTTACTTCTGCTTGTTGATAATAGCTCAAAGCTTGTTCATAATCAGAAATATCTAACTCATTGTATGAATTGTTAACCTCACACCGCCAGGGTATATAATCGTAATTGGGGGAAGAAAGGCGATCGCGTTTTAAATTTCCCATTACTCGATAAGTATTCCCCAGACTCAAAAATGTAGCAGCTTTTTCTGATGCTAATAAGTTTTTATTTACCAATAATTCCAACACCAATTGTGATTGTTCCAAAATCCCCATTTCCCGTAAAATATCCCCCAAATTGCGCCAACCATCCAGATAAACGGGGTCATTTTTTGCTAAAATTCTTTTACTTTCTGACTTTAATATTTCCTGAGTTAACTCTTCACAGTTTAAAATGTCAATTTGGAGAGCTTCAATTATTTTTTGGCAACTTTTAGGATAAAAACCCAAGTTTTTTAAGGCTTTAGCAGCTAATATTTTACTTTCTACTTTTCCTGCTTCATTTCCCAACTTAGCATATATTTTTTCCGCATCTTCCCAACTATAAAAAGCCTCTTTTACTTTACCCAAAGCTAACTGAGATTTTCCCAAATTAGTTAATGCTATTGCAACTTCTAACTCTTTATCTTGAGCTGAAAACATCTCAATTGCTTGTTGTAAATTCTTAGCAGCTTCCTCATATAATCCTTCTTGGTAATTAATCTCTCCTTGATTAAAATATTCTTGGCCAGTAGCTTGAGATAACACTGGAGCTATACTAACTGTTAAAAATATACCTAAAAACAATAAAATTAACCAACGCCGCCAATATTTGAGAGCGATTTTGTCCAAGAAATCGAGGTTAAAATAATTGTGTTTTTTAGCCATAATTTTGGTTAATTTTGTTTTTGACATTCAGGACAAAAATGAGTTGATCTTCCGCCTAATTTTATCCTAGCAATAGAAGTTCCACATACACGACAAGGTTGACTTGTGCGCCCATAAACCCAGGCTACACCACCATAATTACCATTAACTCCCATTACATTGAGAAAATCGCTAAAAGTTGTGCCACCAAAGTCAATAGCAGTTTGTAAAACTTCAATAATTGCCTGGTGGAGAAGTTTTATTTGTTTTTCTCTTAAATTACAAGCAATTTCTTCTGGATTTATTTGACTTTTAAACAACACCTCATCTGCATAAATATTACCTATTCCTGCCACAAATTCCTGAGCTAATAATAAAGTTTTAATCTTGCGCTGACTTTTAGTGATTTTTTGTTTAATATATTCTACAGAAAACTCAGGAGAAAAAGGCTCAGGGCCTAATTTTCTTAAACCAGTAATAATGGTTTCTGGGGTTTCCGTAGGCGGTACCCACCAAATTTTGCCAAAAGTGCGGGTATCGATAAAACGTAACTCCTGGTTATCTTCCAAAAAGAAACGTACGCGGGTATGTTTTTGTAGGGGAGTATCCTGGTTAAGCAAAAAAAATTGACCACTCATACGGAGGTGAACTCCTAACCAACCACCAGGGGAGAGTTCAGCATATAAATACTTACCTCGTCGATACCAATGGGCGATCGCCTTCCCTGTTAAACCCTGCCAAAATTCTGCCACAGAAAAGGGGTAAGCAAGTGTATTTGTGAGCAACACTTCCCCACCCCTAATATGTAGTCCGCAGGTCAATTTATTTAGACCCTGGCGGACTGTTTCCACTTCTGGAAGTTCAGGCACAATTAATCAAATTAAGCTTTTGATTTTGCTGCTGCAGGTTTCTTAGCAGGAGCTTTACCATCAGTAACTTCTTCGAGTTCATGTTCTGCGAAGTTATTAGTGTTAACTCCAGTAGGACTACCACTAAAACCGTTATAGTTCACCTTATCAAAGCGAACGATCACAGGATAGAGGATACCGCTTTTATCAACACTAGCAACTGTGCCAACATCTTTATACCAGTATGATTCTTTCCGAAGGATTCTAACTTTGGATCCGCGTTGAATTGCCATAAATTGCTTTTATCTTAATGACCTAGCTAAAATGTTACTATTCAAAACGGTACTTGATGTTAATTTTTCACTTTAAGTTTTATTAAGTTTCTTGCCATCGTACTCGGACAAAGTTAGCAGTCCTTCCCCAGAAGTCTTTACTTGGGCATATTTGCTCTATTTCAAGATTAAAGGGGATAGAGGTTGTCAGGTATTTTTGGGCGGTCATACCTAAATCTGGTGCTAGTTGTGCTGCTGTAGTTGCGGCTAAACCCATACCAATGATTTGAGCGATGGGATTACGTGGAAGAAGAAAGTGAGCACCTAAACTCAGTCCTGCGGTTAAAACCATTGAAACTGACAAATTTGTGCCACAACGGGGATGAACTGCTAAATTCCATTCTCCTGTTTTAAGGCGACTGAGTGCTGTTCTCACTGCTCGTTGTAAATCTAAGGGATTTACTTTTCCATATAAATAAAATCCCTGGTCAGTAGACAGCCCCCCTAAACTTTCGTTATCCACAAGAGAGCCTTCAGTTTCACTCAAAACCCAAACAGTGGCGTGTTCCAGGGCATGTACTTGGCGCAACATCAGTATTTCTTTTAGTCCTGGAATAAACCCTAACTGTTTGAGCAAATCAGTATCTTGTGTGGGTTGAGGGTTAAAAAAATCTAAATCTAGAAAATTGCCAGTACTGGCGGAAGTTGAATTAGTCATTGGTGGTTATTGGTAGTGAGCAATACATTCTTAATTTCCACTTTACCCTTTTGGCTTAGGAAATGGCGGAAATGTAAAAGTTTGTGAAAAAAGAGTTATTCTTGCGAGTTATCTTTTTGTAATTCTTGTGGAATTATACAGCAATTAACATCATCGAGACAAACTTTCCCCCACTGTAGCGCCCAACGCACTAATTCCACTCTGTTTTCAGTGTTGGTTTTAGTGAGAATGTTACTGATATGGTTATCTACTGTTCTTTTACTGATTTCTAGCTTTGCGGCTATGTCGTGGTTGGTTAAGCCAATAGCTACAAGTTCTAGGATTTCCATTTCTCTGGTTGAAAGCGATGCTGGGTTATTCAATTTAGGACTTTCCATAAGTATTTTTTCTAAAGTACATTTACTTATCTTTATTTATATTAACCATTTGCTCAATAACAGTTGTGGCTTGTTAATTTTGACCTTGGATTTTTTTCTGATTATCATTTTTAATAATTGGATTTTATCTCCTTTTTTCATATGGATAACTACACATTTACAGCTAATATCTTAAGAAAAGTAAAAACAATTGGAGTGCGATTTAATTTGACCTGGGGTTATTTTCCTGTGCCTTACAAAGTTTCATGGCTCAATTCAGCAACGTCTACAAAAGGTAAAAAGAGAAGGAAAAAGTTTATAACTCAAAAGCAAAACATTCACTTTTTCCTTAATACTTTATTGCCCCCATTTTCACTCTAAATATAGCGTTTCTCTTAGTCTCGAGGTACGGACAAGGGGCGGTATCGCCCCTTGTCTTACCAAGAAAAACTGTAACTCACCACTATGATAATTGCTATATACAAGATTCATAAATAAGTTAATCTTCCAAAAATTTTTTTTAGGTCCTAACAATTACCTTGTTATAGCATTTCTATTATGGAGAGGCAATGGGCTCCCATCCCATTGTCAAAGGTCTATGATTGTGATTTTCACGCTTCTGGACTCGCTATAGTAAATAATAAATTAACAATTGTTAAGGGTTATTTGAATCATAACTTCATCTTTTTCTCCTGCCGCCCAATTAGCAAAATGCCTAGCTAAAGGGGGCGCAAATATCAAAGTACTGGTAAAACCATTGAAAAAATGAATACCTTTAAAGCCATTAATTGCACCAACCAAAGGAAGAGAATTAGGAGCAAAAGCTACTAAACAATTGCGCCAATTTCCTGGTAAATTTGCCAAAGCTGGAAGAATTTTACCTACTCCATTTCTAATGGTTTCTTCGCTTATTTTTGGGTTAATTTCTGCTTCTGGATCGGTGATAATTTGACTTATTTGACCGAGGCAAAAACTCCCATCTAAAAATTGAATTGCACCTGCTTCCATTACTCCTGTTATTAACTCTTGAGTTTGTTTTTCCCATAACTCTTCCATTTCTGATTTAACTGCAGTTGCTTCTAAATTTAAGCGTTGTAATTTGGCTGGCATTACCAAAGTTTTAAGTTGAATTTCACTTGGTGGAGTTCTAATTAATTGTGCATGAGTAAAATAAACTTTTACTTTAATACCTACTTTTTGCAGCAGTGAACGACTAAAACCCCCTGCACAAACTACTGTATTTTCTGCATAGTAGTTATTTTGCCGAGTTTTTACCCCTAAAATGGTTTCTTTTTCTTGCAGTAGTTCTATTACTTGCTCAATGATTATTTCTTGTTTAAGACGGAGAAAAGCTTGTTGATAAGCTAGGTTAGTTTCTTCTGGGTGAATGTGACCATGAGGTAATTGGAGAACACCAGCGATCGCCTTTGGGTTTAATAATGGTTCCAACTTGCAAGCTTCTCCCACATCCAGCAAACGGGGAGTAATAGCAAACTGTGCATAACCTGCGGCTACTTCCTGGGGGTCATCTTCTGCATTTATAGTTAAAACTAGGTCTAACTCTCTAAACTGAGTATCAGCAGCTAACTCTGCGGATAACTGGCGATGAATAGCTATTCCCTCTTGACAGAGTTGGCGGGTTAACTTAGTAGTACCTGACCAATAAGCTAGTCCACCATAACTGTAAGCAGTAGCATTTTGAGGGCGGACATCTTTCTCTAACAAAAGTACACTCAAGCCTTTTTTTGCCAGTTCGTAGGCTAATGCTGATCCAGTAATTCCCCCACCGATTACAATCCAATCATATTTTTTCATCTTTGTTTACCATTGTTTCATAGCCCGTGCCATTTGGCGATCATCTTCACGGCGCTTAATTGTTTCGCGTTTATCATGGAGTTTTTTACCTTTACCTACCCCTAAACTTAGTTTGATCCAGCCCTTTTTAAAATACATTTTCAATGGTACTAAAGTTAAACCTTTTTGTTCTAATTGACCAATGAGTTTATTAATTTCCTTGCGGTGTAACAAAAGTTTACGAGTGCGGCGAGGATCATGGTTAAAATATTCTCCACTAGCTTGATAAGGTGAGATATGCACATTAATTAATAAAGCTTCTCCGTTGCGAATAAGACCATAACCATCTCTTAAATTTACTTTACCTGCTCGAATAGATTTTACTTCTGTACCAGATAACTGTATTCCCGCCTCATAAGTTTCTAATATTTCATATAAAAAGCGTGCTTGACGGTTATCGCTAATTATTTTGATTCCTTCTTCTTTATTACCCATATATTTATAGCCTTGTGTTGATGGATACAAAACTTTGCCACTAGTTTTTCAGGATAACACAAAAACATTTTCTCCATCCCTTGACATTTGCTGAAAAAAGAGTAACATTAGCTCATTGGTCATTCGTCGTGTAGTAAAATATATACTTCATAAAGGAATATTAAGGATGCAGAGGCAAAAATCACCTCAAAAGGGTGAAAAGCAAATTTTCCAAAGAATAAAAACCCTTACAGTAACAATTATTTTGCTGTTGAGTAGTTGTTTTTTACCTAACTCCAATGTACTAGCCGCTACTTATTCAGCTAGTGTTAACACTCCAGAAACACCTCAAGCTTCCAAACCTAATATTGTGGTTATTTGGGGGGATGATATTGGACAAAGTGATATTAGTGTATTTACTAAGGGGATGATGGGTTTTGAAACGCCTAATATCGATCGCATTGCCAAAGAGGGGATGTTATTTACCGATTACTACGCCGAGCAGAGTTGTACTGCTGGGCGTTCTTCTTTTATTACGGGTCAAAGTGTGTTCCGCACTGGTTTAAGTAAAGTTGGTCTTCCTGGTTCTGATTTAGGTTTACGTCCTGAAGATCCTACTATTGCTGAAATGCTCAAACCTTTAGGTTATTCTACGGCTCAATTTGGTAAAAATCACCTGGGTGATAAAGATGAATTTTTACCAACCAATCACGGTTTTGATGAATTTTACGGCAATTTGTATCACCTCAACGCTGAAGAAGAGCCAGAAAATCCTGATTACCCTAACCCAGAAGAATATCCTAATTTTCGCAAGAATTTTGGGCCACGTGGGGTAATTCATAGTTTTGCTGATGGACGCATTGAAGATACTGGTCCGTTGACTAAAAAACGCATGGAAACCATTGATGATGACATTGCCAATCATTCAGTGGAATACATCAAGAAACAAGCCACTACTGGTGAGCCTTTCTTCATGTGGACAAACTTTACCCATATGCACTTTCGCACCCATCCTAAACCTGAAAGTGTAGGACAAGCTGGACGTTGGCAGTCTCCTTACCATGATACAATGATTGACCATGATAAAAATGTAGGTCAAATTCTCAACGCTTTAGACGAGGCAGGATTAACAGAAAATACCATTGTTATCTATGGTACTGATAATGGGCCGCACATGAACACTTGGCCAGATGCGGCCATGACTCCTTTCCGAGGTGAAAAAGATACTGGTTGGGAAGGTGCTTTTCGTGTACCTTTTATGGTACGTTGGCCTGGTCATATTCCTGCTGGGGCAGTTTCTAATGAAATCATGTCTAATTTGGATTGGTTTCCTACTTTAGTAGCTGCAGCAGGTGATGTTAATATAACAGACAAACTTCTCAATGGTTATAAAGTTGGGAATAAACGTTTTAAAGTTCATTTGGATGGTTATAATTTCTTACCATACCTAACAGGAGAAACCGACAAAGCACCGCGTGAAGAATATTTCTATTTTTCTGATGATGGTGACTTGTTGGCCATACGTTATGACAATTGGAAAATTCATTTTGCTCAACAACGCACAGAAGGTACTTTAGCTATTTGGGGCGAACCTTTTGTTAAAACTCGTATTCCTTGGCTCTATAATCTCCGTACTGATCCTTATGAACGGGCAAGTATTACCTCTAATACTTACTGGGATTGGTATCTTGATCGCGCTTTCTTACTTGTACCAGCTCAAAAATGTGTGGCAAATTTTCTGGAAACTTTTCAAGAATTTCCTCCTCGCCAAAAAGCTGCTAGTTTTACTATTGATGATGCGTTGGAAATTTTGCAAAAGCCACATAGTAGTTAATTAGATATTTTTTGGAGATTAAAAGACCTCTTGCGAAACCGTAAAAACCCCCCCCTACCCCCCCTTGGTAAGGGGGGGAGAAAACCGAAAAAATAAGCATTTCTCCCCCCCTTACCAAGGGGGGGTAGGGGGGGTTAACACTACTTTCGCTCATTGGTCTAAAGTTAGGAAAGACAAGGGGCGATACCGCCTGGGGTGTTGATTTTTGACCTAATTTGAACAAATTTTCTGATAAAAACCTTTGTCAAATTCTGTGGGTAGCATCATCCGCCTGGGATTGAAATACCAGGGGGATGATGCTACCAATCAAAAAAAGTGTATGTAGGCGCAAGTCTTGCCGTAGGCTATGTCCTAAGAAAATTGTATTTAATATAAAAACAAAAATGAAATATTTATTTTTGGTAATAATATTTATTATTAGTTTTATCGTTAACCCTGTAAAATCTCTGGCTGAAACTAACGTTTCTTGTCCAGAAAATATGGTTTATATTCCTGGTGGTAGTTTCCGTATGGGTTCTGAGAGTAGTGATTTTGTGGAAGAAAAGGCCATAGATGATGTAAAAGTTGATAGCTTTTGTATGGATATTCACGAAATAACTAACGCTGAATTTGCTAAATTTGTTCAAGAAACAGGTTATGTAACCATCGCCGATCGCCCTTTATCAAAAGAGCAATTTCCTGATTTACCAGATGAACAAAGGAAACCAGGTTCTCTAGTTTTTCAACCTCCTGAAGAAGGGATTCAACAAGTAGGTTATTTGAGTTGGTGGCATTGGGTGACGGGAGCTAATTGGCAACATCCTTACGGTGCAGAAAGTGATATTTTGGGGAAAGAAAATCACCCTGTTGTTCATATTTCTTATTTAGATGCTATAGCTTATGCAAAATGGGCAGGAAAAGAGTTACCAACGGAGGCAGAATGGGAATATGCAGCAAGGGGTGGTTTAGAGAATAAAAAATACATTTGGGGGGATGAATATTCAGAAACAAAAGCTAACACCTGGCAAGGTTTATTTCCTTTTTACAATACTAAAGCTGATGGTTATTTAGGCACTGCTCCTGTGGCTTCTTTTCCTCCTAATAATTACGGGTTATATGATATGGCGGGTAATGTGTGGGAATGGACACAGGATTTTTACCAAGTAGAGCGGGATGATATGGCTCATAAAAGTAACCCTAAAGGGCCAAAAATTGGCTATGATCCAAAAAAACCTGGAGAATTTGGTTCTCATGTAATTAAAGGTGGTTCTCATCTTTGCGCCCGTAATTATTGCAGTCGTTATCGCCCTGCTGCAAGGGAATCTCAATCACCAGATACGGGTACAACTCATATCGGTTTTCGTTTGGTTAAAAGAATTTAGTTATTAGTCATTAGTTATTAGTCATTGGTCATTAGTCAATTTTTTATGTCATACAAACTAATTTTAAATAATGATTAATCTCATTTTAATAAAGTTATGAAATAAATCAAGTCCTGGGAGACAAGGGGCTTAAGCCCCTTGCCCCAGTCATTAGTCATTGGTCATTAGTCAATTTTTCATGTCATACAAACTAATTTTAAATAATGATTAATCTCATTTTAATAAAGTTATGAAATAAATCAAGTCCTGGGAGACAAGGGGCTTAAGCCCCTTGTCCCTGTCCTAACAAAAAATAATAATTTAAATTAGGCAAAAATATGCAAAATTTACCAAATAATAACGAGCTGGCTCTTCAAAGAACAAATTTAGCGGAAAAACGCACAGAAATGGCGGAAGAACGCAATGATTTAGCGGAAATTAGAACTGAATTAGCTAGAGAGCGAACTCGTGCGGCTGAAGAAAGAACATTAATGGCTTGGATTCGTACTGCTCTATCTATGATTAGTTTTGGCTTTGGGATCGATCGCTTTTTTAAATATTTAGATAAAACCCAAATCCAAGGGGGGATTAATTCTTTAACTGAGGAACGAATTTTAGGTTTAAGTTTAATGATTTTAGGGATTTTTGCTTTAGCTGTTGCTTTAGTTAGTCACTGGAATACCCTAAAAAATATTGAAAAAAGAGAGTTTGTTTATGTATCCAGATGGTCACAAGGTTTTACTGTGGGAATTATTCTGTTATTTATTGGATTAGCAGCATTTATTCCTTTATTTACTAATAATTTGAAAATAACCGATATTTTTACTCTGGATAGTCAAGTAATTAAAAACTTAATTTCTTTAACTATTTTTACCATCATGTTAACTATGGGGGTAAAAATTTCCTTTGTTGATTTAATCGCCCTCAAAAATCATCCTGGATGGTTAGTTAAATCTTTACTCTCGGTTTTAGTATTATTTCCCCTGTTAGTTGCTTTAATTTTACTGGTTTTACACCCTAATAAAGGAACGGCGATCGCTTTGATTTTATTAGCTGCTTCTCCTGCTCCTCCCCTGTTAACTAAACGAGTAATTATGGCGGGGGGAAATGTTAAATTTAGTGCTAGTTTACAAGTTTTATTGTGTTTGTTGGCAGTAATTTTTACTCCCCTAACTCTATTGATTTTTGATAGTGTTTTTTCAGAAAATCAAGCTATAATTGACTTTTTATTAGTTGCCAAGCAAATTGCTACGGTGCAATTTTTACCTTTGAGTCTGGGTTTAGTTATTCGTAAAGTTTCTGCTGATTTAGGGGATGAAATTGGGAATTTCTTAGTAAATATCGCTAATACTTTATTTGTAGTGGTTATTTTTTTTGCCCTGGTTATTAGTTTGAATCTAATTCCCTTAGTAGGTTGGCAAAGTATGGTGGCGATCGCCTTAATTATTGCGAGCGGTTTAATTATTGGTCATCTTCTTGGGGGTTTAGATAATAGAATAGATACTCGTTCTACTTTAGCCACTGCAACCATTGCGCGAAATGTAGGATTAGCTTTATTTATTGCCGTGGTTAATGGTGCAACTATCGCTATTCCTACCATTGTTACTTATATGATTTTGGGTGCGGTTTTCGCTTTACCTTATAATGTCTGGGTGAAAAAAAATGGACAATTAACAGTTAACAATTAACAGTATTTTCAATTGATTTTTACTGATGGCGTTGCGTTTTTTGAGTAATGAATTATATGTTTACAAAAACTATTAACCTAACTAAAACCCACTCCCCACTCCCCACTCCCCACTCCTTACTAAAATGTGTCATTCGACCATTCAGCAACGCCTTACTGATTATTCTGGGCGGATGGTGTTTCCTTGATTATCTGTGCGATAAACCCAGGTTTGGCTACCATCTGACATGACAACCCGCCAACCTGTAACTAGCATTTGGCTACAAAATTCATCTGGTTGAGCTAACCCCAGACAACCATCTGACCAAGTTTGTTTATTTGCTTCTATTACTTTTAACTCTTCTGGGTTTATTCCTGTTGTTTCAGATAGCTGAGAGCGAATAGCTTGATCTATCTCAGATGGTAACTCTTCGCTTACCTGTTCATTTTTGATTTGCTCAGTTGCTACATTTGACAAAGACTCTGCTAAAGCAATCGTATTACTCCAAGAAAGTGTATGAAATAAAATGATACTTAAAAGACAGTAGTGAGTAATTTTGCTGAGTTGTATCTGTTGCATAAAAAAAACTTTATTTTAGTTGATACTATGTGTAGGCGATGCCAGTAGTGCATGCGCTACCGCGCATCGCTTTTTATAAATGGGCGTTGCTTTGTTTGCCCTTTATAACATAAAATATGCTGAAATTTACACAAACTTAAATTTACGTTACCTTAGCTTAACAATTGGTTATTTTGACATAAATTCAGGTTATAAAGGGAATGATGGATATTATATAATAACAATTATTTTTATTAGCCATGAATATATCTTCTCAAACTTCATCTGGTCAGATAGTCATTGCCCAAACTAGCACCAGTGGGGAATCATTGCCAATTTTAGGTTGGAAAGAACTCAAAGAACAGCCTGGGGTGTTTACTGCTGTGGGACTGGCTATACTTTTAGTAGCTTTAATTGGTTATAGCAAATTTAGAATAGATAAGGCAACAAAAGCGCTGGAATTTGAGCAATTTAAAAGTAAAGAATTGAAGAAAAAGTTGAAACTTGCTCTGGCTACTATCAAAAAAATGGAAACAAACCCAGATTTGGTTCACTCGCGGGAATTTAATCTGGATTATTTGAGACTGCGCATGGATGAAGAACAGTTTCACTATGCTATTGTGAAGCAAATTGAAGTTAGTGTTTTACTTTTTCTTACTGCTGCTCTTCGCCCTAGTACTGCTGAGGAAAGTACTGTGGGTATAGCTAACACCAGTGGCAGGAAAATTGATGAAATTTTAGACGTAACTTATGAAATACAATCTCAAGTAGGTAAGTGGGAAAAAAGGGTATTATTTAGGATTCAAATTAAGTTAACAAAGTTGCCAACTCAGTCAACTTCTACTACGGCTAGAGAAATAATGGATTGTATCGAAAATTTTCTCTGTCCTACCGAATCAAAACGAAATTGGCAGCCAGCAATTCAAGGAAAAGTGGTTAGAATTAGTTGGGATCAAAAAGCAAAACCAACTCCTCTATTGGTTTTGGAACAGTTAAAAGAAGGAGTAAATGTGAGTTATCGTACTAATAATTGGCGGGGTTATTCTAAAGACAAAAAGGAAGCTCTAGTAAAATAAGTTAAACTAAATAAAGTATTTGGAAAAATAAAAATAATGCAGTTTTTACTAACTTGGTTAATAACAGCGGTATCTTTTTTGATTACAGATTATCTGATTCCAGGAATATCTGTGGATGGTTTTACAGCAGCGGCGATCGCTGCTATTGTTTTGGGGTTGGTTAATGCGATCGTTAAACCTATTCTCATCCTTTTTACTCTTCCCCTAACTATTCTGACTTTGGGGTTATTTTTGTTGGTGGTAAATGCTATTTCTTTCTCCCTGGTGGGTTATTTCACCCCTGGAGTTGAGATAAATGGTTTTTTTAATGCTTTATTTGGCTCTATTATTCTTTCTTTGGTGTCTGGTTTTCTCAGTCAAATTTTTGATAGTCGAAATGGCAATGAAGTTTAAAACTAAATAAGATGTTAAACTTGACAATAATTGAGCATTGCTGAATCAAAAAATGTCATTGATTCAGCAATGCTCAATTATTGTCAAATATTTATCTATATATTTTTATTCTTTAATCCACTCATAAACTTCTAAGGATTCGGGAGCGCAAGAAGTACAACCGCCGCATTTTTTACTGGGTATTAGTCTAATTCTACCTTTACGGATCAGACGATTTAACATTGGTTGTATAGCATTGACATTATAATCGGTATAAATTGCCAATTCCTGTAAAGATGCTCTTTTATTTTTTGCTAAATAATTTTGGATTTCCGTTAAAATCATTGTCAATAAGGTGATAGATAATAGGTAATAAATAATAGGTGGTAGGTGGTTTTGAGTTCTGAGTTTCAAGTTCGATTTTTTTTTGTTCTTAAAAATTGGCTATTATTTCACAACCAACCACCTTGAACAAGATTTAAACTGTTACATTTTTCCTGATTTGTATTTTACCAAAACTCTTGAGATAGAAAAACACTCCTACTATAATCATTCCCATAGCTATAATCCAAGTTAGAGAAAAAACAGGATGTTGTCCAAAGGTGGCAAATTGATAAAATAAAGTGGCTACTATATAAGCAAATCCTGTTGTCCAAAGGGCAACAAATACTGTCCACCATAAATTGGTTTCACGATAAACTGCTGCAGTTGCAGAAACACAAGGAAAATAAAGCAAGACAAACAAAAGATAAGCAAATGCTCCCACTTTACCGTCAAAACGCTTTACCATTGCTCCAAAAGTTCCAGTGTTAACTTCTTGCTCTTCGGCGGCAATTTCTAGATCTTTAGTGTTAACAATATTTAAACCAAGGGGATCTAATAATTGATTGGGTACATCAGCTAAATTAGCAGGAATACTAGCAAAAGCTTCGCCAATTCCACCCCAAAAGCTATATTCCTTTTCTTCAGATTCCGCATCAGGATTATCTTCTTTAGCAAGTTGACTATAAAGAGAATCCAACGTACCTACCATCGCTTCTTTAGCAAATATCCCTGTAAAAATTCCTACAGTAGCAGCCCAATTTTCCTGTTTTAAACCCATAGGAGAAAATATTGGCGTAACAATTTGGGCAGTTTGACTCAAAACTGAGTTCTCACTATCTTGGTTTCCAAAAGAACCGTCAAAACTGACAGAATTTAACAACCCTAAAACCATTACCATTAAAATAATTACTTTTCCTGCTTTCCATAAAAAGGCTTTTAAGCGTTCCCAAGTACGGATTAAAACACCTTTAACACGGGGTAAATGATAGGGGGGTAATTCCATGACAAAATGACTTATTTCCCCTTTAAGTAAGGTGTTTTTCATCACTATTCCCGTGAAAATAGCAGCCAAAATACCTAAAAGATACAATCCAAATACTAGATTTTGACCGCCAATAGGAAAAAATGCCGCCGCAAATAAGGCATAAACAGGAAGTCTCGCACCACAAGACATAAACGGATTCATCATGATCGTCATCAAGCGATCGCGGGAATTTTCTAAAGTTCTAGTTGCCATAATTGCGGGTACATTGCAACCAAAACCAACTAACATGGGGACAAAAGATTTACCAGGTAGCCCGACAAATCGCATCAATCTATCCATAACAAAGGCTGCTCTTGCCATATAACCTGAATCTTCTAAGATGGAAAGAAAGAGGAACATCAAGCCAATTACGGGGATAAAAGTAGCGACAGTTTGAATGCCACCGCCTGCACCATCTGCTAACAAAGCAATTAAAAAACCTGGAATAGAGATACTTTCGAGCAGATGAGCAACACCATCAACAAAAATTGTACCTGCGGCAAGCTCAAAAAAGTCGATAAAAGCAGCACTGACATTGATGGTAAACAGGAACATCAGATACATCACTGTAAGGAAAATGGGAATACCTAACCAACGATTAAGCACAATTTGATCTAGGCGCTCTGAAATGTTGTTGCGAACTTCTCCTTGTCTTTCTATTGCTTCTTTTACGAGTTTTTGAATGAAACCATAACGACTATCAGCAATTATAATATCAATGTCTTCTCCAATTACTTGATGGATTTGGCGGCGATGTTTAGCTACTATTTGTACTAATTGCTGACCACCTAAATCAGGGAAACCTCTATCTTCGTATTGTAGCAAGTTTAAAGCAGTCCAACGAGGTTCAAGAAGGGATTTCCTCCTGTTTTCCCTAATATTAGTAACTAATTCAGCTAAAGCTTCTTCAATTACCGCAGGATAAGCAACATAAGCAGGAGAATGGCTAAGATTTTTGGTCAATTCAGCGATTTCATCAACTAATAATTGCACCCCTTTTTCAGTAGTAGCTGTTATGGGAATTACTGGACATCCTAACTTTTCTCTCAGCACTGATGGGTTAATTTTAATGCCTCTTTCTTCTGCTAAATCCATCATGTTAAGAGCGATAACCATGGGTAACTGCATTTCCATGATTTGGGTAGTAAGGTACATATTTCGTTCTAAATTAGAGGCATCAATGATATTAAGAATTAAATCAGCTTCTCCAGATAGTAGGTAATCCCTTGCTATCAGTTCATCCATCCCAGTTTCGTCATCTTCTACATCGAGAGAATAAACTCCTGGTAAGTCAACCACTGTGATTAGTTGGTCTTCATGTTTAAATCTACCTTCTTTGCGATCTACCGTAACACCAGGCCAATTACCTGTGCGTTGATTAGCTCCTGTTAGAGCATTAAAAAGGGTAGTTTTCCCACAATTTGGATTGCCAATAAGGGCTATAATTGGTCTTAACATGATTTAATCTTTTTTGTTTTAATGTTTAACTAATTGGTTAGTAATTATGTCAACTTTGGTTGCTTATAAACAACCAATAATTGTTACAATATACAGAAATATTGTTATTAATTACTACTCTTTACCACTTATTTACTATCCACAGTCTCTATGATGAGTGCATCGGCTTCTTCTCTGGAAAGACTCACATAAAAACATTCCACCTTGATTAATATTGTTTCTTCTTGATGTGCATTTTGAAATACAGTTATTAGAGTTTTGGGAGTTAATCCCATACAAAATAAATTTCCTCTGTGTTTTACCATGCTTTCGTCATAACCTAAGATACGCACTCTTGTACCTACAGGCATTTCTCGTAAGTAACTCCGAGGTTTAGGATCTATTTTTTCCTCTTTGTTGCTTAAAGGTTCATTAGCAACTAAGATTTTACTAGCTATTTCTACAGATAAACCCAGGTCGTGATCTTGATGGGTAACAATAACTGAGCCACCAGGTTGCTGGTTAACAATCTCTAGTTTTATTCCTGGTATTAACCCCATTCCTAACAGCCGACTTCTTTTTGCTTTTTGTGTAAATCCCACAATCCATACTGAGGAACCTACTTTTGCTTGAGATAGAGGATAGTTATAATTACTATCGGTGTCGTAAATCTCATTAGTTTCTGTTTCAGTAGTTTCCCTCTGGGGGGAAATTTTCTCATTTATCCAGTCTTTTTTCTGGCTGTATGGTTGTTTTCCATCTGTTAGCAAATTTGTAACCATATATTTCACCTTGTTTTATCTTCTCTAATCTAACTTCTTTCTCAGTTAGCCATTGGTTATATTGATAACTTTTTTCAATAATTTGGGAAAAAAAATTAACTTCATAGCATCTAGGCTGCTCTGTCTAGTCCGCATTTTCCTAAACACTAGACATTGGTAGTCACTTATGGACATAATGTCTATATTTTTGGTACTTTTTAGGTATATGGTGATTTACTCTAAAATTTCTCACCCTTTTTCTCCTCTGGTCTAATTGCTAATGATTCTTAATAATCTTATTATTAACCTATTAAGGGATGATTATGCAAGCAATTGTAAAATTTCTTAATCAAACTCGATCCTACTGGGAGAACCTTTAGTGCATACAGGTAATCACACATACTTGAAAACTGGGAGTTGGGAATTGTTGTTTTGCTGCTTTTTTAGGCAACACCTTCCCAGTTTTTCAGTCTTCGATTCCTGTTACATCAAAAATAATTGCTAAGTATTAATTGCTTCAACAATGAGAGCATCAGATTCTTGCTTGCGAAGACTTAAATTAAAGCCTCGCACTTTGATTTCTACGGGATCTCCAAGAGGTGCTACTCTCACAATAGTAAATTCTGTTTTGGGAGTTAACCCCATAGATAATAATTTTCCTTTGTAACTACGCATGGCTTTGTCATAACCTAATACACATCCTACTGTTCCTGGGATCATCTCCCGCAAATAAATTCTAGATTGATTGGACATGATTTTCTCCTGTTCATTATTTGCAATAACTTTCAATTATAGCAACTTCGTCAAAGGAAGTAAAAGGAAAAAGCTGGATCTTATAAAAAATTTTTTCTCTTTTTCTCCGAAATAGAAGGCTTTTTACCTAAATTGCTTGCACAGCCTACTTCTGAGCTTTATTTTCCCAAAAAATACTTAAAAGTTTCAATTGTCAATTGTTTGGTAACCTCTAGGAGTTATCATCCAGTTGTTAGACTGGAAAGTGCTACTATTACCGATAATTACTGTGGTTAACATATCAATGGGGTATTGGAGCATTTTGTCAAGAGTGGTGAGTTGAATGTTTTCTTCTTCTCTGTAGGCTGATTTTACCAGCGCGACTGGGGTATCAGGAGAGCGGTGTTTTAAGAAGGTTTCCTGGGCGGTTTTAATTTGTTGGGTGCGGGTTTGTGATTTGGGGTTGTAAATTGCTGTAACAAAATCTCCTACTGCTGCTGCTTCTAATCGTTTTTCGATGACTTCTATGGGGGTGAGTAAGTCACTTAAACTGATGGTACAGAAGTCGTGCATTAGTGGTGCGCCGACTCTGGCTGCTGCTGCGTTTGCTGCTGTTATTCCTGGGAATACTTCTACTTGGGGGGTTTTTCCATCCCAACCTTGAGCGTGTAATTGTTCTAATACTAATCCAGCCATTCCATATATTCCGCTATCTCCAGAGGAAATTACGCAAACTGTTAAACCCCATTGAGCTAATTCTATGGCTTTTTGTGCTCTTTCTCTCTCTTGAGTGATGGGTAATGCTTGGATAATTTGTCCTGGATGGGTTAAAGGGAGGATCAGCTCAATATATAATGAATATCCAATTATTGCGTCTGCTGCTACTATGGCTGTTTGTGCTGCTGGGGTGATTTGTTCGAGTTTTCCTGGTCCTATACCTACAAGTAAAAGTTTACCCAGACGACCTGTATATTCTCTGTCAGCTTGAGCGATCGCCACTGTTACTGCTCCTTTTTCCCCTTCTTCTTTTACTATCTGTTTGGGTACTAAAAGAGAATTTTGTGTCATACAAGCTAATATTGCTGCTGCTTCAGCAACGCTGGGTGTTCCCACTTCTTCTTGGACTATGTTGGATGGGTTAGGTACTTGGACTTGGTTTAGTTTGTCTGCGGAGAAGGTTTTTAAGGGATATTGACGCTCGTTACAGAGTTCTAAAATGCCTTTTTCATCTGCTTTAATATCAATGGTGGCAATACCTGCGATCGCCTCTTCTGCTAAATGATATCTCTGACATACTTTTGCTATTGCTGTGTGAATTAGTTTTTTAGATGTTCCTCTTTCACAACCAATACCGATCCATAATACTCTAGGATGCCATTGTACTTTGGGGAATTGTGCTTGTTGAGAAAATTGCCTTTTGCTGGGGCTAATCCAAATACGAGGGGTGTCCGTGTTATGATTTTCTGGAAAACCAAAGTAGAAGGGATGGTGTGGGGGTAGGTTTTCTTGCCAGAGGGTTGTTCCAGCTTCTTGAATGACTTGGATAGGTGCAAAACGGGCGATCGCTGCACTTATTTCTGTCCAGTTTCCTGTTCCTTTTACCCAACCAAAGGGTACTCCTAAGATATCTATTCCTGGTAGTTGGTTACTTACTGCTGCACCTGTAATAATTGGAGTTGCTCCGAGTTGTTGAGCAATAATTCTAGTTAACTTATCTGCACCGCCAAGATGAGAGCTACATAAACTGATGGCATAATTTAACTCTTGGTCTAAAACTATCACAGCGGGGTCAGTATGTTTATTTTTCAGCAAAGGAGCTATTATTCTGACTACCGCTCCTATGGCTAAACAGAAGATAAAAGCGCGGTTTTCTTCCCAGATAGAGGTAATGTGATTTTTGAGGGTGTCTTGATAAACTTGAGCATTTTTGATGTTATTTAAGCTTGGTGGTATCCAGAGGGTAGCGCCTATGGTTTCACTCAAAGGTTGGAGTTTTTGAGCTGCTTGGGGGGTTGTGGCAATTATTGCGAGGGGTTGGTATTCTTGAGATATCATTTCATTTAACGCCCTAAAGTGAATTAAATTGATAAGTACTTGTGCAAAATTAATGTTCAAAGGGCAAGGGGCTTAAGCCCCTTGTCTGCTTAGTTTTGTTCCTAAACTAATATGCCATTAATTTTGCTTGCCTACTTATAGCGCGGCGCGCTCAAGTGAAGACATATACTAGAACGAAGAGCGGACATATCTCTCAATTATTAACCGATCGCTGTTCTCCACGATCCGTGCTCTACGCGTATTATTGATTAATAATAACTCATTAACTTAAACCCGCGCAGGCGGGTTTGGCTTAAGTAGCAACGGGTTTCAACCCGTTGTGCACGGTAGCCTTATGTTAAAACATAAGGCTACATAGACAAAACCCGCCTGCGCGGGTTTAACTACAATTTTCTCACATAGTAATCAATTCATTGACACCTAACTTGTGGTTTTTGTCGTACAAACCCCATTTGAGTTGGGTCATATCCCACAAGCACTACTTCACCTTTCTCATTGAATATCCAACCCCGTGCAGGAATAATGGAAGTTTGGGTGGAAGGAGTTAAATTTGGAGCAATAGAGACATTATTTACCGCTCCAGACTCCTGTTTTAAGGCAGGTTGTACCCAATTTACTTGTGCATCATCTAACTCTAGGTAGTCTTGGGGATCAGGAGGTAAACCACCAGTACCTACAATGTAAAAAGAGCTGTTTTGCGATAGTTTACAAAAATCCCGCGCTAGGATATCTTCAGCATTTACTACATTTTGTGACAAGTCAAA
>Ga0209594_1000245_pt1 | contig 38413 bp, 36 predicted proteins | sample AshMeaCrysSpring_FD_184126 | JGI IMG/M metagenome (GOLD analysis project Ga0209594, IMG submission 184126) | Groundwater microbial communities from Big Spring, Nevada to study Microbial Dark Matter (Phase II) - Ash Meadows Crystal Spring... | ecosystem: Environmental > Aquatic > Deep subsurface... | reverse complement strand
GCTGCTCAACGACGCCCTCGACAACGGCCGGCACGTGCTGCTGGAGGGCTCGCAGGGCACGCTGCTCGACGTCGACCACGGCACCTACCCGTTCGTGACGTCCTCCAACCCGACGGCCGGCGGCGCTTGTACCGGCGCCGGCATCGGGCCGACGCGCATCGACCGGGTGGTCGGCATCCTCAAGGCCTACACCACCCGGGTCGGGTCGGGCCCGTTCCCGACCGAGCTGCACGACGCGGACGGCCAGCGGCTGCGTGAGGTCGGCGGCGAACGTGGCGTCACCACCGGCCGCGATCGGCGCTGTGGCTGGTTCGACGCCCTCATCGCCCGGTACGCGACCCGGGTCAACGGGCTCACCGACCTGTTCCTGACCAAGCTGGACGTGCTCACCGGCTTCGAGCGGGTGCCCGTCTGCGTGGCCTACGACGTGGACGGCGTCCGCCAGGACGAGATGCCGCAGACCCAGACCGAGTTCCACCACTCCCGCCCCATCTACGAGTACCTCGACGGCTGGGACGAGGACATCTCGGCGGTGCGGCACTTCGACCAGCTGCCGCCGGCGGCCCAGCGCTACGTGCTCGCGGTGGAGGAGCTCAGTGGCACCCCCGTGTCGGCCGTCGGCGTAGGCCAGGCGCGTGACGCCACCATCGTCCGCCGGCCCCTGGTCTGACCTCCCCGCACTGATCACGTTAAGCAGGACTGGCTCGGCTTTGCACGGCTTGGTAGCCGTGCAAAGCCGAGCCAGTCCGTGCAAAGGGTGGTGGCGCGGCCCTCGCCTGGGCCTGACCGTCGCCCCCGCAGGGGGCCGTCCCGGCGTTGCCACCGGAGTGCCGCTCCGGAGGGTGGGGCGCCCTGACGAGAGTGGCGTGCTGTCCGGGGGACGCGGGAGCCTCGCCGGGCCGCTGCCACGTGCCGCAGCTGCGGGGCGTCCACAGGTGCCCCGGGTGCGGCGTGTCGCGCACAGCATGGTGAGGGACCCTGACCGGGGACGGGCGAGCGCGGCACGCTCGTGGTCCATGCACACGCCTGCGCTCCCCGATCTCGCCCCGATGCTCCTGACCGGCTCGGTGCTCAGGAACGAGGCCCTCGACCTCGGGCTGTCCTCCTCCGAGGTCCACGACCTGGTCCGGTCGGGGCTGTGGGTCCGGATCCGCCGCGGCGCCTACGCCGAGGCCTCGGTGTTCGGCTCGCTGGCACCGGAGCAGCAGCACCTGGTCAGGGCCGGTGCCGTCGTGCGTGCACTCGGCGAACCCGCCGTCCTGGGGCACGTGACGGCGGCGATCGCCCACGGCCTGCCGGTCTGGGGTGCCGACCTGTCGCAGGTGCACGTCATCCGGCCGGCTCGCACGCACGCGTCCCGCCGCGAGGCCGGGGTCGTCCATCACTCGGCGGTCCTGCCTGATGAGCATGTCAGCCAGGTCGGGGGGCTGCAGGTCACCTCGGTGGCGCGGTCGGTGGTCGACCACGCGCGCACCGCCGGGTACGAGCCGGGCGTGTGCACCGCCGATGCTGCGCTGCATCGAGTGCTCGTCAGCAAGGACGAGCTGCTCACCATGTTGCGCTGGCAGCAGGACTGGCCGAAGTCGCGGGCGGCCGGCAAGGTCGTCGCCTTCTGCGACGGCCGCGCCGAGTCGGTGGGGGAGTCACGGGGCCGGGTTCGAATCGACCAGGCGGGACTGCCTACCCCCGAGCCGCAAGCGATCATCCTGGACGTTTCCGGCGCGTTCGTCGCGAGAGTGGACTTCTTGCTGCGCGAGCAGAACACCATCGGTGAGTTCGACGGACGGCTCAAGTACCGGGTCGGTTCGGGCGCGGATGACCCGGGGGACGTCGTCTGGCAGGAGAAGCTGCGCGAGGACCGGCTGCGGGGGCTCGGGTTCCAGATCGTCCGCTTCGTCTGGGACGACCTGGAGCGCGGCCCGACCTGGCTGCGCCGCCTCTTCCTGCCGGCCTTCGAGCGGGCTCGCCTATCCGGTCCGCCCCGCGCCCTGGTGGCCTGAGCCGCTCGGTCCACGACGCCGGGGCCACGCTTCGTCCGATCAGCCGACCGGCGGACCGCCCCGACTTCGCGCGGCACGTGTCTGCTCTGCACGGTTCCGACGCCGTGCAGAGCGGCCCGAGTCCTGCTCGACGTGATCAGTGCGGCGGACGGGCAGCCGCCGCAGAGCGGGCGTCAGCTGTCGATGTTGGCCATCACGTGCTTGATGCGGGTGTAGTCCTCCAGGCCGTACATCGACAGGTCCTTGCCATACCCCGAGTGCTTGAAGCCACCGTGCGGCATCTCGGCCACGAGCGGGATATGGGTGTTGATCCAGACGCAGCCGAAGTTCAGCCGCTTGCTGACCCGCATCGCCCGACCGAAGTCCTTCGTCCACACCGACGACGCCAGTCCGTACTGAACGCCGTTGGCCCAGGTGACCGCCTCGTCCTCGTCGGCGAACTTCTGCACGGTGATCACCGGGCCGAAGACCTCGTTCTGGACGATCTCGTCGTCCTGCCGCAGGTCTGACACGACGGTCGCGGCGTAGTGGAAGCCGGCCTCGCCGACCCGCTCGCCACCGGTGGCGACCCGGGCGTGGTCGGGCAGCCGGTCGATGAAGCCCGTGACCCGCTCGAGCTGGGTCGCGTTGTTGACGGCGGGCAGCAGCGCGTCCTCGTGGTGCACGCCCACCTGGGCCGTCGACACGATCGTGCCCGCCTGCTCGGCCAGGGCGTCCACGAAGTCGTCGTACACGCCGGGTGCCGCCAGCACCCGGGTGGCCGCGGTGCAGTCCTGCCCTGCGTTGAAGAGCCCGGCGACGGCGACCCCCTCGGCGGTGGCCGACAGGTCGGCGTCGTCGAAGACGATCACCGGCGCCTTGCCGCCGAGCTCGAGGTGCACCCGCTTGACGTCGTCCGCGGCTGCCTTGGCCACCGCGATGCCGGCCCCCACCGAGCCGGTGATGGCGACCATCTGCGGCGTCGGGTGCGAGACCAGCGTGGCGCCGGTGTCCCGGTCGCCGCAGACCACGTTCAGCACCCCCGGCGGCAGGAACTCCGAGGCGATCTCGGCCAGCAGCAGCGTCGAGGACGGCGTGGTGTCGCTGGGCTTGAGCACCACCGTGTTGCCGGCCGCCAGCGCCGGGGCGAACTTCCACACCGCCATCAGCATCGGGTAGTTCCACGGGGTGACCTGGCCGATGACACCGATCGGCTCGCGGCGTACGTAGGAGGTGTGCCCGGCCATGTACTCCGCGGCCGCCTTGCCCTCCAGCAGCCGCGCGGCGCCGGCGAAGAAGCGGATCTGGTCGACCATCGGGCCGATCTCCTCGGCCTTGGTCAGCGCCGTCGGCTTGCCGCAGTTCTCCACCTCGGCGGCGACGATGTCGTCGGCCCGATCCTCGATGGCGTCGGCGAGCTTGAGCAGCGCCTTCTGTCGTTCGCTCGGCGTGGTCTCGCCCCAGACCTCGAAGGCCTCGGACGCGGCGAGGTAGGCGCGGTCGACGTCCTCTCGCTTCGACACCGGCGCGTGGGCGAACACCTCACCGGTCGTCGGGTTCACCAGGTCGCTGGTGACCCCTTCGGCGGTGTCGACGTACTGGCCGTTGACGAAGTTCTTGAGCCGACGCAGGTCGCCCATCGAATCGCTCCTCGCGCATGTCGTGCCGGGACGTCCTGCGGCGGTCGCCGAGCCCGGATCCGCACAGACGCTACTGCGCCCGGCACGTACCCTGCACGTACCCTGCACACTCATGCCCGAGGTCACCGCAGCAGCCGCCCGCCATCCATCCGTCCCAGTCGACCCGGCTCGTGGGGAGCAGGTTCGCGCGTTGGACCGCGCCCACGTGTTCCACTCGTGGAGCGCCCAAGCGAAGATCACGCCGATGGCCCTGGCGGGCGCCGAGGGCTCCTACGTCTGGGACTACGACGGCAACCGTTACCTCGACCTGTCGAGCCAGCTGGTCAACACCAACATCGGCCATCAGCACCCCAGGGTGGTCGCCGCCGTGCAGGCGCAGGCCGCACGGTTGTGCACGATCGCACCGCAGCACGCCAACGACGTGCGCAACGAGGCGGCCCGGCTCATCAGCGAGCTCGCCCCGGACGGGTTCTCGAAGGTGTTCTTCACCAACGGCGGCGCCGAGGCGATCGAGAACGCGGTGCGGATGGCACGGCTGCACTCCGGTCGGCAGAAGGTGCTCACCCGGTACCGCTCCTACCACGGCGGGACGCAGACGGCGGTGACGCTCACCGGTGACCCCCGCCGCTGGCCGAACGACTGGTGGAGCAGCGGCGTGGTGCACTTCTTCGGCCCGTTCCTCTACCGGTCGACGTTCTACGCGCAGACCGAGCAGGAGGAGGCCGATCGAGCGCTGCGCCACCTCGAGGAGACGATCCGGTTCGAGGGGCCGGACACCATCGCGGCCGTGCTGCTCGAGACGATCCCGGGCACCGCCGGGATCATGGTGCCGCCGGCCGGCTACCTCGCCGGCGTGCGCGAGCTGTGCGACCGCTACGGCATCGTGCTGATCTTCGACGAGGTGATGGCCGGCTTCGGTCGTACCGGTGCCTGGTTCGCCTTCGACCACTTCGGCGTGCGCCCCGACCTGATCACCTTCGCCAAGGGGGTCAACTCCGGCTACGTCCCGCTCGGCGGCGTGGTGATCAGCGACGCCATCGCCGCGACCTTCGACGACAAGGTCTACCCGGGCGGGCTCACCTACTCGGGCCACCCGCTGGCATGTGCTGCGGCGGTCGCGACGATCACCGCGATGCGCGAGGAGGGCATCGTCGAGAACGCCGCCAGGATCGGCGAGCAGGTGCTCGGCCCCGGCCTGCGCGAGCTCGCCGAGCGCCACCCGGTGATCGGCGAGGTGCGCGGCCTGGGCGTCTTCTGGGCCCTGGACCTGGTGAAGAACCGCGCGTCCAAGGAGGAGCTGGCCCCCTACGGCGGCACCAGCGAGGCGATGACCACCCTGCTCGCTGCGCTGCGCCGCCGCGGCGTGCTGCCCTTCGCCAACTTCCACCGGCTGCACGTCGTGCCACCGTGCACCATCAGCGAGGCCGAGGCCAAGGAGGGCCTGGCCGCCATCGACGAGGCCCTCGGCGAGGTCGCCGGCTTCTACGAGGGCTGAGCCGCGGCGGCGGCGCGAGATGTTCTACGACGTGCACCTGCTCGGTCCGGCCGACTGGGACGACCCGCAGGGAGCGCTCGCCCGCGCGGCCGCCCGCGCCCTGCACATCCGGCAGGCCGGCTCCGACACCTCCGCGCCCTCGGTCGAGCCGCCCTCGGCTGCCGCCCCGGTGGTGGGCCAGGACGTGCTGACGCGGGTGCGGGCGACCTGGCTGCGCCCCGGTGAGGGGCTGCGCGTCGACGCGCAGGGCGGCACCCTGCTCGTACGCCTGCCCTACTGGTACGTGGGCAGGCAGGCGCGCACTCAGGCCAAGGTGCTGCACGCGGTCGTCAGCGACCTGGAGAAGGCGAGCGGACGGCGCGGCTACGACCCGCAGCTGCAGGACTGGTTCACCGGTCGGGCGGCCGCCGACACGGCCGCGGTGCTCGACGCGGTGGCCGAGTTCCAGTCGCGCGAGCATGTCGACAGCCCTGCGGTGGACGCGCGGCGGGCCGAGCGCGCCGCGTCCGGCCGCCGCCCACGGCTCGGGCGCGCGCCGCGCCGGTCCTAGGGTGGCGCTCGTGCGGGTGCTGGTGGTGGGGTCGGGTGGTCGGGAGCATGCGTTGGTCGTCGGGCTGGCCCGTGACCCGGACGTCGATGCGGTCTACGCCGCGCCGGGCAACGCCGGCATCGCGGTCGACGCCGACGCCGTCGAGCCCGTCCAGGCCACCGACCCGGCTGCCGTCACCACGCTGGCCCGCCGGCTCGGCGTAGACCTGGTCGTGGTCGGCCCCGAGGCGCCGCTGGTCTCGGGCGTCGCCGACGCGGTGCGGGCGGCGGGCGTCGCCTGCTTCGGGCCGTCGGCTGCCGCCGCCCAGATCGAGGGCAGCAAGGCCTTCGCCAAGCAGGTGATGGCGGCCGCCGGGGTGCCCACCGCGATGGCGCAGGTGTGCGACACGGCGGCCGAGGTCGCCGCCGCCCTCGACGCCTTCGGGCCTCCGTACGTGGTCAAGGACGACGGTCTTGCGGCAGGCAAGGGCGTGGTCGTCACCGACGACCGGGACGCCGCGCTGGCGCACGCGGCGTCGTGCGGGCGGGTGCTCGTGGAGGAGTACCTCGACGGACCCGAGGTCTCGCTGTTCTGCCTGACCGACGGGACGACCGCGCGGGCCCTGCAGCCGGCCCAGGACTTCAAACGCATCGGCGACGGCGACACCGGCCCCAACACCGGCGGGATGGGCGCGTACACGCCACTGCCGTGGGCGCCGGCCGACCTCGTGCCTGACGTGGTCGCTCGCGTCGTCCAGCCCACCGTGGACGAGCTGCGCGCCCGCGGCACGCCGTTCACCGGCCTGCTCTACGCCGGTCTGGCCCTCACCTCGGGAGGGCTACGGGTGGTGGAGTTCAACGCCCGGTTCGGAGACCCCGAGACCCAGGCGGTGCTGGCGCTGCAGCACACCCCGCTGGGGTCGCTGCTGCACGCCGCCGCCACCGGGACGCTGGCCGAGGTGGAGCCGCCGCACTTCCGCCGCGGCGCCGCGGTGACTGTCGTCGTGGCCGCGGCCGGGTATCCGGCCGACCCGCGGGTGGGTGACCCGGTGCGGGGACTGGCCGAGGCCGGGTCGGTGGAGGGGGTGCGGGTGCTGCACTCCGGCACCCGCCTGGACGCCGAGGGTCAGGTGGTCACGGCTGGAGGTCGCGTGCTGTCGGTGACCGCCGTGGGTGACGACCTGACGCAGGCCCGCGAGCGGGCCTACCGCGCGGTGCGCGTGCTGGACGTCCCGGGTGCGCAGTACCGCAGCGACATCGCCGCCGCCGCGGCCGCGGGAGCAGTCCGGCTCTGACCCACTGCTGCCGACGCCGGCGGCGATACTGCCCGTCATGCATACCGAGGTGCTCGCCCTCACCACCGGTGACCGGCTGGTCACCGACCTGACTCCCGCGGTCGCTCGCTTCTGCCACCAGCGCGGTGACGGCCTGTGCCACGTCTTCGTGCCGCACGCGACCGCCGGCGTGGCGCTCGTCGAGACCGGCAGCGGCAGCGAGTCCGACCTCGCCGACGCCCTGGAGCGCCTGCTGCCCACCGCGGACCTCTACCGGCACCGGCACGGCAGCCTCGGGCACGGCCGCGACCACGTGCTACCGGCGTTCGTGAGCCCGTCGGTGACGCTGCCGGTGCTGGACGGTCGGCCGGCGCTGGGCACCTGGCAGAGCGTCGTGCTCGTGGACCCCAACGGGGACAACCCGCGGCGTCAGGTGCGGCTCACGTTCGTCGCCGGCTGACCCGGCACCGGCGCCGGTTCGGGGTGGGACGCCCGGGCCTGGCGCGCCACGACCACGGCGAGCAGCAGCACGAGCACCAGCACGAGCCCGTTGCGCAGCGCGAGCACCGCGAGGGCTTCCGGGAACAGGTTCAGCAGCGACTCGTAGTACCAGGGCCAGATGAGCTGGGTGAGCCCCGCGAGGGCGACGAGCACGACGTCGACCGCGCGCGGGACGCCCGGCCCGGCCGCCGCGAGCGCGGCCAGCGGCAGCAGCCACAGCACGTACTGCGGGCTGAACACCGTGTTGACGGCGACCAGGGTGGTGGCCAGCAGAGCAGCGGACGACGCGCGCAGCGCGTCCAGCCGCGGCCCCCGCGGGTCGGGCGCGGCGGCGGCCCGGTACACCAGGACCAGCACGGCCAGGCCGACGGCCGCGGTGACGGCCAGGCCGAGCAGGTCCCACCCCGACCCGGCCGAGTCCTGCAGCTGGAACGCGCGGAACTCGAACTCCCACACCGTCGTCGGGTCCTCGTCACGGCCCGCCCACAGCGACGGGGTGGCCGGCAGCGACTCGATCTGCAGCCCACGGCCCGACTGGTAGACGAAGGGCGCGAGGACGCTGGCGCGCCCGAGCAGCAGCGCCTCCAGGGCCACACCCCCGACCACGGTGCCGCCTGCGGTCAGCCCCCACCGCCGCCAGCGCTCGCCCGGCAGCAGGGCCGCGGCCAGCAGCAGCGGCCACAGCTTGAGCAGCACGGCGAGCCCGAGCAGCACGCCCGACCAGGCCGCGCGCCGGGTGCGCAGCTGTACCGCGGCCACCGCGAGCACCGCGACGAGCAGGTCGTAGCGCAGCCAGACCACCGGGCCGAGGGCCGCCCCCGCGATCACCCACAGCCACGCCGGGCGGGTGCCGGCACGGGCCAGCAGCAGCACCAGCACCAGGTCGACCAGCAGCATCACGGCGATCCAGGCCCAGCCGAAGCTGTTCGGGTCGTCGGTGAGCAGCGCGCTGCTGGCGAGCAGGCGGGCCAGTCCCGGGTACTCGGTGAGCACCGGTGACGGGTCGTCACCGAAAGGCTGCCGGTGCGCCCAGGCCCAGACCAGGTTGATGTCGTTGAACAGCGTCGCCCGGGTGAGGGTGCCGACGGCATGCTCCAGCACCCAGGCCCGCGTCAGCACCCACACCACCAGCAGCGCCGCCCACCACGGCGCCGGGTGGCGTGCGGCGGCGGGGCCGGGCGCGGGGGCAGGGCTCACCCGCGTCATGGTCCCACCAGCGCGGCGGGCGAGGGTGTCGCAGCCGCTGTGGCGGTGCCACCGGCGACCCGCAGGACGCGGCCCGCTGAACGTCGGCGAGAATCGCCGTCCGTGGCCCCGACACCGCAGGACGCCCCCGGCGGCCGTCCGCTGATCCCTGACGTGCTCGCGACCCGGTACGCGTCCGGGCCGATGGCCGACCTCTGGTCGCCGGTGCACAAGGTGCGGCTGGAGCGGCTGCTCTGGCTGGCCGTGCTGCGGGCGCAGCGCGAGCTGGGCGTTGCCGTCCCCGACGGGGCGGTCGAGGCGTACGAGGCGGTGGTCGACGAGGTGGACCTCGCCTCGATCGCGGCCCGCGAGCGGGTCACCCGCCACGACGTGAAGGCGCGCATCGAGGAGGTCAACGACCTCGCCGGGTTCCAGGACGTGCACAAGGGCATGACCTCGCGCGACCTCACCGAGAACGTCGAGCAGCTGCAGGTGCGCCTGTCGCTGCAGATCGTGCGGGACAAGGTCGTGGCCGCGCTGGCCCGGCTCGCCCGGCTGGCCACCGAGCACGACGCGCTGGTGCTGACCGGACGCACCCACAACGTGCCGGCCCAGGCCACCACGCTGGGCAAGCGGTTCGCCTCGGCGGCCGAGGAGATGCTGCTGGCGCTGCGCCGGCTGGAGGCCCTGCTGGCCGACTACCCGTTGCGCGGCATCAAGGGGCCGGTGGGCACCGGCCAGGACATGCTCGCGCTGCTGGACGGCGACACGCAGCGGCTGGCGGCGCTCGAGCGAGCCGTCGCCGAGCACCTGGGCTTCACCCGGGTGCTCACCAGCGTGGGCCAGGTCTACCCGCGGTCGCTGGACTACGAGGTGGGTGCGAGCCTCGTGCAGGTGGCGGCCGGGCCGGCGAGCCTGGCCACGACGATCCGGCTGATGGCCGGCCAGGAGCTGGTGACCGAGGGCTTCCAGCCCGGCCAGGTCGGCTCGAGCGCCATGCCGCACAAGATGAACAGCCGCTCGTGCGAGCGCATCGACGGCCTGGCCGTCGTGCTACGGGGGCACGCCGGCATGCTCGGCGAGCTCGCCGGCGCCCAGTGGAACGAGGGCGACGTGTTCTGCTCGGTGGTACGCCGGGTCGCCCTGCCGGGGATGTTCCTCGCCGTCGACGGCCTGTTCGAGACGCTGCTCACCGTGCTGGACGAGCTCGGGGTGTACCCGGCCGTGGTGCAGCGCGAGCTCGACCGGTACCTGCCGTTCCTGGCCACCACGGCGGTGCTGGTCGCGGCCGTGCGCGCGGGGGTGGGACGCGAGAACGCCCACGCGGCGATCAAGGAGCACGCCGTCGCCGTCGCCCTGGCCATGCGCGAGCAGGGCAGCGAGGGCAACGACCTGCTCGCCCGGCTGGCCGCCGACCCGCGGCTGGGGTTGTCGACGGTCGAGGTGGAGGCTCTGGTCGCCGACCCGCGGGTGTTCGTCGGGGCCGCGTCGGCTCAGGTCGGCGAGGTCTGCCGGCAGGTGGACGAGGTGGTGCGGCGCCACCCTCGGGCGGCGTCCTACCGGCCTGCGCCGATCCTCTGACCCGGCCGCCTCGCCGTCGCGAAGGCGTCCCGGGCGTGCGGGCTGGCCGGTGCACGACCAGCGCCAGGCCGTCCGAGGTGAGCGCCACCAGGGTCGGTGCCGCAGCGGGTGGGCGAACCAGCCCAGCCCGGACGCGGCTTTGCACGGTGAGGTGCGGCTTTGCACGCCTTCGTTGCCATGCAAAGCCGACCGAGTCCTGCTTAACGTGATCAGTGCCGGGCGGTGGGCGGGTGGCCAGTACGGTGGCGCGCATGCCCAGCGCGCCGCCGGTCGCCGCGCCGCCGGCACTGCCCGGCTACCGGCACGTGTACTCCGGCAAGGTGCGCGACCTGTACCAGCCGCTGGACGGCTCCGCCGAGGTGCTGGTCGTGGCCAGCGACCGCATCTCGGCCTACGACTGGGTGCTGCCCACGACCATCCCGGGCAAGGGCGCGGTGCTGACCGCGCTCACGCTGTGGTGGTTCGACCGCCTGGCCGACCTGGTGCGCACGCACCTGATCAGCGCCGACGATGTGCCGCCGGCCGTGCGCGGACGAGCGATGCGCTGCCGCCGGCTGCAGATGGTGCCGGTCGAGTGTGTCGCCCGCGGCTACCTCACCGGCAGTGGGCTGGCCGACTACCGCACCAGCGGCGGCGTCTGCGGGATCAGCCTGCCCGCCGGGCTCATCGACGGCTCGCGGCTGCCCGAGCCGCTGTTCACCCCGGCGAGCAAGGCCCCGCACGGCGAGCACGACGAGAACATCAGCTTCGCCGACGTGGTCGCCCTCGTCGGTGCGGACGAGGCGGACGCGCTGCGCGCCACCACGCTGGCCGTCTACGCCCGCGCCGAGCAGGTGGCCCGGGAGCGCGGGCTGGTGGTGGCCGACACCAAGCTCGAGTTCGGCCACGCTGAGCCGGGCGGTCCGCTCGTGCTCGGTGACGAGGTGCTCACCCCCGACTCGTCCCGGTTCTGGCCGGCCGAGCAGTGGCAGCCGGGCCGGGCGCAGCCGTCCTTCGACAAGCAGTACGTGCGGGACTGGCTCACCTCGCCGGCCTCCGGCTGGCGCCGCGACTCCGGCGCGCCGCCACCGCCGCTGCCCGAGGAGGTCGTCGAGCGGACCCGAGACCGCTACCTGGAGGCCTACCGCCGCCTCACCGGCAGCTCGCTGCCGCTCGGCGCCTAGCGCCCGGACGCGATGGGGGCCCGGCCGAGAACGGCCGGGCCCCCATCGGGTGCGTCACAGGCTCAGACGAGCGCCTTCGCCTTCAGCTTCTCGAACTCCTCGGGCGTGATGGCGCCGGAGTCCAGCAGCTCCTTCGCGTGCGCGATCTGCTCGGCCGGGCTGGCCGGCTTGCCCGCGTCCTTCATCAGGCCCTTGGTGTACTCCACCTGAGCCTCGCGGTACTCCTCGGCCGCCTCCACGTCCCGCTGCGCCATGCTCTTGCCGCGGGCGATGAGGTAGGCGAGCGCCGTGATGAGCGGCAGGAACAGCAGGAAGATCAGCCAGATCGCCTTGACCCAGCCGTTCATGCTCTTGTCCCGGAAGATGTCCATGATGATCCGGAACAGCACGAACAGGTAGGCGACGAAGAGGAAGATCCACAACGTCCACAGCAGGATGTCGATGAAGCTCTCCAGGAAGCTCGGCATCGCAGGGTCCTTTCACAGGTGGTCGGTTCGTAGTGACTCAGGTCGGGCTCAGTGTAGGTCCCCGATGGGGTGCGGCCCGGCTCCCGGGGGTCGGACGCGCCGGGCGCGCCGACTAGGCTCGAGCCGGCCCAACCCCGCAGGAGTGCCCGTGAGTGTCGTCGTCGAAGTGATGCCGAAGCCCGAGATCCTCGACCCGCAGGGCCAGGCCGTGCTGGGTGCGCTGCACCGGCTGGGGTTCAGCGAGGTCACCTCGGTGCGCCAGGGCAAGCGGTTCGAGCTCGCGGTCGAGGGCGAGGTGGACGAGCAGACGCTGGCCCGCATCGAGCAGGCAGCGGCGACGCTGCTGGCGAACCCGGTGATCGAGGACCACGTGGTGCGCGCCCAGGCCCTGGCCGCGACCGCCGAGCCGTCCGCCTGATGCGCGTCGGCGTCGTCACCTTCCCGGGATCGCTGGACGACGGGGACGCCGCCCGCGCCGTCCGTCACGCCGGCGGCGAGCCGGTCGCCCTCTGGCACGGCGAGGACGACCTGCGGGGGGTCGACGCGGTGATCCTGCCTGGAGGGTTCTCCTACGGGGACTACCTGCGCTGCGGGGCCATCGCGCGGTTCGCCCCCGTCATGCGCTCGGTGGTCGACCGGGCCCGGGCCGGCCTGCCGGTGCTGGGCATCTGCAACGGCTTCCAGATCCTCTGCGAGGCGCACCTGCTGCCGGGCGCGCTGATCCGCAACGACGCGCGCACGTTCGTCTGCCGCGACCAGGCACTGCGGGTCGAGACCACGACGACCGCGTGGACGTCGTCCTACCAGCCGGGCCAGCGCATCGTCGTCCCGCTGAAGTCGGGCGAGGGCGGGTACGTCGCGGACGGTGCCACGCTCGACCGACTCGAGGGCGAGGGCCGGGTGGTCGTGCGCTACCTCGAAGGCAACCCGAACGGCTCGATGCACGACATCGCCGGGGTGGCCAGCGAGGACGGCCGGGTCGTCGGCCTGATGCCGCACCCGGAGCATGCGATCGAGCCGCTCACCGGCCCGGGGGGCGACGGCCTCGGCTTCTTCACCTCGGTGCTCGCGTCGGTCGCGACGGTGTGAGGGGAGCGCACAGGCCATGACGCTGGACACCGTCGCTCGGGCGCGGCTGACGCCCGACGAGCCGCAGCCCTGGGCCGACCTCGGGCTCAAGGCCGACGAGTACGAGCGCATCCGCGAGCACCTGGGCCGCCGGCCGACCTCCTGCGAGCTCGCCATGTACTCGGTGATGTGGAGCGAGCACTGCTCGTACAAGTCGAGCAAGGTGCACCTGCGCCAGTTCGGGGAGAAGCAGCCGCCCACCGACGCGCTGCTCGTGGGCATCGGTGAGAACGCCGGAGTCGTCGACGTCGGTCAGGGCTACGCGGTCACGTTCAAGGTGGAGTCGCACAACCACCCGTCCTACGTGGAGCCGCACCAGGGCGCGGCCACCGGTGTGGGCGGCATCGTGCGCGACATCCTCGCGATGGGCGCCCGGCCGGTGGCGGTGATGGACCCGCTGCGTTTCGGCCCGCTGGACGCGCCGGACACCGCACGGGTGCTGCCGGGGGTGGTGGCCGGCATCGGCGGGTACGGCAACTGCCTCGGCCTGCCCAATGTCGGCGGGGAAGTGGTGTTCGACCCCTCCTACGCGGGCAACCCGCTGGTCAACGCGCTGTGCGTGGGCGTGATGCGGCGCGAGGACATCCAACGATCGGGGGCCACCGGGGTCGGGAACCTGGTCGTGCTCTACGGCGCCAAGACGGGCGGGGACGGCATCGGCGGGGTGTCGGTGCTCGCGAGCGAGACGTTCACCGACAGCGGCCCCACCAAGAGGCCCAGCGTGCAGGTGGGCGACCCGTTCATGGAGAAGCTGCTCATCGAGTGCACCCTCGAGCTGTACGCCGCCGGGGTGGTGGTGGCCATCCAGGACCTCGGTGGCGCCGGCCTGTCGTGCGCAACCTCCGAGATGGCCTCGGGTGGCACCGGTGGGATGCGGGTGGAGCTGGACCGGGTGCCGCTGCGCGACCCCACCCTCGCTCCCGAGGAGATCCTCATGAGCGAGTCGCAGGAACGCATGATGGCGGTCGTCGAGCCGGCGCGCGTCGACGCCTTCATGGCCGTCTGTGCCAAGTGGGACGTGCTGGCCACGGTGCTGGGCGAGGTCACCGACTCCGGCCGGCTGGTCGTCAGCTGGCACGGCGAGACCGTCGTGGACGTGCCGCCGCGCACCGTGGCGCACGAGGGGCCGGTGTACCGGCGGCCGCTGGCCCGCCCGTCCGGCCAGGACTCCCTGCAGGCCGACGAGCCGTCGCCGGCGCGCCTGCCGCGCCCGAGCGGGGCGGACGAGCTGCGCCAGACGCTGCTGCGGCTGGCCGCCAGCCCCAACCTCGCGTCCAAGGCCTGGGTCACTGACCAGTACGACCGCTACGTCCTCGGCAACACGGTGCTGGCTCAGCCGGAGGACGCCGGGGTGGTGCGCCTGGACGAGCAGACCGGCCTGGGTGTGGCGCTGGCCACCGACTGCAACGGCCGGTTCGCCCGCCTGGACCCCTACCAGGGGGCTCGGCTGGCCTTGGCCGAGGCGTACCGCAACGTGGCCACCGTCGGCGCGCGCCCGCTCGCCGTGACCAACTGCCTCAACTTCGGCTCGCCGGAGGACCCGGCGGTCATGTGGCAGTTCGCCGAGGCGGTGCGGGGCCTGGCCGACGGGTGCCTCGAGCTCGGTGTGCCCGTCACCGGCGGCAACGTCTCCTTCTACAACCAGACCGGCGACTCCGCGATTCTGCCGACCCCGGTCGTCGGCGTGCTCGGCGTGCTGGACGACGTGGCCCGGCGCACGTCCCAGGGCTTCACCACGCCCGGACAGATGATCTACCTGCTGGGGCAGACCCTCGACGAGCTCGCCGGGTCGGAGTGGGCCCACGTCGTGCACGGCCACCTCGGCGGCCGCCCGCCCCGTTGCGACCTCGACCTGGAGCGCCAGCTCGCCGAGATCCTCGTCAACGCCTCCCGCGACGGCCTGATCGACGCCGCCCACGACCTGTCCGACGGCGGGCTCGCGCAGGCCCTGGTCGAGGCGTGCGTGCGCCACGGTGTCGGGGCACGGGTGTGGCTGCCCGACGACCTCGACCCGTTCGTCGCCCTGTTCTCCGAGTCGGCGGCGCGCGCGATCGTGGCGGTGCCCCGTTCGGAGGAGGTGCGCTTCACCGACATGTGCACCGCGCGCAGGTTCGCGCACGTTCGGGTCGGGGTGGTGGACGACGGCGGCCCCGACGGGCCCGCGCTGGACGTCGCGGGCCTGTTCAGCATCCCGGTCGCCGAGCTGCGGCGTGAGCGCGAGCGGACCCTGCCCGCGGCTCTGGGGGTGGCCCCCGGAGCCTGAGTCGGGGCGTCCCCGACCGCACGGCCTGTGCCCCGGTCAGGCGCGGCTGGGGCGTGGCGAACGGGACGGGGCCGACCCGCCCTCCCGGCTGCTCGGGGCCGTCGGCGCCGACGGGCGTAGGCCGTGCTGCAGGTAGCGCATCGCCACCGCGGCCAGGTGCTCGGCCACCGCGGAGGAGACCGGTCCCTCGGGCAGCTCCACCACGGGGATGCCGGCCAGGCCGAGGGCGTCGGCGGCATCGCGTCGGGCGATGCCGATCGCGGCGCCGCCGGAGCGGGCCAGGTACGGGCCGGCCGTCCGCAGCGCGAGCGCGACCGCGAGGGTGTCCGGCTCGACCAGCACGAGGGCGTCCAGGGTGCCGAACCGGCCGACCCCGTCGGCCAGCGTCGCCACCCACTCCCGCTCGCTGTGCGTGTCGAGCAGCTCGAATCGCGCGTGGCGGCCCAGCGAGTCGGCCAGCCGGACGCCCTCGGCCACGCCCACACAGCCGTCAGCGATGAGCACACGGGCTCCCTCGAGCACGAGCAGCCGGCACAGCGCGGCACCGACGGTGCCTGCTCCGCCGCTCACGAGCACGGTGCGATCGGTCAGGGCTTGCATGGCCCACCTCCGTCGGACCCGTCCTGTCTATCTCGCCGAGCCCGGCCACTGACAGGACCTCCGGCCCCTGCCCTTCGCTGCAGGTCCTCCCCGACGGCTAGGGTCGCGGGGGTGGCCCGCGCCCGGCTCCGCACCGAGCAGGTGCGACCGGTGCTCGACGCGGCCGTGGCCGCACTGGGCGGCTGGTTGGACGCCGAGCTGCCAGCGCTCGCCCCGGACGCGCTGGCCGCACCCAGCGTCCTGGCCGGCTGGACCGTGCGCGACCTGGTCGCTCACCTGGTGCTGGTGGCGGACTCAGTGGTGCGTCTGGAGCCGCTGGCCCGCTCGACGCCGGTGCTCTCCGTCGCCGACTACCTCGCCGGGAACCCGGCCGGCGCGCCGGCCGTCGCCGAGCGCACCCGTGCGGACTGCGCGTCCACCGACGACCTCGCCGCCGCGTACCTGCGCCGCTGGCGGCAGGCGGCCGAACGGCTCGACGCCCTCGGGTCGGTGCCGGCGGTGCGGGCCCGGCGGGGCCCGGTGCGGACGGCCGACTTCGTGCTGACCCGCGTCGTCGAGGTGGTGGTGCACGCCGACGACCTGGCCCGCTCGCTGCCCGACGCACCGGCACCCGCGCTGCCGGTGCAGGCGCAGCGCCTCGCGGTGCGCACGCTGCTCGAGGCACTGGCCGCCCGTCATCCCGGGCAGGCTCTCGAGGTCCGGGTACCGCCGGTGACGGCCGTCCAGTGTCTGCCCGGGCCGCGGCACACCCGAGGCACCCCGCCGGGCGTGGTCGAGACCGACCCGACCACCTGGCTGCGGCTGGCCGCGGGCCGCGAGCGATGGGCCGACGCGGTGGCAGCCGGACGCGCGCGGGCCTCGGGCGAGCGCGCGGACCTCGCCGCCTACCTGCCCCTGCTCTGACCCGGTACTCTCCCGCCGTTCACCGGTAGGGCGCCGGTGCATCGAGGAGGGCCTGTGCACGAGACTGCCGGCGACCCCCGCCCTTCGGTGCGGCTGCGGGGTCTGCGCAAGCAGTTCGGCCACGGTGAGGACGCCGTGGTGGCGGTGCACGAGCTCGACCTGGACATCGCCGACGGCGAGTTCCTCACCCTGCTCGGTCCGTCGGGGTCGGGCAAGACCACCGTGCTGCGCATGATCGCGGGCTTCGAGCTGCCCACCGCGGGCCAGGTCTTCCTCGGCGAGACCGACGTGACCCGGGTGCCCCCGTTCGACCGGGACGTGAACACCGTCTTCCAGGACTACGCCCTGTTCCCGCACATGAGCGTGCTGCAGAACGTCGAGTACGGGCTGCGCGTCAAGGGCGTCGGCCGCGCCGAGCGGCGGCAGCGGGCGGTGGACGCGCTCGCCTCGGTGCGGCTGGCCGAGTACGGGGCGCGCAAGCCGTCACAGCTGTCCGGCGGGCAGCGGCAACGGGTCGCCCTGGCCCGGGCGCTGGTGAACCGGCCGAAGGTGCTGCTGCTGGACGAGCCGCTGGGTGCGCTGGACCTCAAGCTGCGCGAGCAGATGCAGGTCGAGCTCAAGGCGCTGCAACGCCAGGTGGGCATCACTTTCGTCTTCGTCACCCACGACCAGGAGGAGGCGCTCACCATGTCGGACCGCATCGCGGTCTTCGACGCCGGGCGGATCGAGCAGGTGGGCACGCCGACGCAGGTCTACGAGCACCCGGCCACTCGGTTCGTCGCCGGCTTCGTGGGCACGTCCAACCTGCTCACCGGTGAGGCCGCGCGGGCGGTGGTGGGCACGGCCGAGACCGTCAGCGTACGTCCGGAGAAGATCAGGGTGGTCGGCTCCGAGGTGTCGCCGGCCGCCGGCGAGCACGCGGTGGACGGCGTGGTCAGCGAGGTCGTCTACGCCGGTGCGACCACCCGGTTCGTCGTCGACCTGGCGGTGGGCGGGCGGCTGGTGGCCGCTCAGCAGAACCAGGCGGTCTCCTCGACCGACGTGCGGGCCATGCGCGGTGCGTCCGTACGGCTGCTCTGGGACCGCGCCAACGAGTTCCGCGTCGCCTGACGTGGTGGACGTGCCGGGCCGTCCGGGCCCGGCACCGGATCGTCCCGGGAGGGACAGGGGAGGTGCGATGTCGCGGACGCGACTGCTCAGGATGGCCGCGCTCGGCTCGAGCGTGGTCCTGCTCGCCGCGGCGTGCGGCGGCTCGGACTCCGGCGGGACCGACGAGACCGGCGCGGCCGGCGGGGACACCCCGCTGGGTGGCGAGCCGTACGCGGGCCCGGTCGGTGACGCCACCGGCACGCTCAACGTGCTGGCCTGGCCCGGCTACGCCGAGGACGGCTCGACCGACCCGGCGGTCGACTGGGTCACGCCGTTCGAGGAGGAGACCGGCTGCGAGGTCAACGTCAAGGTCTTCGCCACCTCGAACGAGGCGGTGCAGCTGTTCCAGACCGGCCAGTACGACGTGGTGTCGGCCTCCGGCGACGCCTCGCTGCGACTGGTCTACGGCGAGCTCGTGCAGCCCGTCGACACCGACCTCGTGCCCAACTACGCCGACATCTTCCCCGAGCTGAAGGACCAGCCGTGGAACACGGTCGAGGGAGTCAACTACGGCGTGCCGCACGGCCGCGGCGCCAACCTGTTGCTCTACACCGCCGCGGAGTACCCCGAGGCGCCCACCTCGTGGGCCGACATGTGGGAGGCCGACTCGCCGCTGGTCGGCAAGGTGAGCCCCTACGACGACGCCATCTACATCGCCGACGCGGCGGTGTACCTGATGGCGACCCAGCCCGACCTGGGCATCGAGAACCCCTACTCGCTCGACCAGGAGCAGTTCGACGCCGCCATCGCGCTGCTCGAGCAGCAGAAGCCGCTGGTCAGCGAGTACTGGGGCGACGTGGTCAAGCAGGGCCAGGGCCTGGCGAACGGGACCACCCTTCAGTCGCAGGGCTGGCAGCTGACCGCCAACCTCGCCAACGCCGAGGGTGATGTCGTCGGTACGACCAAGCCCGAGGAAGGTGCCACCGGCTGGTCGGACACCTGGATGATCAAGAAGGACACCGAGGTCGTCGACTGCGCCTACAAGTGGCTCGACCACGTCGTCTCGCCCGAGGTGAACGCCCAGATCGCCGAGTGGTTCGGCGAGGCTCCGGCCAACCAGGAGTCGTGCGCGCTGACCCAGAACGAGGACCACTGCGAGCTCTTCCACGCTGAGGAGACCGAGTACTGGGACGACGTCTACTACTGGACGACGCCCACCGAGCAGTGCCTGGACGGGCGCACCGACACCACCTGCGTGGCCTACGACGAGTGGGTGCAGGCCTGGTCGACCCTGCGCAGCGGCTGACGCCGCCGCAGGTCGGCAGGTAGACGAGGCAGGGAGCGCGAGCAGCGTGGTGGCCACCAGCCCGGCGGCGCCGGCACCCCCCGGGGTGCCGGCGCCGTCCCCCGGCCCTGTCCGGGTCGCCCAGACCTGGCTGCACCGCACGGTCTGGGCCCGGCTGGCCGCGCTGCTCGCGCTCCCGCTCACCTGGCTCGTCCTGATCTACCTGGTGCCGCTGGCGCTGCTGTTCGTCACCGCGCTGTGGAGCACCGACTCGTTCACCGGCCTGGTGGTGCGCGAGCTGACCTTCGAGAACTACCGGGACATCTTCACCGAGCCCGCCTTCCTGCTCACCGTGCTGCGCACCGTGGTCGTGGCGGCCACCGTCACCGTCCTGTGCGCGCTGATCGCCCTGCCGATGGGCTTCTTCATGAGCCGGGTGGCCTCCCCGCGCTGGCGCCCGCTGCTGCTGGCTCTCGTCCTGACGCCCCTGTGGGCGGCCTACCTGGTGAAGGTGTACGCGTGGCGGACGATCCTGTCGCCGTCCGGCCCCGCGGCCGACGTGCTCGGCTGGTTCGGCCTGTCGGCGCCCGGGTACGGCCTGGGTGCGGTCGTGCTCGTGCTCACCTACCTGTGGCTGCCCTACATGGTCCTGCCGGTGCACACGGCGCTGTCGGCCATGCCGGAGTCACTCGTGGACGCCGCCGCCGACCTGGGTGCCCGGCCCTGGCGCACCTTCCGCGACGTGATGCTGCCGGTGATCTGGCCGGCGCTGGTCGCGGGCTCGATCTTCACCTTCTCCCTCAGCCTCGGTGACTACATCACCGTGCAGCTCGTCGGCGGTACCCGGCAGATGCTCGGCAACGTCGTCTACCAGAACTTCTCGGTCAACCTGCCCTTCGCCGCGGCGATGGCGACGCTGCCGGTGGTGGTGATGGTCGGCTACCTGCTGGCCGTCCGGCGCACCGGCGCGTTGGAGAACCTGTGAGGGACCGATGACGCTCACTCGCCCGGTGAAGTGGCTCTTCGGCGCGTTCATGACGCTGGGGCTGGCCTTCATCTACGTCCCGCTCGCGGTGGTCGTGCTCAACTCGTTCAACGCGAGCACCACCTTCGCCTGGCCGCCGACGCAGCTGACCCTGCGGTGGTGGCAGGCGGCCTTCGCCAACGAGGGCGTGCGCACCGCGCTGTGGACGTCCGTGCAGCTGGCCGCCCTGGCCACCCTCGTCGCGCTCGTGCTCGGAACTCTCGCGGCGATGGCGCTGACCCGCTACGACTTCTTCGGCCGCGACGTCGTCTCGCTGCTGTTCGTGCTGCCCATCGCGCTGCCGGGCATCGTCACCGGCATCGCCCTCAACAACGTCTTCACCAGCTACCTGGGCGGGCTCACGTTCGCCACCCTGGTGATCGGTCACGCCACCTTCTGCATCGTGGTCGTCATCAACAACGCGGCGGCCCGGCTGCGCCGAACCGCCCCCTCGCTGGAGGAGGCGTCGATGGACCTCGGCGCCACCCGGGCCCGCACCTTCAGGCTCGTCACGCTGCCGGCGCTGCGCAGTGCCCTGTTCGCCGGAGGGCTGCTGGCCTTCGGGCTGTCGTTCGACGAGATCATCGTGACCACGTTCACCGCCGGCCCGGGTGTCCAGACCCTGCCGCTGTGGATCTTCCAGAACCTTTTCCGGCCCAACCAGGCCCCGATCGTCAACGCCGTGGCCGCCTTCCTCGTGCTGGTCTCGATCGTCCCCATCTACCTCGCGAATCGCCTCTCCGGCGGTGCCGCCCTCGCCGCCCAGCGGTGATCTTGGAGAAGTTCGGCCCCTTCTCGGCGTGTCGTCGGCGTGTCCTCCAAGATCACGACTGAGGGAGGCGGGTTCGGCTCACGGCTGGGGGGCGGCTCAGGCGACGGGGCGCACCCAGTCGCGACCGCGGGGGACGAAGCCCAGCCGCTCGAGGTAGGGGTCGTCGGGACGCAGCCGGGGCGGGGCCACCACCTCGCGGAAGCCGTGCTCGGCGAACCAGCCGCTGCCCTCGTACAGGTATTCGGCCGGGGTGAAGTCGCGGTAGCGCGGCAGCACGTAGTCCAGGTGCAGCCGGGCGATGGCGTCGTCCCCGACGAGCAGCACCACGCCCGCGGTCTCGTCGCCACGCAGCAGGAGGAAGGCGTGCGCCTGCCTGGCCGCCGGGTCGTAGACGAAGCCGGGGTTGAAGTGCCGGATGTCGTTCTCGTGCACGCGCAGCAGGTGACGCAGGTACTCGTCGGCCGGGTCGACCTCCAGCAAGGTGTAGCCGGTGGGCTCGGACGCGCTGCGCAGCCGCGCGACGAAGACCAGGTTGATGACCACGATCGCGACGTTCATCGCCACCATCGGCCAGACCCCGATGATCGCGTTGTAGGCCACCAGCACGAGCGCCGCGACGGTGTTGAGCACCCGCAGCCGCAGCACCCGGGTCTGCAGCAGCGAGACGACGAGCAGCACCGAGCCGATCCACCCGATCGCCTCGACCCACGCCACGTCTCCAGGCTAGGACTGCTCGTAGGGTGCCGTCCGTGGCTACCGACTCCTTGGCTGCCGGTCTGCCCGCCCGCGTCACCGCGCTGCAGCCGCAGGCGCGCGACGACCTCGCGGCGCTGGTGCGTATCGCCTCGGTGAGTGCGGACCCCGCTCGAGCCGCGCAGGTGCAGGCCAGCGCCGCTTGGGTGGCGCAGCAGGCGCGCGACCTCGGCGCCGCGACCGTCGAGGTGGTCGGCGCGGCCGGCGGCCTGCCGGCCGTCCTGGCCTCGTGGCCCGCCCCGCCTGGAGCCCCGACCGTGCTGCTGTATGCCCACCACGACGTGCAGCCGGCCGACCCCGCCGGCTGGTCGTCCGATCCCTTCGAGCCGGTCGAGCGTGACGGACGGCTCTACGGCCGCGGCGCCGCCGACGACAAGGCCGGGGTGCTGGCCCACCTCACTGCCCTGCGGGCCCACGACGGGCGGCCCCCGGTGGGCGTCACCCTGTTCGTCGAGGGTGAGGAGGAGATCGGGTCCCCGACCTTCGGCGCCTTCCTGTCCGAGTACCGCGACCGGCTCGCCGCCGACGTACTGGTGGTGGCCGACTCGCAGAACTGGTCCCCGGAGGTGCCGGCTCTCACCACCACGCTGCGCGGGCTGGTGGACTGCCGGGTGCAGGTGCGCACCCTGCGCCGGCCGGTCCACTCCGGCATGTACGGCGGCGCCGTCCCCGACGCGCTGTCGGCACTGGTCCGCCTGCTCGCCAGCCTGCACGACGAGGCCGGCGACGTGGCTGTTGCCGGCCTCGTCCGCGGCAGCCGTCCCGGGCCCGACCTGGACGAGCAGGCGTTCCGAGCCGAGGCCGGCCTGGTCGAGGGCGTCGAGCTGGTGGGGACCGGGCGCCTCACCGACCGCATCTGGATGCGCCCAGCGGTGTCCGTGCTGGCCGTGGACGCCCCACGGGTGGCCGACGTGGCGAACATCCTCGTCGACGCGGCGAGCGCGGTGGTGAGCATGCGGCTCGCCCCAGGTCAGGACCCGGCCACGGCGATGGCGGCCCTCACCGACCACCTGCGGGCGAACGCACCCTGGGGGGCCGAGGTGACGGTGCAGCCGGGCTCGGTCGGCTCGCCCACCATCGTCCCCGGCCAGGGGCCGCTGGTCGACCTGGCCCGGCAGGCGCTGCGGGACGCCTTCGGCGGGGCCGAGCCCGTCCAGATCGGCGTGGGCGGGTCGATCCCCTTCATCGCCGAGCTGGCCGCGGTGTTCCCCGACGCGGCGATCCTCGTGACCGGAGCGGGTGACCCGGCCGCCTCCTGGCACGGCCCCGACGAGAACCTGCACCTGGCGATGTTCGAGCGGGTGTGCCTGTTCGAGGCCCTGCTGCTGTCCCGCCTGGCTCCGCCCGACTGACCCGAGCGGGTCTCCACCCCTCTCGAGCGCGCCTACACTCGTCGGGTGCCGCGTGGCGACGGACACCTGACCACCGATCTCGACCCGCTGGAACGACCCCAGGACGCCTGCGGTGTCTTCGGCGTCTGGGCCCCGGGTGAGGACGTTGCCAAGCTCACCTACTTCGGGCTGTACGCCTTGCAGCACCGTGGTCAGGAGTCGGCCGGCATCGCGGTGGGGGACTCCTCGGCGATCCTGGTCTACAAGGACATGGGCCTGGTCTCGCAGGTGTTCGACGAGCGCACCCTCAGCTCGCTCGTCGGCCACGTGGCGGTCGGCCACACCCGGTACTCCACCACCGGGTCCAGCAGCTGGGAGAACGCCCAGCCGACCCTGGCCGCGAGCACCGACGGGACGCTCGCGCTGGGTCACAACGGCAACCTCACCAACCCGCACGAGCTCGCCGAGGTCATCCAGGCCCGACCCCGGGGGGCCGGCGGCGAGGTCATCCGCGGCAGCACCACCGACACTGCGCTGATCACGGCGCTGCTCGGCAGCCACCCGCACGCCTCGCTCGAGGACGCCGCGCTGGAGGACCTGCCGCTGCTGCGCGGTGCCTTCTCGCTGGTGTTCATCGACGAGTCCACCCTCTATGCCGCCCGTGACCCTCAGGGCATCCGACCGTTGGTGCTGGGTCGGCTCGAGCGCGGCTGGGTCGTCGCCAGCGAGACCGCCGCTCTGGACATCGTGGGCGCCTCGCTGGTGCGGGAGGTGGAGCCGGGTGAGCTGGTCGCCATCGACGCCGGTGGGCTGCGGTCACGTCGGTTCGCCCCGGCCGACCCGCGAGGCTGCCTGTTCGAGTTCGTCTACCTGGCCCGGCCCGACACCAAGATCAGCGGACGGTCGGTGCACGCCGCCCGGGTGGAGGTCGGTCGCCGGCTGGCGCTCGAGCACCCGGCCGACGCCGACATCGTCATCCCGGTGCCCGAGTCGGGCACACCCGCCGCGGTCGGGTACGCCGAGGCCAGCGGAATCCCCTACGGCACGGGCCTGGTCAAGAACGCCTACGTCGGCCGCACGTTCATCCAGCCCAGCCAGACCATCCGACAGCTGGGCATCAGGCTCAAGCTCAACCCGCTGCGCGACGTGATCGAGGGGCGCCGACTGGTGGTGGTGGACGACTCCGTCGTGCGCGGCAACACCCAGCGCGCCCTCGTGCGGATGCTGCGCGAGGCCGGCGCGGTCGAGGTGCACGTGCGTATCTCCAGCCCCCCGGTCAAGTGGCCGTGCTTCTACGGCATCGACTTCGCCACCCGGGCCGAGCTCATCGCCAACGGCCTGGACACCGAGGCGATCCGCCGGCACCTGGGGGCCGACAGCCTCGGCTACATCTCCCTCGAGGCCCTGGTGGAGTCCACCCAGGTGCCGATGGACCTGCTCTGCCGGGCCTGCTTCGACGGGGTGTACCCCATCCCGCTCCCGCACGAGGCGCTGCGCGGCAAGCACGCGCTCGAGCAACCGACGCTGCCGCTGGACGCCGAGGCACCCCGCAGCACGCTGGGCGGCGAGGAGGGCCTGCAGGTGCTGCTCGGTGGAGTCGGTGGGGCGGACGCGCTGACGCGGCCCTGACCCGGCGACCGTCCACCGGCCGCGCGGAGTCGCCGGATAGCCTCGCGCCGTGCCCAACCCCTCGGCCGCGCCCGCCGGCGAGCCGTCCGTGCCGATCTCCTACGCCGCCGCCGGGGTCGACATCGACGCCGGCGAGCGCGCCGTCCAGCTCATGAAGGCCAGCGTCGCCCGGGCGAGCAGACCCGAGGTGGTCGGCGGGCTCGGAGGCTTTGCCGGCCTGTTCGACGCCTCAGCCCTGCGGGGCTACCGCCACCCGCTGCTGGCGACCTCCACCGACGGGGTCGGCACCAAGGTGGCGGTGGCCCAGCGGATGGACCGGCACGACACCATCGGGCAGGACCTGGTGGGCATGCTCGTGGACGACCTGGTCGTGTGCGGAGCCGAGCCGCTGTTCGTCACCGACTACATCGCCTGCGGCCGCGTGGTGCCCGAGCGCATCGCCGCGATCGTCGCGGGCGTGGCCGAGGGCTGCCGACTGGCTGGAGCCGCCCTGGTGGGTGGCGAGACCGCCGAGCACCCCGGCCTGCTCGGGCCCGACGAGTACGACGTCGCCGGAGCCACCACTGGCGTGGTGGAGGCCGACGACCTGCTCGGCCCGCACCGGGTGCGGCCGGGTGATGCCGTGCTGGCCCTGGCCAGCAGCGGGCTGCACGCCAACGGCTACTCGCTGGCCCGGCGCGTGTTCTTCGACCACGCCGGCTGGGACGTGCACCGCCATGTCGACGGGCTCGGCCGCACCCTCGGCGAGGAGCTGCTCGAGCCCACGCGCATCTACGCCCTGGACTGCCTCGCCCTGGCGCGCGGGGGCGCGGTGCATGCGATGGCCCACATCACCGGCGGAGGGCTGGCCGCCAACCTGGCCCGGGTGCTGCCGGACGGGGCGGGCGCCGTCCTCGACCGCGCCACCTGGACGCCGCCGCCGGTGTTCGCCCTGCTCGCCGAGCTGGGCGTGCCGCCGGAGGAGATGGACCGCACCTTCAACATGGGGGTGGGGATGGCCGTCGTGCTACCCGAGACCGAGGTGGCCGCCGCCCTCGCCCTGCTCGCCGACCGGGGCGTCCCCGCCTGGCGGCTCGGCACCGTCGACGAGAACGGGGCCGCGGGCTGCCGCCTGGTCGGGGCGCACGCCTGATCGGCGGGTCGCCGGCCCTGCCTGGTCGGCGTCCACGCCACCGGCTCGGCCCGCACGGGCGACGCCCACCGCCCACCAGGCCAGTGCCAGCAGCGCGACGGACGTCAGGGTCGAGGACGGCATACCGAGCAGGCCCGGCCCAGCCCAGGTGCCGAAGCCGGTGAGCGCCACCATCAGGGTGCCCACGGGCACCCCGATCGCGGCGAGGAGCAGCGGCACCGACCGTGACGCTCGCTCGGCCAGCCAGCCCGCAAGCCGCAGGTCGACCAGGCCCGCCACCCCTGCGACCTGCCACGAGACGGCCACTACCAGGGCGAGCACCCCGAGGTGCAGCAGCCACCAGCCGGGACCGAAGGGAGCAGCGAGCAGCCCGCGGCCCAGGCCGAGCACCAGGGCGACGAGCAGCACGAGCACCGGGAAGTGCCACAGGTAGATGCCGACGGCGCGGGCGGCGAACCCGCCGACCACCCGCCACAGGCGCTCCCGGGCGAGCAGGCGCTGCAGCCACGGCCAGAGCGCGGCCAGCAGCAGCACCTCACCGAGCCCGAACAGCGCCAGCACCGCGGTGGGCGGGGCCAGGTTCGACAGCTCGGGGTCGCCGGCGAACGACACCAGCGAGCGCGAGTAGGGCCCGATCCCGGCCAGCACCCCAGCTGCGAGCAGGGCGCCCGCGCCCCCGGCGACGAGCTGCCACGGCGGTGCCCGTCGCAGCCGCGGGAGCGCGTACCCCAGCTGGTGCACCCAGCCCCAGACGAGCACGAAGTTGACCGCGGCGCCCGCGGCGGGCCCCGCGACGCGCACGGCGTCCACCGCGACGACGATCGCGAACCAGAGCACCAGAGTGGGCCACGGGCGCGCTGCCCAGCGAGTGGTGAGGGGGACGGCCAGCACGACCAGCCCGTACACGCCGAGGAACCACAGGTGGTAGGCCAGCAGGCGCCCCACCGGCTGCGCAGCGTCGGCGACCACGGCGACAGGCAGCACGAGCGCCGCGCCGGTGGCAGCGTAGACGAGGGCGGGGGTGCCCAGGCGCAGCATCCGGCGCTGCCAGAACGAGGCCGCCTGCGGGCGGCGCTGCCAGGACGACAGGTTGGACACCGCCCCCACGGCGAAGAACAGCGGCAGCACCTGGAGCCAGGTGACCCACCAGACGTCCGGGCGCGCCTCGAGCACGGCGACGGCCGGCGGGTCACGCCCGGCGTCCCAGTCGAGCCAGGCCAGGCTGTGCGCCACCACGACGACGAGCAGGGCCAGCGCCTTGACCGCGTCGAGCACCCGGTCCCGACCCGCGGGCGTCACCGGCCGGGGCGCAGCCGTCCGGCTCGACACTCGACCACCCCCGACGCTCAGCCTGCTCGCCGGGGCGGTGTGGTCACCAGGGACCGAGGGCCTGCCTAGATGCGGGCGTCCTCGTCGTCCTCGAGGTCGTACTCGCCGAACTCGTCGATCTCGTCGTCGACGTCGTCGTCCTCGGACGAGCCCTCCGCACCGGCGAGCTCACGCTGAAGGGCGTCGAGGTCGGTGTCGAGGGACTGGTACTTCAACTTACGGGCGACCTTGGTCTGCTTGGCCTTCGCACGTCCCCGGCCCATGGGGTCGACCCCCTCGCTCATCACGCGGGGCGGCCACCAGGACGCCCTCGATCAGTCGTCGTCTCGTGATCCAACGGTACAACGTCAGCCGGTGTTCCGTCGCCCCGCGGCGGCAGCCATGCGGGCCTCCGCGATGCGGTCCGCGGCGGCCAGCGGGGTGACTCCCTGCTGGTCGGCGAGGGTGAGCACCTCGAGCGTGGTGGCGAAGATCCCGGCGGCCTTGGCGCGGGCCCGATCGAAGTCGAAGCCGTTGCGCTCGTCGGCCACCTGGATCACACCACCGGCGTTGACCATGTAGTCGGGGGCGTAGGTGATGCCCCGATCGGCGAGCACCTGGGCTGCCTCGGGACCGGTCAGCGGGTTGTTCGCCCCGCCGCAGACCACCTCCGTGGGCAGCGTCGCAGCGGCGCCGGGGTCGATCACCCCGCCGAGCGCGTTGGGGGAGTAGATGTCGAGCTCGGTGCGCAGCAGCTGGTCGGGCTCGACCACCCTGACCGAGCCAGGGCCGCGCCGGACCCGCGCGACGGCCGCCGGGTCGGGGTCGGCGACCACCACCTCGGCCTGCTCGGCGTGCAGGTGCTCGACCAGGCGCGTGCCCACCTTGCCGAGCCCCGCCACCCCCACCCGCCGCCCGGCGAGCTGGGGCGAGCCCCACCGGTGCTGCGCGCAGGCGCGCATCCCCTGGAACACGCCGAAGGCGGTGAGCACTCCCGAGTCGCCGGCGCCACCGTGCTGCAGGGAACGGCCGGTGACGTACGAGGTGCGCTCGGCCACCACGTCCATGTCGGCCACGTAGGTGCCGACGTCGCAGGCGGTGACGTAACGCCCGCCGAGCGAGCCGACCACGTCGCCGTACGCCCGCAGCAGGGTGGGCGTCTTGTCGGTGCGGGGGTCGCCGACGATCACCGCCTTCCCCCCGCCGTGGGCGAGGTTGGCCAGGGCGTTCTTGTAGGCCATGGCCCGGGCGAGGGCGAGCACGTCGGCCAGGGCCGCCTCGGTGCTCGGGTACGGCGCGAAGCGGGTCCCGCCCAGAGCGGGTCCGAGGGCGGTGGAGTAGATCGCGACGATGCTGCGCAGCCCGGTGGCGGCGTCCTGGTGCAGGTGAACCGTCTCGAAGCCGTCGGCGAAGACGTCCATGCAGCGACTCTAGGGCGGCGCGCGGGGGGGCAGCGATGTAGCGCGGCGGTACCAGAACGTGTTTGACTGGTCATCGGTGACGTTCTTCGGACAAGGAGCACAATCGTGGCAAGCCGGGTCGGTCCAGGATCCTCGGAGACCGAGGCGCTGCTGACGCCTGCCGAGGTCGCGGCGATGTTCCGCGTCGACCCCAAGACGGTGACCCGCTGGGCCAAGGCAGGCAAGCTGAGCTCGATCCGGACGCTCGGCGGGCATCGCCGCTACCGCGAGTCGGAGGTGCGTGCCCTGCTGACCGGTCAGGTGCCCGCGCCGCGTGCCGCCGGGGACGACGAGGCCTCCAGCGAGGAGTGACCCGGCGGCGCCCACGCGCCGTCGATGGTGGGCAGGGGCGGGATCGAACCGCCGACCTTCCGCTTTTCAGGCGGACGCTCGTACCGGCTGAGCTACCTGCCCGGGATCGGTCCGGGGCCGTCAGGATACATGCCGGCTCAGCGCGACCGGGGCTCGTGGGAGGCCTGCTCGGCGTCGCGGGCGGCCAGCGATGCCAGGTAGGCGTTGTAGGCCTCGAGCTCCGGGTCGGACGCCTTGCGGTCCCGCCGGCGCGCCTCCCGCTCGTCCGAGCGCGACCACTGCACCAGCAGCACGAGCAGCACTGCGAGGGCGGGGATCTCACCGAACCCCCAGGTGATGCCACCGGCGAGCCGCTGGTCGTCCAGGGTGTCGGGCAGCCAGGCGATCTCGGTGCCCAGCAGCCGGTAGTAGTCGCCGGCGATGAGACGGGCCGACATCATCACCCCGACGCCGAAGAACGCGTGGAAGCCGGCCGCGGCCAGCACCATCACGACCCTGATCGGGTAGGCGGGCCGGCGCGGCAGCGGGTCGGTGCCCACGACCACCTCGTAGAAGAGGTAGCCGCCGAGCAGGAAGTGCAGCGACATGAGCATGTGCCCGGTGTGGTTGGCCATCGCGTAGCCGAACAGGCCGCTGAAGTAGACCATCGGTGCCGCGGTGACGAAGATCGCGAAGGCGACGATCGGGTGGGTGACGAACGCGACGAATCGGCTGTGCACGACCGCCAGGACGCGCTCGCGCGGCCCGACCTGCCCGCGGCGAGCGGGCGGGGTGGCCCGCAGCAGCAGGGTCAGTGGCGCGCCGAGCACGAGCAGCAGCGGCACCACCATGGCCAGCGTCATGTGCTGCACCATGTGCACCGAGAGCATGGTCATGCCGTAGGTCATGACGCCCGACAGGGTCACGAACGCCATCACGGCCACGCCGGACATCCAGGCGATCGTCCGACCCACCGGCCAGTGGTCGCCCCGCCGGTGCAGCCGCACGAGCCCCGCCCCGTAGAGCAGCACGAGGGCCAGGGCCAGCAGGCTGAACAGCCCGTCGGGGTAGACCTCGGTGACGTAGCGGCCGAGGGTCGGCGGCGGCGGCGGAGCGAAGGCGAGCACCTCACGCACCCGGCTGACGTCGGTGAGCACCTCGGGGACCGGTGGGGGCGTGCGTGACAGCCCCACCGCCAGGCCGATGGTGCCGGCCATCACGACCACCTCACCCGCGGCCAGCCGCAGGAAGGCCCGGGGCCGCCCGGCGTCCAGGTCGCCGAGGCTGCGGGTGCGATGCCGGCTGCCGAACCAGGCCAGCAGCGCAAGCGCCAGCACCTTGGCGAGGACCAGCCGGCCGTAGGCGGTGGTTGTCAGCTCGCCCGGCCCCTGCAGCCGCAGCACCGTGTTGAGCACCCCGCTGGCGCCCAGCGCGACCAGCGAACCCAGCGCGATCGGGCTGAAGGCCCGCGCGGCCCGGCTGAGCAGCTCGCGGCGGGGCGATCCGCCGGCGTACCAGACCAGCGCGACCAGACCGCCCACCCACAGCGCCACCGCGACGACGTGCACGACCATCGCGGTGGTGCCCGTGTGGTGGTAGTCCCCCGACGACGAGTGCCCGATGAGCGCGCGGGGGACGAGGGTGGCGATGCCCAGCACGAGCACGCCGAGCGCCCCACCCGGCCGCAGGGTGAACCGGCTGGCCGGGACCAGCGCGGCGGCCAGCAGCATCACCACGGCATACGCCTGGCCCTGGTCCACGCTGAGCACGAACGAGCCCAGCGAGCCGGCGTCGAGCGCCTGGCCCAGCGGCAGGCCGATGAGGTCGCTGAGGGTGAGCAGCAGCACGACCAGTGCTGCCAGTGCCCACACCCCGGCCCAGACCGAGGCGAGCCGCAGCGCGCGCAGGGCGTCCGGGTGCAGCTCGTCGGTGCGTGCCGGCACCAGCACCGCGAGCAGCAGCAGCCCCACGGTGACCGTCGCGGCGCCGTCGAGCACGAGCGTGGCCAGCGGCAGCCCCCAGCGGGTGGCGGCCCCGGGATCACCGAGTCCCGGCAGGTCCAGCGACGCCGCACCCCCGCCGGCGAGCAGAGCGGCGACGAGAGCGAGGACGGCTGCCGCTGCCGCGAGCAGCGCCCACGACCGGACCGGCGCCGACTCGGGGCCGGCGGGGCTGCTGCTCCGGCGCTCGCGCGCCGTGTCGGTCGCCACCGCTCAGCCTGATCCACCCGGCGCCGCCGGCTGGCGCGGCTCGTCGGAGGTGCTGGCCGAGCGCCTGGACACCCACAGGCCCAGGCCGGCCACCGCGAGCAGGGCGGCACCGCCGAGCACCCAGGGCAGCACGGACGGGCCGGCCTCAGTGGTCGCGGCCGCGGCCGTGACCGGTACGGCCGTTGGCTCGGGTGAGGCCTGCGGGGCAGGCGTGTCGGCCACGCCCACGGCCGGGGTCGCCTCCGCCGTGTCGGCGGGCGCCGTCGGGGCGGGCGAGGGCGCGGCCGCGTCCCCCTCGCCGGCCGCGACGCTGAAGGGCACCGTGCCACCGATGGGGTGGCCGTCGACGGAGACGATGCGGTAGGAGAGCGTGAACGACACGCCGCGGGGCAGGCCCGCGACCGGCTGGGTGACGGTGTCGCCGGCCACCACCGGAGGACCGGACTGGTAGGCCGTGCCTGCCTCGTCCACGACGGCCACCTGAGCGAACTGCTCGTTCACCGTGGCGCTGAAGGTGAGGGACACCTCGGTGGGCGGCTCGGCCAGCTGTTCGCCGGCGGTCGGCACCGAGGACACCAGGTCGTCGTGGGCGGCGGCGGGCAGGACGCCGGCGGCCGTCCAGGCCACCCACGCCAGCAGACCCAGCAGGGTGGCGACAACGGCCGACGGGGGCCGCGAGAGACGGCACAGGGCGAGCCTCGGCATACCGACGAGGGTACGCCGGGCCCGCAGCCGCGGTCCTGACGGGACTTGAACCCGCGACCTCCGCCTTGACAGGGCGGCGAGCACTCCGAGCTGCTCCACAGGACCTTGCGTGCTGGACCCTACCGAGGTAGGTCCCAGCCGGTGCTGGTGCCCCCAACGGGATTCGAACCCGCGCTGCCGCCTTGAAAGGGCGGAGTCCTAGGCCGCTAGACGATGGGGACTGGGCAGTCGCGTCACGCCTTGCCGCTCGGCTCGATCCGTCGTGGACCGGCGCCAGTGTAGGCCGAGGGTGCCGATGCTCCCAAACCGTGCCCGAGCCGCCACACTGATCCGCGTGGTCCACGTCGGCGAGCAGGAGTTCGAGCAGCTGGTCGGGGAGGCGCTCGACTCCATCCCGCCTGAGCTCGGCCGGCTCATGTCCAACGTGGCCGTGCTGGTCGCCGACGACCCGCCCCCGGGCCAGGACCTGCTCGGCCTGTACGAGGGCATCCCGCTGACCGAGCGGGACGGCTGGTACTCCGGTGTGCTGCCCGACACGATCACCGTCTTCCGCCGGCCGATCCTGCGTCTGTGCGCCACCCGCGAGCAGGTCGTCGAGGAGGTGCGCATCACCGTCGTCCACGAGGTGGCCCACCACTTCGGCATCGACGACGAGGAGCTGCACGACCTCGGCTGGGGCTGACCGAGCAGGGGAGGGGCAGCCGCCGGGCCACCCCAGCGCGGGGGTGGAGCGTCGGGCCGGGAGCGCCTCGCGGCGCTGGGCCGCTCGTAGCGGCTGTGTGTGGACCCGGGGGCTGCACCGGCCCGACGCTCGGCGAGGACCCCAAAGGGCTGTCGCCGTGCCCACCGTAGCTCCCGGCACCGTGCGGTGCCCAGTCGTGACGGCGGACGGCAGAGTCGGCCTGGCCGCTAGGGGTTTGCGTGGGGACGACGCCCGACCCGCAGCCCGACGAGGCTGGCCGCCAGCAGGGTCAGGCCGCTGGCCAGCAGCAGGCCCGGCAACCCGATCGAGTCGGCGAACCACTCGCTGAGCACCTCAGGGACCACGACCGCCGTCGCCAGCACACCGGTCACCAGCAGCGGCCACGCCTGCCGCGAGGCGTAGCCGGCCAGGCACGCGGCCGCGACCAGGGCGGTCAGGACGTAGGCGAGCACGCGTCCGGCAGTGGAGCCCTCGGCACCGCCGAGCACGATCTGCGCCCCGGCCAGTGCGGTCAGTCCCGCGATCGCCAGGGCGAGGGTGCGCTCACGCAGCAGGCCACGGCGCTCGAGTCCAGCCCATGCTGCTCCGATCCCCATCACGACCAGACCCCCGGCCACGAGGTTCTCCTCCGAGGTGGCCTGGGCGGTCGACATGACCGTCGCCACCGCGGCAGCCAGCAGGCCGAGCTGCCCGATCGCCGTGGGTGCCATCAGGTAGCCGATCCCGCAGATCACGAGCGCGGTGAGAGGAGCCATCCCGATCAGCGCGGCGACCTCAGGGTCGTCGAGCACCACTCCCACGGCCATGCCGGCGGTCACGCCGCTGGCGACCATGAGCGTGCCGGTCAGCCGGCGCCGGGTCTGCCTGCCCTCGACGCTCGTCGAGCGTCCGCGCAGCACGGCGGCGGCGATCACGCCGGTGACCACGGCGATGCCCGCGAGCAGCGACGCCTGGATGGGCAGCGAGTAGGACTCCCACGTCTGGGACAGGAACACCGCTGCGCTGAGGGCGACGAAGACCGCGCCGAGGTAGCCGGCGATCTCGGCGGCGTGCCGGCGGAGCCCCGTCCGGATCCCGACAGGCTCCATCGGCTGCTCGCCCGCCAGAACCGGATGCAGCGACCTCAGCAGTGCATCGGCCTGGGCCGGCTGCAGCGTGCCACCAGCCACCAGGTCGGCGACGACGCGCTCGACGTCCCGCTCGGTGGGCGACGACCCGTGCTCGACGATGGCGCTCATGTCCCAGTGTTCGGCAGCCGGCCAGCGCTGGGCAGTGCCATCCGTCCTGTGGCGCGGCCGGCCCGCGAGCACAGCTCGTCTCAGCGCAGCGCGTCCGCCCGCCACAGCCGGGCTGCCTGGCCCAGGCGGTCGGCCATCCGCGCGTTGCCGGACGCGAGGCGTGTCTGGCGGGTGGCCTCGACGTCGTCACCGCGGTCGTCGGCGTTGTCGGCCAGGGCGAGCCGTCCGGCAGCGACCACCCGGCTGAAGGCGGCTGCCCGTTCCAGCGCGACGGCCAGATCGCCGTCGAACACCGAGGTGAGGACGGCGTCGCCGAAACATGCGACCTCCGCAGGGCCGGGCGGGTCGGCCACCCCGGCCACCGCGTCGGACACCTCGGCCACCCGGCGACCGGCGGCGTAGACCCGGGCGGCCTCCTCCGCGCTGACCTGGACCCAGGTGCGCAGCAGGTACAGCGCCCACAGCGTGCCCGGCAGCGAGTCGGGCGCCGACGCGCGCCACAGGTCTGCCAGCGCGTCCAGGCCCGCCTCGTCGGCCAAGCCCACGAGTCGGGCGGTGAGGTCGGCGTCGCCGTGCTCGGAGCGGCCCAGGCGCACCACCGCGGCGGCGGTCGAGTGGGCGAGCGCGGACCGGTCGGCGGGGTCGCCGTCACCGACGATGGAGTCCCACGAGGCGCGCAGCGCCGGACGCCGTGGGGGGTGGCTCCCCCGGGTTCCGCCCGGGGGAGCGTCCGGCTCGGTCATGCGGTCATTGTGCGCGACCGGCGCCGCGTCCGGGCCGTCCTGGCTCAGCTCGCCGGCCTCGGCGCCACCTGCGCCCAGTCGCCGCTGTCGATCACCGGCCAGCCGTTCGGGCTGTGGTTCAAGACGTAGGTCAGGGCGGTGATTCGGCGACCGTCGAGCATGCTCACGCAGACGGTGGCCGGGTGGTACTCCGAGCCGTCGGGGTCGGCTGGGTCGTATCCCTCCAGCGCGTGCAGGTCGGCCCAGATGCCCGGGTCGGTGACGCGCAGCACCTCGACGACGACCCGTGGGTCGTCGGGGCCGTCGGGGCCGGGGACGTAGCCGGGGTAGGGGTAGGACCGCAGCGGGCCCCCGATGTGCAGCAGCGTCCCCGGCAGCCGCCCCTCGCCGAGGTGATGCGCCCGGCCATCGGTGAGGTAGGCGTTGCGGAACCCGCGACGCAACGTTCCGTACACGGCGAGCGTCTCCCCGATCAGGTGCGGCACGCCGGTCACCGTAGCCAGTGTGGCGCCACTCGACCTGTGGACGGGCTCACCGCCGCTGTCGTGCGCACGAGGCAGACTCACCACCATGGTCACCGTCGACGCCCGCCGCAGCCGGGTGTACGCCGCCGAGGACCAGGTGGCCCGGCTGCTCGAACGGGCCGCCGCGGGTGCGCGCACCGTGGACTTCTTCGGCTCGACGCTCACCCTTCCGGTCGAGCGCCGGTTCGCCGACCTGGCGTCGATGCAGCGCTGGGCCGACGCGGTGCTGGGGCTGGGCGAGGTCGTCCGGCGCTGGCCGGCAACGCCTGGGGTACGGCTGCGGGAGCGCAAGGGGCTGACCCGCGCGCACTACCAGCCGCCCGGCGAGATCGCCGTGCCGCTGCGCACCACCTGGGCGGCCCGCGAGCTCGTGCTCTGCCACGAGCTCGCCCACCACCTCACCACCCACGACCCCGCGGTGCCGGCCACTGCCGCCGGGCACGGCGCGCAGTTCCAGCTCGCCTACGAGCAGGTGGTCGAGATCGTCGTCGGGCCCGAGGTGGCGCTGCTCCTGCGCGCCGGCCTGGACGCCGCGGGAGCCCGCCGATGACCGCGGGCGCCGCTGAGGGGGGACGGGGGTGACCGTCCAGACGATCGCTGCGCTGCTGGCCAAGGCCGAGCGCACCGACAACCCGCACGAGGCCGAGGCCTACCTGGCCAAGGCCCAGCACCTGGCCACGCTGCGGTCGGTGGACCTGGCGGTGGTGCGGGCCCGCACCGCGCGGGCACAGCGCCGGACGTCGCCGGTCAACCGGACCGTGCAGGTGGGAGAGCCGGGCAAGCGGGCCAACACCCACCTGGTGTCGCTCTACGTCGCGGTCGCGCACGCCAACGACGTCAAGGTCGACGTGGCCCGCAACTCCACCTACGTCATCGGCTACGGCATGCCCGACGACCTGGACGTCGTGGAGACCCTGTGGGCGTCGCTGGCGCACCAGATGGTCGAGGCTGCCGGTCGCTGGCTCGACACCGGCACCTGGCGGGACGAGACCTACCAGGCGATGGCGCGGCGGCGGGTCGGTCCGTGGTCGCTGCCGGTCGCCGAGCAGCGCCCGCACACCCGGCAGACCGCACGCGCGGCGTTCTACCGCGGCTTCGTCCACCGCATCGCGGCCCGGCTCGAGCAGGCGCGCGCGGAGGCCCTGGCCGAGGTCGGTGCCGACGGGGCGGAGCCGTCCGGCGCGATGCCGTCCGCCGCCGACGCCTCGGATGAGCCGGGCAGCACCGCGCTGGTGCTGCGCGCCAAGCACGAGGAGGTGCAGGCGTTCTACCGGCAGGCCTCCGCGGCGCGGGGCTCGTGGGCGGGCTATCGCGGCGCGGCGGTCGGCGACAACGGCTCGGCCACCGGGGCTGGACGGGCGGCCGCGTCCCGGGCCCGGCTGTCTGCAGCGAAGGGCATCGGCGGCCCGGGAGCGGCGCTGGAGGCCTGACGCCCGCGCGGGCCGACGACGCGCTCTCGCGCACTGTCCGCCCGCGCGGGCCCACGGTGCGCCTCGCGGCGCGCACTCTCGGCCCGCGCGGCCTCAGGGTGCGCCTACGCGCCGCCACAGCCCGCGCGGTCGCAGGGCAACCGGGCTGGAGGCCTGAGCGCGGGCCGCGCGGTCAGCCGGGCCAGGTGCTGATGTGGATGTCCTGCACCGCGTGCAGCAGCTCGACGGCCGCGTCGTGGGGCCGCTGGAACGAGTTTCGGCCCATGATCGTGCCGAAGCCGCCGCCGAGGGCGGTCTGCCGATTCTCCTCGAGGACGGCCTCGGTGCCCTTCGCAGCCCCGCCGCTGAAGATGACGATGCGGTGGCCGTCGAAGGCCGACGCGATCACGTGCCGCACGCGGTCGGCGAGCGTCCCCAGCGGGACGCCGGCCTTCTCCAGCGCCGCCCGGGCCTTCTCGTGCTCGATGTGCTCGGTCGGGGGCTTGACCTTGACGATGTGCGCACCGAGCTGGCAGGCGATCTGCGCGGCGTAGCCGGCGACGTCCACCGCTGTCTGCCCCTCGGTGGAGATGCCCGAACCGCGGGGGTAGGACCAGATGACGACGACGAGGCCGGCGGCCTTGGCGTCCTTGGCCAGCGCGCGCACCTGCTCGTACATCTCGTTGCGGTGCGCCGAGCCCGGGTAGATGGTGAACCCGATGGCGTTGGCCCCGATCCGCAGCGCGTCGTCCACGCTCGCGGTCACGGCCGGGAAGGGGTCTGCCGAGGCGTACAGCGAGTCGGCGTTGTTGGCCTTGAGGATCAGCGGCAGCTGCCCGGCGAACTCGGCCGCGCCGGCCTGCAGGAACCCCAGCGGCGCGGCGTAGCCGGAGCAGCCGGCGTCCAGGGCCAGCCTGAAGTGGTAGCGCGGGTCGTACCCGGCTGGGTTCGGCGCGAACGAACGGCCGGGTCCGTGCTCGAAACCCTGGTCAACCGGCAGGATGACGAGCTTGCCGCTGCCGCCGGTGCGCCCGTGCATGAGGAAGCGGTACAGGTTGGCGAGCGTGCCAGGGTTCTCCCCGGCGTACCAGGACAGGATCTCGGCCACGCGTGGGGTGGGACCGGACATGGGTCATCTCCTCCGATCGAGCGGGTCCCCTCCAGGCTGCCGGGCTGAGGCGGGCGTCGTCGAGAGGCCAACGTCCCCCGCGACCGCCGCCCCCTTCCCCCTCGCCGATCGCGCCCACGTCCTGACAGGACCCGAGACCACATCCCGCGTTCGCGCGGTGCCGGTTCCGGCACCCTCCCGCAAGAACGGTCCGAGCCAGGGGGTGCGGCTAGAGGCCCGACGACTGGCGGAAGCGCTGGCGGGCCTGGTCGAGCAGGGCGGTGTCGGCCGTGAAGCCCTGGCTCGCCTGGGCGATCCGGGCCTGGTCGCCGGTGGCTACGGCGGTGGCCAGGGCGTCCAGGGACGCCCGGTAGGACTCGGTCGACTGGCGCAGCAGGGTGGCCGCCTCACGCACGGAGTCCTTCCTGGCGCCGGTGGCCAGGGTCAGCAGGCCATCGGTGGCGGCTGTGCTGCGCTGGTCGATGAGCGCCCAGCGGCGGGCGAGCTCGGAGTCGGTGTCGCGCTGGTCGACCGGCAGGCCGAGTTGCTGGCCGCGCCAGCGCACGAGCGGGTCGTCCACCTGGGAGCGCACCCAGGCCAGCTGCCCTTCTGCCTGCGCGGCTCGGTCCCGGTCGGCGCCGCCGCGGCGACGGGCAGCCAGCAGCGCCACCACGAGGCCGACGAGCAGCAGCCCGAGCAGCACCCACAGCCAGACGGGCACGGCGCTGGCCGCCGCCGGGGAAGCCGGTGCCTCGGTCGGGCTGGGACTGGCGGTCGGCTGCGGTGCCTGCGCCTCCTCCGTCGGCGTGGGCGTCGGGGTCGGTGTGGGGGTCGGGCTGGGACTGGCGGTCGGCTGCGGTGTCTGCGCCTCCTCCGTCGGCGTGGGCGTCGGGGTCGGTGTGGGCGTCGGGGTCGGCGTCCCGGCCGCGACGTTGTCGCCCGACCCGTCGCCCGAGCCGTCGTCTCCCCCTCCGGGCAGGGTGGGAAGGGCG
>Ga0209594_1000243_pt1 | contig 38624 bp, 29 predicted proteins | sample AshMeaCrysSpring_FD_184126 | JGI IMG/M metagenome (GOLD analysis project Ga0209594, IMG submission 184126) | Groundwater microbial communities from Big Spring, Nevada to study Microbial Dark Matter (Phase II) - Ash Meadows Crystal Spring... | ecosystem: Environmental > Aquatic > Deep subsurface... | reverse complement strand
GCCATGCTGCCTTCCAGCATCATGCTGCCATCGGCCAATTGCTTTGTGCCCGATACAGCAGGTTTCATGCGTTCTTCGGCCACGGCATAGGTTACCGTTGCACCATTCAGCGGCACGTTGTTTTGCAATACGCGTACACTAAACTTTGCCTTTTCGCCGGGCTGGTATTGCCAGTTGGTATGGTCCGGCGCTACCATAATTTGAACCGGCTGGCGGGTGGGCTGGGCGAATACGATTGCAGGAAACAGCAGTATCGTGGTTATGCTCAAAAGGCTGCCCATCGCTATGGACAGCAGGCGTTTCAATGGATTCATTTTCATCGATGCTTGTAGTGGCTTTGTTACCTGCTTTCGAAGGTAGGCTCCGTTTACCCCCGCACAAAATTGAAAGCCAGCCATCTCCAAAAAACTTAAAAGCCACCCCTTGCGGAGCGGCCTTTAAGTACTAAAAAACTACCTGCTTATGAAAAGTTCAATATCCCGGATTTTGGTAGGCGGCAATATCGGCGGCGCTCATGGGTTTGCCGTTGATGGTTTGGGCCACCATTTGCAGGTACGGTATGGGCCGCAACTTGTGGAAGGTGGCAAACGAGGGGCTAATATCCGGGTTATACAGCTTGGTGCGGTCAAATAAGGTTTCGGTGCGCACCAGGTCGTCCCAGCGGTAAAATTCGCCGCAGAGCTCGCGGGTGCGCTCGTTGAGCATAAAGTGTATAAAGCGGTCGGGGGTTGACGTTACGCTGGGCGGGTACAGCTCGCTGGGCGCGTTGGTGGTAAACAGGGTGGTGGTGGCCTGGTTGCTGCTTACGGTGCTTGCCGTGCCGGTGGGGCCGCCCATGTACAGCCATATTTGCGGGCTGCGGGCTTCGCCGGCTTTATAGGCCCCCCTGGTGCGCAATACGTTTACATCGGCCAGCGCACTGGTGTAGTCTCCTTTGCGGCCATTGGCTTCGGCGCGTATCAGGTAAGTTTCTGCCAGGCGGGCATAGGTGCCGTTGCGAATGCCACGGGCTTCGTTGTTGGTATTGGTAAGCCTGATGGGGTCGTTCATCTTTATCATGGCCAGGTACTTATTGTTGCTAAAGTCGGTGGTGATGGGCCCGCCCGTGGTGGCTTGCCGGTAGCGCAGGTACACCGCAAAGTAGCGCATGGCCGATGCTGTGGCGCTGGAAATGGGCATGTTGGATGGGTTAACAATAAACAGCCCCGAGGTATCGCCCACGCCAACGCGTGGCTTTCCCACCAGGCTGGGGTTGGGTGCGTTGGCAGCCGTCCAGGTAGCCAGGCCACTGTTGGAGGTTACGTTGCGGTAATACACAGTTTGAAAGGTTTTGAAGAAACGCGAGTCGTTTATTTTATCGAAGATGTCGATTGTGTAATCGGTGGGGCGCAGGCGGCGGAAGGGGCGGCCGTTAAAGAAATCGCGGGCCATGCCAGGTATGCCGGCATCGTACTGTGTGCCGTAAAAAAGGTGCGTTTGGTTGTTGAGGCCGGCCAGGTTGAGGTTGCTGCTAAACTGCGCGGCAAATATGATTTCGTTGCTGGCATTGTTGAGATCAATTTTGGCTTTGTTGCTGGCCGGCGGGGTACCATTTTCGCCCAGTGGGGGTATTACACCATCGGGGTAAGCCGCGTTAAACAGGCCTCCATAATCCACTTCCAGGGTGTGGCCGCTGTTGGCAATTACATCGTTGGCATAAAAAATGGCGCTGTCCATGTCGGTAGGCTTTTGGCCGCGCTTATCAGTAACGGCGCTGCCGCGGGTAAGGTAGGCTTTGGCCAGAAAGTGAAAGGCCATAGCCCGCGATGCACGGCCGCGGTTGGTGGCGGGGGCGCGCCACGGCAAGGCAGGGCCCGCATCGCGCAGGTCAGCAATTATTTGGTTGTACACCTGCTCTACCGAAGCCCGCGGAAACTCGTACTGAGGCTCAGCCGGCACCTCGGTTACCAGTGGCACACCACCCAACTGCTGCACCAGCACAAAGTAGTAGAATCCCCTGAGTGCTTTTAGTTCGGCTATCCGCAGGTTTTTTTGCGCTGTGGTTCCAAGCACGGTACTGCCGGGGTTGTTGTACTTGCCTATGAGATCAATGCCCTGGTTGCAGCGGCGAATACCTGCATAGTTGTTAATCCACAAGTCGTTTACAAAGGCATCGTTGGCATTCAGGTTGGCATCGTAGTCGTTGTAGCGCACGTTGTTAAACTGGTCGCCTTCGCGAAATTCATCGGTACCAAAGTTGTTCATGCAATAGCTCTGCTCGCCGATAAAGCGCCATTGCAAAGGGGTGTAGGCCGACTTCACCAGGTCTTCCAGGCCTACATCGGTTTTGTAGTAGTCTTCGGTAAGCGTTGTTACCAGTTCTTCTTCAATAAATTTTTTGCACGACGATGCAAGCAGTAATGCAGCACCGGCCAAAACATATGCTGTGTTCTTAAATATCTTATTCATATTGATAATTTTTTTGTTCATGATTTTACAGATCAACCCTTACGCCCACAATCCAGCTTTTGTAGCTATACGAAGTGGGGCCCACCTGGTTGGTAGTATTGCCCGCAAACTCGCGGTAAGGCGCTGTTTCGGGGTCGTAATCGGAAGCGCTGTGCCACAAAATGGGGTTTACGGCACTTACGTAAAAGGCCAGGTTGTTCATGAACATTTTTTGCGATATATTTTTTGGTAGCTTATAGGTGAGCGTTACGTTGCGCAGGCGTACGTGGGTAGCCTCGCGGTAGGTGAGCCCTTCCCAAAACGAAGGGATATCGCTGGTTTGTGTAGGCTGCTGGTACTCGTTGCTGGGGTTGCTGGGTGTCCAGTAATTTACTTTGGGGCTTTGGTAGCGCCCTACCAGGCCAGGGCGTGGCACACGGTACAGGCCACCCGCACGGAAGTAAAACATAAAGTTCAGTTCCCAGTTTTTGTAAGTGAGCGTATTGGTAAGGCTGGCTATAAACCTGGGGTTGTGCGAGCCCAGCACCACTTTGTCGGAAGGGCTAAACGAGCTGTCGCCGTTGGTGTCCACAATCTTTATGCGGCCGGGCTGATAGTTTACATTGGTGCGGCCGTTCTTTACCCAGTACACGGTGGGCAGCGAGCCTTTGCCGGCAGCCGTATCGCCGTACTGGAAAATGCCGTCTTTTTTGTAGCTCCAATACACTTGCAGGGGCTGGCCCAGTATCCACAGGTTGGCATAGTTGCTGTTGCCACTGCCGTCTATATCCACAATTTCTTCTTTGTTGGCGCTAAACATCCAATCGGTACTCCAGCGGAAGTTTGGCTTAATCATATTTTGTGTGGTAAGGGCTATCTCAATGCCCTTATTATCTACCCTTCCCAGGTTGAAGTAAACTGATGTAACACCATTAGCTGCCGGTATAGAGCGGTTTTGCAACTGATCGGTGGTTTTAGACTTGTACACATCAATGGTGCCGCTAATACGATTTTTAAGCATGGCAAATTCCAGCCCTATGTTGGTGGTAGCCGTTTTTTCCCAGCTCAGGTTAGGGGTTTTAAAGGTGGTGGGCGCGGTGCCTATGGCAGCGGTACCGTTGCCCCAGTTGTAGTTGGTAAAGCCCAGGGGGCCTGCCGTTTGGTAGGGCGCTATAGATGCATTGCCCACTTCGCCGTAGCCAGCCCGCAGGCGTGCGCTGGTAAACAGACTTTGGCCGGTAAAAAAGTTTTCGCGGTCTATTTGCCAGGCTACTGATGCAGCGGGGAAGTAAGCGCCTTTGCTGCCTTCGGCCAATACCGAAGAGTTGTCGTAGCGGGTGCTTAGGGTAAGCAGGTATTTACTTTTAAATCCATATTCAATTCTACCCATGTAGCTTAAATACTGCGATGCCGAGTATGTGCCGGACCCGGTAACGGTAGCATCGGTATTGCGCTGTAGAGAGTACCATTTTTGTTGTTCAAAAATCAGGTTGTTGGCGCTCATGGTCAAGGAGCTGCTGCGGTTGAGGCTTTGCAGTTCCTGTAGCAGGGTTACGTTTATGCTGTGGTCTTCTTTAATTCGGGTGTTGTAGGTAAGAATATTGTCCCATACCCAAGAGGTAGCCTCGTTGGTGGTTTGGGTGGCATTGGCAGCGCTACCCAGGCGTATGCTCGACTGTGCGCCATTGAACTGACCGCGTACTGAAGTGCGGCGGTCGAGGCCATACATCGTCTTAAACTTGAGGCCTTTGTACAGGGTGAACTCGGCAAAAATGTTGCCAAACACGCGGTCGGCAGTGGTTTCATCAAACACCGTATGCCGGTCGTTAATGGCATTAATTACCTGCCTGTCCTGGTTAGGGAACATCATCCAGTTGCCATTGCTGTCGTAAGGTTGTACCAGGGGTATCATGCCCGATGCATTGGCGTAGGAACTGGTGCTGGAGTTGGTAATAGCATGTGTATAATTGATAGTAGTACCAAAGTTGATGAATTTAACAGGCTTAAAGTCCACAGAAGTTCCAGCTGTGTAGCGGGTATAATCCTGTGCATATTCAATACCTCGTTGTTTAAAATAACCCAGGTTAAGCGATGCTTTCAGTTTTTCGGTACCACCGGTAACCGATACGTTGTGGTTGTCGGTGCTGCCGGTACGCAGGCCCACCTCATTTAGCCAGTCGTAGCTTTTTACTTTAGAGGGGTCGTAAATATCCACGCTGTCCAACTGGCTTGTAACACCCAGTGCAGCCATCAGGTCTCTTTCGGCAGAGGTTGTGGCTCGTTTGGCCGCAATAAATGTGTTGGTAGCGGGGTCATATACGCGCCATTGATAAGCATCCTTAATGGAGTTCCATTGCTCCAGGCTGCCAAAGCGTGTCCAAAACAGGGCTATGTCGGCCGAGGCAGTCGGATAGTAGTACAGCGGGTTGGAAACTGTGGCCACGGCACGGGTATTGGTGTAGCTGCGGTCGGCAAAAAATGCCTGGCGCCAGGCATCGGCTATTTCGGGTCCGTTGAACACGGGCAGCGGTCTGATAATTTCATCCCACGATCGGCTACCCTGGTAGCTTACGGCTGTTTTGCCGGCTTTGCCCTTGCGGGTGGTTATTTGCACCACGCCATTGGCGCCACGCACACCGTAAATAGCGGTGGCGGCAGCATCTTTCAGCACATCTACTGTTTCAATATCGGCGGGGTTCATATCGTCAATGGTATAGCTTACCGGAAAACCATCTACCACAAACAGGGGCTCGTTGCTGGCGCTTAGCGAGCGGTTGCCCCGAATACGAATGGTAGACCCGGCACCTGGCCTAAAGGTGTTGGCCGTTACCAGCACACCGGGTATTTGGCCTTGTAAAGCCTGGGTAAGGTTGGCGGTTTGTACGTTACGCAGTTTTTCGCCAGTAACAGAGCTGGTGGCGCCGGTTACCTCGGTGCGCTTGCGGCTGCCATAGCCCACCACCACCACATCGGTAAGGGCGCCGACATCGGGCACCAGGCTCATATTGAGCTCCGTATTGCTGCCCACGGCTGCTTCGCGGGCCGTGAAGCCTACAAAACTGAAGGCGATAGTTTCGGTACCGGTCAGGTTTTTAAGCACATAGAGCCCATTGGCGTCGGTGGTGGTTTGGTTGCCGGTTCCTTTTGCCCCAACCGTAACGCCCTGCAACGGCTTTCCTGCATCGTCGGTTACTTTGCCGGTTATCGTTTTTTTGGCGGCTTCCTGGGCGTGAAGCGTGTTTAGAGGCAGCATAACCGCTGTTATGGTGCCGGCAAACAGGCACACGGGCAAGACCCATCGTGCCATAAGGCATGTTTTCATAAAGCAAGAAATTGTTGGTTGTTAAACGAATGCCAAGTTTGCGCAACGCGCAGGAGGTTCTGTCCTGTACTGTGCTGATGGCAGTGCTTTTTGCAGATTTGTCATGAATGAAGAATCTGCATTCTAGGCATTGATTTTGAGATAATTATGAAGATTCGAAATTGCAGCGCATACGTTTGCATAAATTGTTTTTTGCATGTTAGCTGCGCTATATCTACAAAGGGGTATTTTGGGCAAGGCTGCCTGTTGGGCAAGTGCAGACATTGGGCGGCAATGGGCTCGTTGGTTAGGTAATCCCCGAACAAAATGAATAGTAGAAGGGTTTATTCAAAGTACCTTAATTGCCACAAGCCTCAGTATATTTTGGCGTCAAAGCAACATCCAATCTCAGCTGAAACAATTTTAATCATGCCTGTTTTTAATCTCAACATCAACGGTAAGCAACACACGGTCGATGTTGCTGCCGATACGCCACTGCTGTGGGTGCTGCGCGACCACCTGCGCCTGTGTGGCACCAAGTACGGCTGTGGCGTGGGGCAGTGTGGCGCCTGCACTGTACATCTCAATGGCAGTGCCACCCGCAGTTGCCTGCTTCCCGTATCATCCGTTAAAGACCGCGCCGTTACTACCATCGAAGGCCTGAGCCCCGATGGCAATCACCCCCTGCAGCTTGCCTGGGACGAAGTAGATGTGCCCCAGTGCGGCTACTGCCAGGCCGGGCAACTCATGGCAGCCGCCGCCTTGCTAAAGCGCACCCCAAAGCCCACCATGCAGCAAATAGAAAACACCATGCACGGCAACCTATGCCGCTGCGGCGCCTACCACCGCATACGCCAGGCCGTATTGGAAGCCAGCAAAAAAGCATAAGCCATGTCACAACCATACAGCAATAAACGCAGAACCTTCCTGAAGCAGATAGCCCTTACCGGCGGCGGCCTTATGCTGGGCTTTAAGTGGGATACCGCCCGTGCCCACATGCCAACTATATTAGACGCAGCGGACCCCATGGCGCTGCCGTCGTTCAACAGCTACCTGAGTATAGCTACCGATGGCACCGTACATATTTTTAGCCCCAACCCCGAGCTGGGTCAGAATATCATGACCAGCTTTGCCCAAATAGTGGCCGAAGAATTGGACGCCGACTGGACCAAGGTAAAAGTGGAACAGGCGCCGTTGGATACCCTAAAATACGACCGGCAGCTAACCGGCGGCAGCGGAGCTATACCCCACAGCTACATGCGCTTGCGCAAAGCCGGAGCCTCGGCACGCTGGCTGCTGATGCATGCCGCGGCCAAACGTTGGGGGGTGCCGCCGGAAGAATGTACGGCCGACACCGGCTACATCCTCCATAAGCCGAGCGGCAAAAAGCTGAGCTATGGCGAACTGGCTACCGAAGCCGGCACCCAGGAACTGCCCAAAGAAGTGCCCCTGAAAGATCGCAAAGATTTTAAGCTGATTGGCAAGCCTATCCGCAACGTGCGCAATAAGGAAATTGCCACCGGCAAGCCCATCTTTGGCCTCGACTTTTACCGCGAGGGCATGGTATATGCCGTAGTGCAGCGTCCGCCGGCTTTTGGCACCAAAATAAAAAGTATAGACAGTTCAGCAGCCAAGGCAAGCCCGGGCGTGATGGATGTAGTGCAGTTTCAGCAAAATGTGGCCGTGGTAGGGCGCAGCACCTGGGAGGCCATGAAAGCCAAAAAACTGCTGAAAGTAGAATACGAAGGGCAGGAAAAAACGGAAAGCACCACCGACCACGAGGCGCTGTTTACCAAACTGATGGATGCGCCTAATGCCACCGTGCAGCGCAAAGACGGCGATGTGGAAGCGGCTTTTAAAAGCGCGGCTAAAATTGTGAAGGCCGAGTACCAATGTCCCTTTTTGCCACACAACCCGCTGGAACCCATGAACTTTTTTGCCCATGTGCGCGAAGATGGTGTGGAGCTGGTGGGCTCGCTGCAAACACCGCAAAGCGCCCGGCAGGCGGTGAGCAAGCTGCTGAACATACCGCAGGAACAAATAACGGTGGAAATCACGCGCCTGGGCGGAGGCTTTGGACGCAGGTTAAAATTTGATTATGTAACCGAAGCAGCCGAACTGTCTTCCATCATAAAAAAGCCGGTGAAAGTGATCTGGAGCCGCGAAGATGATATGATGGGCGGCAGCTACCGCCCGGCTGTGCGCTACCGCTTTGAAGCCGCGCTGGATGTGCAGGGCAACATCACAGGCTTCAAATGCCGTGGCGTGGGTATTAATGCAGGCAACAGTACAAGGCCCGGCAACTTTCCCAGCGGCGCCATCGACAACCTGCTGATAGAGACGATGGACCACAACTCGTCCATTACCACAGGCGCCTGGCGTGCCCCCACCAGCAACTTCCTGGCCTTTGCCGAGCAAAGCTTTCTGGACGAAGTGGCCGAGGCCGCCGGCAAAGATCCTGTGCAACTGAGGCTCGACCTGCTGCAGCGGGCACGCACCAGCCCCGTGGGTAAGTTTGGCTACGATATAAGCCGCATGGAAAACGTGATAAAAGAAGTGGCTGCCAAAGCCAACTGGGGCGAAGCCAAACCCGGCGTGCACCAGGGTTTCAGCGTGTATTTTTCGCATGCCTCATATGTGGCACAGGTAGCCGAGTTGGTAATGAAAGAAGGCAAGCCTGCGGTGCAAAAAATATATGCCGTAAGCGACTGCGGACAGGTGATAAACAGCAGCGGGGCACTGCAGCAGGTAATGGGCGCCATAGTAGACGGCCTTGGCCACGCTATGTATGGCAAACTCACCTTTGCCAAAGGCATGGCCGAGCAAAACAACTTCAGCAACTACCGCCTGATACGCATGAAAGAGATACCCGAAATAGATGCCAGCTTTGTAGACAACAGCAAAGACCCCACCGGCCTGGGCGAACCTGCTCTGCCACCCACCGGTGGCGCTGTGGCCAATGCCATGTATAAGGCTACCGGCAAGCGTATCAGGAAGCAGCCGTTTGTGGATGCGTTGGGTGATGCGTGAGATAGTTGCGAATCGAGAATGTTTGGTGGCCCGGATGCTATGGCCGGCTGCTAATATGATAATATCCGATATGGAAATTACAATAAGTATCTACTTCAACTTGCACATACTTGCAGATACACCAACCTGAGTGCAAAGCATAGTTCGGGTGACCCGCCAGAAATGTAAGTAGCCATAAACAGGTAAAATATACCCCTTATGTCTACTTATAATTTTGAACAACTCTGTGCAGATAATTCAATCGAACCGCTTAAAAAGCATCAGGACCGATGAAATAATCCATAACCACTGCCGCGAAACTCAAACGCTTGGCTGAAACCAAAATTCCGGATTTGTAACTTTTTACAAAAATGGAATTGCTCTCCGAAATTGTATATTTTTACAAAAATGGAATTGGATGATTCAACGTCATATTACAGCTCATGCAAAATTCAGCCTATCCCAATTCAGGGCTTTGTGCATTACCGGCCCGCGCCAAAGTGGTAAAACCACATTGAGCAAACAACTGTTTAAGGGTAAACCCTATGTGAACTTTGAAAACCCCTCGGTACAGCATGAGGCTGAGCAGGATATGCATTGCTTTTTGAAGACTTACAAAGGCGGCGCTGTTTTCGACGAATTGCAACGCGTGCCGGACATATTCCGTTATCTGCAGGAAATACTGGACAAAAACAGAGCAAGGGGACAATTCATCCTTACGGGCTCCAACAATTTTTTGCTGCACGAGCAGGTATCGCAGTCGCTAGCCGGCAGAGCAGGGTACCTTTCCCTTTTACCGCTCAGCTACGCCGAATTGAAAGATGCAAAACTGGCTACAGATGACTTACATTCCCTGATGATTGCCGGCGGATATCCTGAGATATGGAATGAGCATCTTTCGCCGGGCACCTGGCTGAAAAGCTATATAGAAACCTATGTGCAGCGCGATGTGCGCCTGATTCGAAATATTTCTAACCTGGCGGCATTCACCCGCTTCATTCAGCTATGCGCCAACCATGCAGGGCAAATACTGAACCGCGATGCCATGGCAAAACTTGCCGGCGTGGACGGCAAAACCGTTGTGGCATGGTTGGGTGTATTGGAAAGCAGCTATATTATTTACCTGCTGCAACCCTGGCACAACAATTTGAATAAGCGACTCATCAGAAGTCCCAAACTATATTTTTACGATACAGGACTCCTTTGCTTCCTGTTGGGAATAAAAACGCCTGCTGCCTTGAAAAAGCAACCGAACTATGGCGCATTGTTTGAAAACTGGGTAATAACCGAAGTAAAAAAGAACAACTATAACGCCGGACAAAATAACGGCATGTACTATTTTAGAGACAATACCGGCAACGAAATAGACCTCATTTTGGAACGCGATAGCGAGGCCATGGCCATTGAGGTAAAGGCTGCTACTAAAACGGAAGCCTCCATGCTGCGCGGCCTGCAGTTTTGGAAAAAATACCAGCCCGGCAGCCAATGTATGCTGCTTTATGGCGGCAAAAAAAGTGAAGCGATAAGCGATACGATGCATGTGCTGCCATGGATGGAGGTGGCGAATTTGTGACAAGTAGACAGGAGCCCCTAGCTACAGGAGAGCAAGCGGCAACCGGCCAAAGAACTGAAATCCGATGATGCCGGATTTGTGCAGAAGCTGACGAGGGATGGATCGAGCAACTTTACACCATGCGCTACCCTTTGCCCTGAAAACCTACCCCAATAAAAGAAACCACGGCAGCCAACCCTACTTGATTAATCCGATCCGGCCAAATCAGTTGTAATTCAATGAATTAAGATTGGATTTTGTTACTTGAAGATTGCAATCCATCAATATTCAAGTTTTCGTGAAAACCAAGCCACAAAAATGATATAAAAATGTCAAGTTGCTGATATTGAAAAGTGTTACAAACTCACATCCGTTACGCTATCATCACGAAGTATTGTTACTTTTGAGAAAAAGGAACTATGACGCCAAAAAACAAATTGCATGCACTGGTAGATGCTTGCAATGACGATTTGCTTGTTGAGGAAGCAATAGCGCTATTTACAGCGGAACCGGCAGATTGGTGGGACGCCCTTACGGAGCAGGAGCAACAAAAAACGCTTACTGCAATTTCTCAATTAGACATGAATCAGGGAATTCCTAATGCCGATGTAATGCAGGAAGCATGGAAGAGAATAGGGAAATAATCTGGTCGGCACAAGCAAGAATTGACCTGCTTGAATCCCTGGATTTCATTAAAATGAGCTGGAACGAATACATTGCAGAAAGGTTCCTGATAAACGTACAGCGCAAACTTATACTCCTTGAAACTTTTCCACTCATCGGCCGACCGGTTAAGTTTCCTAAGCATTGCAGAAAAGTATTGATTAAGCCATACCACATCTTGTTTTACCGGACTGTAAATGAAAGCATTGAAATCATCCGACTTTTTGATGGCAGGCAAAATCCCAATCTGTTGAAATAACATAACACTTTGGTAAGGGCAAGAAACAGAGCCATCACCGCATTCTAGTTAAGGTGAGATCCACTTGCCAAAGCAAGAATTTTTCAAATCAAATACCGACATGTACGCGTCCACAGAAAAGTGCGTGATTGACAGGGATCACTATCGCCTCTGAAGCATCCTCTTCAAGCATTAATGAGTAAATAAAAATACATAAAATGGGGCATAATAGACATTTTACTTGGATAATCGACACCACCTTGCCTTACAGTAGTATGGCATATTCAATGTGAACTTGTCAGGCTAAAACTCCCATTGGCTTGAAATTTACCCAACACCAACCCAACTGGGGAATTTACAGCGCTATTGAAGACGTAGCCACTACTCAAAACCTGGAGGTATATACCGGCAACGACGTTTACTCCTTCAAAAACGGGTTGTTGTTCTGCCCGTTGCCTTATGTGCTGCAGCAAGTGGCGGATGCATAAATACAGATCCACCAGGTATTACCATCCCCCGCCCAGCGCCTTGTACAAAAACACCAGCGAGTTTATTTTAAGCTGCTGCGTGGTACTCTCGGCCAGTTCGGCATCAAACAGGTAGTTCTGCTGTATCAGCACTTCGTAATACGACGAGTAGCCGTAATTGTACTTTGCTTCGGTAAGCATCAGCGACTTGCGGGCAGCCACTACCTGCGCTTTGCGCACTTCCAGTTCTTCGGCATAGGTGCGGTACTGAGCCAGGGCATTGTCTACGTCGGCAAAGGCAGTAAGTACGGTTTGCTCATACTGGCGCGTTACCTCCTGCACCTGGTATTGAAACTGGCTGATGCGGCGCTTGTTGCGGTTAAACTCAAAAATGGGCCCTACCAGGCCACCAAAGCCGTTGGCCACAAAGCCGCCTGCCCCAAGCAGGGCGCCCAATTCGGGGCTGGCAAATCCGAGAATACCGGTAAGGCTTAGCGAGGGGTACAAGCCCGCCTTGGCTACCCCCAGCCGGTTGAATACTACTTCCAGGTCGCGTTCTGCCAGGCGTACATCGGGGCGACGCTCCAGCAGCTGGCTGGGCAAGCCCGCCGGTATGTTGGGGTTTACTACCTGGCTAAACAGCGCATCGCCGCGATTAACAGGTCCAGGGCCCATACCCATCAACACCCGCAGGGCGTTTTGGGTAATAATGATCTGTCGCTGCAAATTGGGTATCAGCGCTGCTGCCAGGGCTTCCTGCTGCTCGCTCTGTAATTTGTCTATCTCTGCCGTAAACCCTTTCAAAAAGCGCTGGGTAATAATTTCGGTACCACTGCGGCGTGCCGCCAGGGTGCGTTCGGCTATGGCAAGCCGGTTATCGAGGTCGCGCAGCAAAAAGTATTGCGTGGCCACTTCGGCTACGAGGCTTACTACCAGGGCATTGCGGGCTTCAATATCGCCCAGGTACTCGGCTACGGCAGCCTGGTTATTGTACCGCAGTTTTCCCCACAGGTCTATTTCCCAGTTGAGGGTACCGTACATTTTAAATGATCCCCCATCCACGCCTCCACCAATCTTTCGCGCCTCATTGCCAGCCGTACCGCCGCCGGCGTTGGCAGAATAGCCAAACTGCGGGTACAGGTTGGCTTTTACAATGCCGGCTATCTCCCGCGATTGCTCAATTCGTGCCGCAGCCGCCAAAAGGTTACGGTTGCTGTCGAGCGCCGTGCGAATAAAGCGTTGCAATACGGTGTCCTGGTAAAGCTCAAACCATTTAATGGCCGTAATGCTGTCGGCTGTATTGGAAAGCTGCGGGTACTTATCGGGTGCTTGCGACAACGGTGCCGGCTTGCTGTACTTGCCTCCAACCATGCAGCCCGTGCCAAGTGCAAGTGCTGCTGCCAGTACAATAAATATATAATAACGCGTATAATGCATGTTGCGGTTAGTTATTAAGCGGTGGGAGTATGTTGGTCGGGCGATGCCGGTAGCGCGGCCGCTACTGCAGCTTGCACCTGCTTGTCTTTTTTCTTTTTCCGCTCTATGAGTACAAAAAACGATGGGATGAGAATAACGCCGATTACCGTGGCGGTTATCATACCTGCAAACACGGCCATACCCATCACCTTGCGGGCTTCGGCGCCGGCCCCACTTGCAGTAAGCAGGGGTACTACACCCAAAATAAATGCGAACGATGTCATGAGAATTGGCCGGAAGCGCAATTTGGCGCCATCAAGGGCGGCCTTCATTACCTCCTCCCCTTCTTCCATTTTCATTTTGGCAAATTCCACAATCAGGATGGCGTTTTTGGCGTTGAGGCCTATCAGCATCACGAGGCCTATTTGGGCAAACACGTTGTTTACATAGCTTTCGCCCAGCAGCAGCCTTGCCAGCCACAGGCCCAACATGGCGCCCAGCACCGCCCAGGGTGTACCCAGCAATACGCTAAATGGCAACTTCCAGCTTTCGTATTGTGCGGCTAATATGAGGAATACAAACAGCAGCGCCATGGCAAAAACGGTAGCGCTTTTGCCCTCGGCAGCCTTTTCCTGGTAGCTCATGTTACTCCATTCATAGCCCATGTTAGCCGGCAAGGTTTGATTGGCCACCTCTTCCAGCGCGGCAAGTGCCTGCGAAGAGCTGAAGCCTGGTGCCGGGGTGCCGCTTATTTCGGCGCTGCGGTACAGGTTGAAACGGTTGGTGTACTGCGGACCGTTAATGTCGCGAATAACAGCCAGGGTGCTCAGGCTTACCATGTTGCCCCTGCCATCGCGTATAAAGATGGATTGAAGATCGTTGGGTTTCATGCGGTAGGGCGCGTCGGCCTGAATATAAGTGCGGTACTGCCTGCCAAAGGCGTTGAAGTTGTTTACAAAACTGCCGCCCAGCAATGCTGATATACTGCTGTTCACTTCATCCACTGTAAGGCCCAGTTTTTCTACTTTTTCCTTATCTACTTCTATGCTTTTTTGGGGCACATTGCTGCGGTACATGGTGTACACGCTGCCTATTTCGGGGCGCTGCCTGGCGGCCATCACAAACTTTTGGGCCTCTTCCGACAGGTATTGCGGTGTATTACCGCCGCGGTCCTGCAACTGGAGTGTAAAACCAGCTGCGTTGCCCAGGCCGGGTATTGGCGGCGGGCCTACCGCCATTACCATTGCCTCGGTTACTTCAAAGGTCAACTTGCCATTAAGTGCCCGAATGATTTCCTTGTCGGTACGCTTTCTTTCGGCCCAGTCTTTGAGCTGCACAAAAATGGTGGCCGAGTTGGGGCTAACGGTGCCATTCAGAATGCTGTAGCCGTTTATGAGTGTAAAGCTCTCAATGCCATCCGTTTCGGCCAACATTGATTCCACCCTTTTTGCCACAGCATCGGTGCGCTCAAACGATGCTGCGTCAGGCAAAATGATACCCATCAAAAAGTAGCCATTGTCTTCCTCGGGCACAAAGCCCCCGGGCACTGATTTGATAAAATATCCAGCGCCAAACACAATAACGCCCAGAACAATCAGGCTAATGATAACCTTGCGTGCAAAAAATCCGGCCACGCGTACATAGCCGCCGGTAAAGCGATCGAACCCACGGTTGAAAGCGCCAAAAAACCGGGCCATCAGGCTACGGTCATTTGCCTTTTTGGGTTTAAGCAAAATGGCGGCCAGGGCAGGGCTCAGCGTTAGGGCATTAAAGGCCGATAGCATTACCGACACGGCAATGGTGATGGCAAACTGCTGGTACAGGCGGCCGGTGATGCCGGGCATAAGGGCCACGGGAATAAACACCGCGGCCAATATGATGGCAATAGCCACCACAGGCCCCGCTACCTCCTTCATGGCTATTTGCGTAGCCTCTCGCGGGCTTTTGCCATGCTCCATATGGTGCATTACAGCCTCCACCACCACAATGGCATCGTCTACCACCAGGCCAATGGCTAACACAAGGCCCAGTAGCGAAAGCACGTTTACCGAAAAACCCAGCAGGGGGAAAAAGATAAATACGCCAATGAGCGATACAGGCACCGTAAGCAGCGGTATGAGCGTGGCCCGCCAGTCTTGCAAAAACAGGAACACAACCAATATTACCAGCAGCACTGCTTCAAACAAGGTGTGTATGATTTCCTCAATACCTACTTCAATGGGCGCAGTGGTATCGAGCGAATAGCGGTAAGCCAAATCCACGGGAAATTTAACTTCCGACTCCTTCATCACCTTGCGAATGGCCTCGGCCACATCAAGGGCATTACTGCCAGGCACCTGGTAAATAGCCATAGCGCCGGCATTTTGCTTGTTGAGGCGGCTGGCCTGCAAAAAGTTTTCCGTACCCAATTCTACCCGTGCAATATCCTTCAAGCGCACTACGGCGCCGGTAGCATCAGACTTTACTATAATTTCCTGAAAGGCCTCGGGGCTTACCAGGCGCGACTGCAACTGCGCTGTATAAGTATTTTGAACGCCGGGAAGAGCAGGGTTGTTACCAAAAGAGCCGCCAGGGTATATTTGGTTGTACTGGTTCAGGGCTTTTTTTACATCGTTTACGCTAATGCGCAGCGAACCCATCCTGTCGGGCTTAAGCCAAATGCGCATGGCATATTCCGCTCCTCCAAATACCGACACATCGCCAACGCCATTAATGCGCTTTATCTGGTCTACAATATTGATGAAGGCATAGTTTACAATGAACCTGGCATCGTAAGTGCTGTTGGGCGAATATAGCGACACAATCATGAGCGGGAACGCGAGGGCCTTTTTGGTACTTACTCCAATAGCCTTCACATCGTTGGGCAAAAAGGGATTGGCCATGGCCACCCGGTTTTGGGTGAGCATATTGGCATTGTCCAAATTGGTGCCTACTTCAAACGAAACCTGGATGGTGGTGGAGCCATCATTGCCGTTGATGCTTTGCATGTACAGCATGTTTTCCACGCCGTTTACCTGCTGCTCAATGGGTGTAGCCGTGGTTTGCTCCACGTTTACCGCGTTGGCGCCATTGTACGATCCGGTGATCTTGATCATGGGCGGCGTTATTTCCGGGTATTGCGATACCGGAATGCCCCGTAATACCAACAGGCCCAGCAGCACGGTAAAAATGGAAATAACCATAGCCACGATGGGCCGCCTTATAAAAAATTCACTCATAAAATGAGATTGCTAGTGTTTTGGATTGGTGATGCTTAGTTGCGGCTGGTGGAATCGTAGTTCCAGGTCATCATCACGGGCTTTACAGGCATCTTGGGGTTGATAGCGGCACTGCCCACTAAAGCTACTTTTTCGCCCGGTTTCAGCCCCGAGGTAATGATCCAATTACTTCCTACTCTTGCTCCTGCCTGCACCATGCGCGGCGCCAGCTTGGAACTGTCGCCCAGCACAAATACCTGGTACACACCCTGCAGTTGGTTTACGGCTGCCTGGGGTACCACTATCGCATCTTTGAATTCGTCTGTCTTAAAGCGCACTTTCACATATTGGCCTGGCCTGAGCAGGCTCATTTTGTTAGGAAATACAGCCTGAAGCAGCAGCGAGCCGGTTTCAGGATCTATCTGGCGGTTTGCCAGGTCCATACGGCCTGTTTCGTTAAAAATGGAATTATCGCTCAGTACCAGTTCAATGGGCAGCGTAGCCCAATTTACTTTATCACCATTATCGCCCCGGGCACGGCGTGCAAACCGCAGGTACTCCGCTTCCGACACCGGAAAGCGCACCCGCACTTCGCCCAGCGCCGATACCGTATTAAGTGCCTCGCCCATATTGCCCTGGTTTACAAAGTCGCCCACCAGCAGTTTGCTGATGCCGATGATGCCCGAAATGGGTGAAGTAATGCGGGTAAATCCCAATTCAATTTTACTATTGCGCAAGGCGGCCTCCGCGGCAGCTACCTGGTTGCGCTTGGCATCGTATGTGGCTCTTGCTGCATCCAAATCGCGCTGGCTCAGCGCATTCATGCGGGCAAGCGGTTCTACTCTGTCCAGGTCGTTTTTGGCCTGCACCTGGTAGGTTTTGGCTTCGGCCAGCCTGGCCTCGGCGGCATCTATATTGGCCTGAATGGTGCGGTCATCTATTACATACAGCAACTGCCCCTTTTGTACCTGCTGCCCTTCTTTAAAGTGCATGCTCATGATGTAGCCGCTCACCCTACTGCGGATGCTTACATCGGAAACACCAAAGGTTTGCCCCACAAACTCGGTGTACACCGGAATGGTGCGCTGGCCTGCCTCGGCCACATTTACCTTGGGTATTATGGCTGCTTTCTTTTCTTCCTGCTTACAGGAAATGCCAAATACCACAGCTGCCGCCAACAGGGGCGCCAGGGCAAAAGATCTGTTCATGTTGGTTGTTTTGTGAAAAAAAATGTTGTGCCACCTAATGGATAATTCTTGTTGAATTTTTTCCGGAGTAGCATAAAGAAATTGTAATTCTGCCATAGCAGCGGCATGGCTACTTAGTGGTGTGTGTTGGTTTCGCCATTTTGGCGGAGGGCAAATGTACAAAGTTTCTGCACGCAGGCGCCAGGCATATTCAGGAAGATGATGGCGTTTGATACCTGCCCAAATAACATTACTGCTTACCTTTCAACCATGCGATTAAGCTTCCCGATTCCGCCTTCCTGGCCTGTCCAATTCTTAAAGCTGTTTGGAACTGCGCAGTGGTTACGCCTAAATGCTTAGGCTGAATAACGGCGCCAGCTTGGCATAGCTAATGGCCCGGCACCCGGTGGAACCGGCAGCCCCCCTGTGGTGCCTGCTTTCCACGTGCCGTGATACTACACCTATGAGGAATCAATGGGTCGGGGGTTGCATAACGAAATGTCACATTTTCCATGGTGCACAATTTGCCTGATCGTAAAAAAACATATTCAGGATTAATTTGAGTGGCTTCATATTCCGTTTTATAGCGCACATCATTTACATGTGTCACTAAAGTTTTGCCGCAGTCCGGCACATCTTCAGGATGATTACTTTTTACGAGCTTGCCTGAATGTTGTTTCGTAGCAAGTCACCCAATCCTGCACGGTCATTTTATTCATCATTTCGCCAATCAGATTGTAGGGTATATCCTCGGGCTTCTTAAAGCGTGTGCAGCTTTTGCCCATATCAAGCTTTTTTTTGCTTTGTTTGGCAAACTCATTGATATACCAATCCATCAACTCGGCATTGGCATAAATACCCATATGGTAAAAGCTGATGGCGTTTTTTTGCGAGGCAAGGCCTGCAAAGGGCAGCGGCAGCTTTGGGTCGCAATGATAACCCGCGGGGTACAGGCTATGTGGTATCACGTACCCAATCATGCCGTAGTTCATGCATGCTTCAAAACCCTTAGGCAGGTTTTTGAGGATGGTTTGGTGCAGTTTGGTTACTGCTGCTTTGCGGTCTTCAGGTAATTCATCAAGGTACTGCTCTATGGTAGTAGCGGCGCTGGTCATGTGTGGTTGCTTTATTTGGAAGCTTAAAAATGGTGATCTTTCACGGAATTTCATTAAGCATGATTGGTTTTGTTTTTGCCCTGCTCAGCGCTTTCTCCTTCGGCATCAGCAATGTGTACTGGAAAACGGCGCATAAGCAGAATGCCTTTGCCCGCATTGTGTTTTACCGGGGCATCATAACCACATCATGCTTTGGGCTTGCCTGGCTTGCCTTAAGGTGGTTTCCCACGCAGCAGGCTTCGCTGGTGCAGGTGTCAGCCACTACCGGGCAATACCTGCAAACGGTGGCCCTTTGTTTCGTTTGCTCCCTCGGCCTCATATTCTATCTGTTATCGCTCCACTATGCGCCTGTGAGCATTTCGGTGCCGCTTTCTTCCGTCAACATTTTTGGTATTACTACTGCGGTGGTAGTGCTGGGCGAAGCATTCAAAACGGTGTACGCCTTTGCTTTCGTGCTGGTGATTGTGGGTGTATGCCTGGCACAGTCGTTCAGGCCCGGCAAGGAAAAGCTGCAGTGGAACCGCGGCGCTACCTACGCCATCCTGGCAGCCATGTTTTGGGGCACTACTTATGCCCTGTTTAAGTACCCGGTGGGTTGGCTTGGCGCCGTGCCGTTATCCTTTACGCTGGAGGCGTGTGTTACCAGCAGCGCTTTTGTATGGATGCTGGTTACCAAAACGCCGGTGCGGCATGCCACATCGGGGGCGGCGGCTATCGCATTCAGGCACTACGGGGTATTGGCCGCCTTGCTGTTGTGTGGCACTTTGTTTTACAACCTGGCCATTCAGCGGGTGCCGATGCTGCTGCTCAACATCACAGGCTACTTTACCACCATCACCTCCGTTACGCTGGGGGTATTGCTGTATAAAGAAAAGCTGAAGGCCGACCAGGTAGTGGGTATTCTTTGCCTGGTGGCGTCGATTGTGATTGTGCAGGTATGGGGGTAACAAAGTCTATTAATGTTTACACGTTATGCGTAGCGCCTTTGCCTTGGTTAAGTGCAGCGTCTTCGGTTATGTGCAGCGTCCTCGCTGCACTTAACCGGGTTCCGGCCACTGGCCGGTGAGAAAAGTTGCTGTGCGTTAATACTCCCAACTCATTGCCGAAGCTCACAATCATCTGAATTGAGTTCAGACGCTCAATTCAATGCATGAGTATTGATAATCCCTTTTTTTTTATGAGCATATCCCCGTGCAATCACCAACACCCTTCGAATGCTTTACCCAGCTTAAATCCATGCCAATTCAAAAGCAATAGAATATTCTAAATTTTAGAATTCGGTTCTGTAATTAAGAACTTCTTAATTTCGCATGCCAAGTCTATGGTAGTCATTTCCAAATCAACCTTGCGCGAGTATGCCCAAAATAATCCCCGGGCTGCAAGCACTATTGAAAAGTGGTATGAAGAAACCAAGGCAGCAGATTGGCAACATTTTGCAGACCTGAAAAGAACGTTCAACACTGCAGACAGCGTTGGCAACAATCGTTATGTGTTCGATTTGAAAGGCAACCATTACAGACTCGTTGCGCTTGTTCTTTTCAGTATCCGCACCGTATTTGTTCTTTTTATTGGCACACACAGCGAATATGATGGCATAAACGCCTCGACCATTGAGTATAAAAAATGAATTCAAATGGCTTACAAGATCAAATCGAAAAAGCACTACCATGAAACCATGGTGCTCATATACGAAAGGATGAACAAGGGAGAATCTGGCCTTTCTGCCGACGAATTGCAGCAACTGGCTGAAATGACCCGTGCCGCTGAGCAGTATGAAGATGATGTGCTTGGCCTGGTTTCAAAGAATAAGCCATCCACCATCCCCGAATGGGTTCGGCTGGCACTTTTTGAAAAAGACATGACGCAGGCAAAGCTTGCCGACGAAATAGGCATGCCGAGGTCAAAGGTCTCCGAAATTATCTCTGGTAAAAGAAGGCCTGACCTGCCTTTTCTCAAAGGCTTGCACAAGGTGCTTCATGCAGATGCTGATTTCTTGCTTGAAAACGCATGAAGACTTGCTCACCCAGGTTTTGTGCAGCGTCTTCATTTAAATGCAGCGTCCTCGCTGCTCTTAACCGGGTTACGGCCTCTGGCCGGCACGCTGCTTCCAAAACATCCTAATCCTTAAACTCTATCTCAACCTCAAGCTCTACCTCTGCCTCAACCTTAACCTCAACCTGAATTCTCATTTACCAGCTCTCTCACCTCCGCCAGGTCTTCTTGCATCAGCCGGTATCTAAATACATCAAACAAGTGCGGGTCTATCTGGTCCAGCAGGTTTTGCGCGGTGGTGTTCTCGCCCTGCAGGTGGGCTGCGTAGGCTTTGTAAATAAGCAGTTCATTATGGAGGTTGCGGGTCCAGTGCATGATTTCATTTGAGGCCCTGCTTCGCTGCAATTGGGAAAAGGTGGTTACCAGCGGCAGCAGCCAGTCGGGGCGCTTACCACGGAAAAGCTCGCGGCACAAAAACACCAAGAAGTTTACCGCCTCGTCGTAGCGGGTGGCGTGGAAGAAACGCATGATAACAGCGTAGAATGGCGATGCGGTATCATACACATAGTCGGGCTCCTCGGCCAGGCAAATACCCATATAGCGGGCGGCCAGGATGCTGTATATGTTTTCCCGTAGTGGAAGGGCTTTTATTTGCCGGTACCAATTGTTGCGTCCTGTCATATCGCTCGCAAGCTGACTTTGGCGGTACTTGAGGGCGAAATAGAATAGCCTGTCTTCGAGTTGTTCTTGCTTGTGTATATGATAGGCATCCAGCAGCCTGCCATAGTACCCGCCCAGGTAATCTTCGTCTACAAACCACTCTACAAAATAGCGTTGCGCATTGGGCTTGGCAGCCAGCGGCCTGATGAGGGCATCGGCAAGGGCATCATGGTTACGGAGCAGCAAACCCATGGCCTGCCCAATGTAGTATAGCTGCACGGGGTCGTGGGTGCCCGAGTCGAACAGGCCGGGAAGCGAATACACCCGTTCCAGGAAAGCAGTATGGCCCAGCCTGCCTGCAATGCTGATTAGTTCGGTAACAAAGGGTATAAAGGCGGGGTGGCGGCCAAACTCCGCCGCCAGCGCTTCCACGCGGGCCACATCAATGCTTTGGGTGGCTTGGGTAATGGATAACTGCTGGTGCAGTTGGTAAATATCCTGTGCTACGGCATCGTGCTGCCGGTAGGCCACCGGGGCAGCCAGTGCATTGTTGCCTTCGTTGTCGGCGCTGTGCAGCAGGCTTTCCCAATTGGGGTAGCCTATGTAGATGGCCATACTATCGAGCGTAAAGCGCCGGGGCTGTGCTACGCCATGGGCAAAGCCAAACAGCCGCTTCAGGGTGGTGGTGCTCACCTGCTGCGGGCACACCTTGTTGATACTGCGGGCCAGCGCCTCACAGTCTTTGGAGTACCGGATTGACTGCCCAAAGCGAGCCTCAATTTTTTGCCGGATGGCGGGGGTTAGCATCGTTTCACAGGCATTGGCAACGTTAAAGGTACTGGACCGGGCAAGTGCAATGAACGAAGTGGAAAAAGCCCAACGGCTTTCACAAATGATTTCCTTTGTTTACCACAGTGAAGAGGCTTACCGATTGAATCCAATAGCCATAGAACAGCGTATTTTCTTGTTTGTCCCACGTATTAACCATTTCTAACCCTAATTCTACTCCCAGGCACAGGTCATCCATTGGCCTGTGCCTTTTTTCCAACCAGCAATATCATCAACTTTACTTGGTACCGATGTGCGCTAACCTGGAAATTTATCTGGAATCTAGCAATATTGGCACAAATTCTATCGTGCAACGGATTGATTTTTAGTTTATTAAAACACTTTTAGCAATTTTGAGGATCGTAATCCATAAAGAATAGTATATTTATGGAATACAATGCCTGAAAATGATAAATCGTGCGCAAATACTTGAAATTCAATCTCGTATAGACTTCAAAAAGGCGATCATACTGCTGGGTGCGCGGCGGTTGGGCAAAACATCGCTGCTGCGGCAACTGGGCGAGCAACTGCAGCAGCCCTACCTCTATTTCAGCGCCGACGAGCCTGCCGTACGGGAAATATGGAAACCGGAAAATACCTCAGCCTTGCTGGCCTCCTTCGGCACGCACAAGGTAATTATGATAGATGAGGCCCAACTGATGGAAAATGCCGGCCTCACGCTCAAGATCATGATTGACAAAGCGCTTGGTTACCAGTTTATTGTTACTGGTTCTTCGGCGCTGGAGTTGGCCAACAATACCTACGAATCGCTTACCGGGCGCAAATGGACCTTTGAGTTGTATCCGATAAGTACTGCCGAACTGCTGGCTCAAACCAACCTGCTGGAGGTAAACAGGCAATTGGAAAACAGGCTGATATACGGAAGCTATCCCGAGGTGGTAGTGAAGCAGGCCGAAGCCCGTACTATTCTGGCCAATATTGTGCAGAGTTATTTGTACAAAGATATCCTGGCTACCGGCGTCATCCGCAAGCCGGCCCTGCTGGAAAAGCTGGTGAAGGCCCTTGCCTTGCAAATCGGCAGCGAAGTTTCGCTGAACGAACTGAGCCGCCTTACCGGTGCCGATGTAAAAACGGTAGATGCATACATCCGCTTGCTGGAGCAGACCTACCTCATCTTCACCTTGCCTTCCTTTAGCCGCAACTTGCGCAAAGAAATTGGCCGGGGGCGCAAAGTGTTCTTCTACGACAATGGCATACGCAACGCGCTGCTCAACAGTTTTGCACCGCTTGCCGTGCGCACCGACGTGGGGCAGCTATGGGAAAACTTCCTGATGAGCGAACGCCTGAAGTTTACCTCATATACGAAACGCTACTGCAACCGATACTTTTGGCGCACCGTGACGCAGCAGGAGATAGATTACATAGAAGAAGCCGATAGCATGCTTAGCGCCTTTAAATTCAAGTGGAATCCGCAGGCAAAGAGCAGGTTCGCCAAAACTTTTTTGGACGCCTACAAGCCAGTTGAAACCCAGGTAATTCACAAAAACAATTACTGGGAATGGCTGACGAATAAGCCATAGGCTTAATATTTTTCGCCAAAAGTACCCCGGTTTGCACAAATATTTTAATGAGTTTGAGGCCTTTCTTTTTCGTGGTTAAAGCAGACTTCTGATTTAAGTTACGCTAATGCCCTTGCCCCCTTATTTTTATCGCCAATAAAATTTTTGCATGCCATTTCAAAACAAAACAGCCTTCATTACCGGCGCCAGCAGGGGTATTGGTAAGGCCATAGCGCTGAAGCTTGCCCAAAGCGGCGCCAACATTGTAATAGCCGCTAAAAGCGTAACCGAAGATCCGCGCCTGGGAGGCACCATTTTTAGCGCAGCCGAAGAGGTGGAAAAGGCAGGCGGTAAGGCTCTGCCCATACAGCTTGACATACGCGATGAAGCCGCCAGCAAGGCCGCCATGGAACAGGCAGCAAGCCATTTTGGCGGTATAGATATCCTGATTAACAACGCCAGCGCTATTAATGTACTGCCTACCGAAAAGACCGAACCCAAGCGCTACGACCTGATGCACGACATCAACGTACGTGGCACTTTCTTTTTGTGCCAGGCAGCCATACCATACCTCAAAAAAGGCACCAACGCGCATATCCTCAACCTCAGTCCACCTATTAGCCTCAAGCCCAAATGGTTTGCCGGCCACCTGGCCTATACCATGAGCAAGTTCAATATGAGCATGATTGCCTACGGGCTAAGCGCGGAACTGAAACCCTACCGCATAGCTGCCAACGCCTTGTGGCCGCGTACCACCATAGCCACAGCCGCTGTAAACAACCTGCTGGGCGGCGAAATGCTGATGAAAATGAGCCGCACTACAGACATCATTGCCGATGCCGCATGGCACATTCTTCAAAAGCCCTCCGATACCTGCACGGGCAACTTCTTTATTGACGAAGAGGTGCTTGCCGCCGAAGGCATTACCGACCTGAGTGGCTATGCCTACGTGCCGGGCAATACCAATTTTTATACTGATTTGTTTGTGGATTAATAGATGTTATAAAAGGGATACGTGAGCGGCCGCTCAAGCCGTGTCTCGGCTCCAAAAGCCTACCAGAGCCAATATGCCCATCGGTTAGCGTAGGTCTTACTTCTACCCGCTGCCGGACACGGTGGGAAATAGGGCACGAAAACTCCCGTGACCCTGGCGGAGACACTAGAGCGGCCGTCCCTATCGGAGACAAGGGAGCGCCGGCCCAGGCAACCGATGGCCATGCTGCAGTATGGTTTGCATTTTCAAAAGGGTAGGCCTATCAACCAGCCTACCCACTTTCCCCAATTAGGCTAAATTTGCCGCCAGTCAAACACAACAGCATGGAAAATAACTTTAACCCCGACAAGCAGCATACCCTGGGTACCGCCGTTAGTATAGACGGTACCGGGCTGCATACGGGCGTTTTTACCCATATGACCCTGAAGCCTGCGCAGCCGGGCTACGGGTTTCAGTTTCAGCGTATAGACCTGCCCAACCAACCGGTAATAAAGGCCGACTGCGACCTGGTAACAGATACCAGCCGCGGAACTACCCTGGAGGCCAATGGCGGCAAAGTGAGCACTGTAGAACATATACTGGCCGCCCTGGTGGGTATGGGGGTGGATAACTGCCATATAGAAATCAATGGCCCCGAAGTGCCTATTATAGATGGCAGCAGCGCCCCGTTTATAGAACTTATTGAGGAAGCCGGAGTGGTGGAGCAGGATGCTGCCAAGCAGTGGTACACCATAGGCGAAAACATTTCCTATATCAACGAAGGCAGAAGGGTGGAAATAACTGCACTTCCTTCTACCGAATACAAAATAACCACCCTCATCGACTTCAACAGCCCCGTACTGGGCACACAACATGCGCAACTAAAGCAGGTACGCCATTTCAAAAGTGAAATTGCCCCCTGCCGAACATTTGTGTTTTTGCACGAGCTTGAAATGCTGCTTGAAAACAACCTGATTAAGGGCGGCGACATTAACAATGCTATTGTAGTGGTAGACAAGCCAATTACCGAAGAGGCTATGAACCGCCTGCGCAAAGCCTTTAACCGCGAGGATATCCATGTGCAGGGCGAGGGATACCTCAACAACCTGGAACTGCGTTACCCCAACGAGCCGGCGCGGCACAAACTGCTCGACGTAGTGGGCGATCTGGCGCTGATAGGCTACCCCGTAAAGGCCCATATTATTGCCCACCGCCCCGGCCATGCCGCCAACGTGGAGTTTGCCAAAATGGTGAAAGCCTACATTAAAAAGAATAAGCAAACCCGCGGTATACCCAACTACAACCCAACCCAACAGGCCATTTACGACCTGGCCCAAATGGAAAAAGTGCTGCCCCACCGCTTTCCATTTTTGCTGGTAGACAAGATTATTGAGCTATCCGATAACCATATTGTTGGGCTGAAGAATGTAACTTATAATGAATGGTTTTTCCAGGGGCATTTTCCCAATAACCCGGTAATGCCCGGTGTACTGCAAATAGAAGCGCTGGCTCAAACGGGTGGCATCCTGTGCATTAATATGATGCCGCCGGGGCAATACGATACCTATTTTCTGAAAATTGAGAACTGCAAGTTTAAAGCCATGGTAAGACCCGGCGATACCATGTTGCTGAAAATGGAACTGATAGAGCCCATACGCAGAGGTATATGCATCATGCGCGGTACCGTGTACGTTGGCAACAAGGTGGCTACCGAGGCCGAACTGGTGGCTCAACTGGTAAAGCGGTCTTAAGGCTTTGCCGCACAACAAAATTGAGGCGGCTGCTAAGTGATTGATTATAAGCCGGTTGTGATTTTTGCAACTGTGTGGCTAACCGTGCGGGGCATTGGTTTAACGGATATTGTATTGGTTTTTAAATCATTTTTGCCAGATTATGATTCACCCACTGGCGTATATACATCCCGATGCCCGCCTGGCCGACAATGTAAAGATTGACCCCTTTACCGTAGTGCATGGCAATGTAACCATTGGCGAAGGCACCTGGATAGGCAGCAATGTAACCATTATGGAAGGGGCTCGCATAGGCAAAAACTGCCGCATCTTTCCCGGTGCGGTTATTGCCGCCATACCGCAGGATCTGAAGTATGCCGGCGAAAAAACCCTGGTGGAAATAGGCGACAACTGCACCATCCGCGAGTTTGTAACCATCAACCGGGGTACCGTAGACCGTGGCAAAACCAAGGTGGGCAACAACTGCCTGATAATGGCCTATAGCCACATAGCCCACGACTGCATTGTAGGCAACAACTGCATTATGAGCAATAATACCCAAATGGCCGGGCACGTAATAATGGGCGACTGGGCTGTGATTGGTGGGGTAAGCGCGGTGCACCAGTACGTACACATTGGGCAGCATGCATTTATTGCCGGCGGCTCGCTGGTGGGCAAAGATGTACCACCATACATAAAAGCAGGCCGCACGCCGCTTAGCTATGCCGGGGTAAACAGCATTGGCCTCAAACGCCGGGGTTTTACCAACCAGCAAATCAACCAGATATTGGATGTGTACCGCTGCATTTACAACAAAGGCATGAACACCACGCAGGCGCTGGAGTTCATAGAAGAAGAACTGCCCATAAACGATGAGCGCGATGAAATAGTAACCTTTATCCGCGAAAGTGGCAGGGGCATCATTAAGCGCTTTACCAAAGGCGCCCTGGATGAATAACTGGTAAAATCCAATCCGGCGGCGGCTCATTACATGGAAATTTCTGCACAGCATTTAGGCAAGCGATACAACCGGCAGTGGATTTTCAGGGGATTCACATACCAGTTTGATGCCGGCAAAAGCTATGCCCTTACCGGCCCCAACGGCAGCGGTAAAAGCACCCTTCTGCAAGTACTGGCCGGCAGTACCGACAAAAGCGAGGGGCAACTGGCATGGCTAATTGACAACAAGCCTGTGGAACCTGACCACGCTTTTGCTTCTATGGCCATGGCCGCGCCATACCTGGAGTTGATAGAAGAACTCACCCTTGTTGAATTTCTGCAGTTTCATTTCAGCTTCAAAAAAATGCTGCATGGCTGGACGACCGAGCGTATAGCCGCCTACGTTGGTTTGGGTGGTGCAATGCATAAGCAAATTCGGCATTTTAGCAGTGGCATGAAACAAAGGGCCAAGCTGGCACAGGCTTTTTTTAGCGATGTGCCTGTGCTGCTGCTGGACGAGCCCACTGCCAACCTGGATGTACAGGGCGCTGCCTTGTACTGGCAAATGATAACCGAACTGGCCGTCAACCGCCTGCTGTTGATAGCCAGCAACGACGAAGACGAAATTTCCTTCTGCCATCACCGCATCAGCATTCTCGATTATAAGCCTGCTTAACTTGCGGGCATGAACAAGCACGTGTTTGGCAATTTTGACCATATACCCGAAAAGGAAATAGCTCCGGGCTTTTTGTCCAAGCTCATTCATACCAATAGCAACACCATCAATTTCATTACGGTAAAAGCTGGCAGCAGCATACCGCTGCACCGCCACATGCACGAGCAGTATTCGTTTGTGCTTGAGGGCGCTTTTGAAATGACCATTGAAGGCGACACACAGGTGCTCACCCCCGGCTGGTACTGCCTCATACCCGGCCACGCCGAGCATGGCGGCAGCGCGCTGACCGATTGCCGGCTGGTGGATGTCTTTAACCCGGTGCGGGAGGATTACAAATAAGGTCTATCGCGGATTTTTTCTAACTTGTGCCTGCATGATAATGGATACATTTATACTGCCACCACGCACCATTATGGAGGTATACAAAAGCCTGCCAGAAGGCACCCTTGCTCAGTTGATTGAAAATGAGTTGATTATGAGCCCTGCCCCTTTAGAAAAACATCAATCCATTTTGATGGAAATAAGTGCTGAAATGTTCCAATTTGTGAAGAAGCATCAAATGGGTGTAGTGCGTGTGGCGCCTTACGATGTTTACCTCGACAGGAAGAACGTGTTTCAGCCGGACTTGATTTTTGTAAGTAAGGCAAACCTGCATCTCATTGAAGCTGACGGGCTTCATGGATCGCCTGATTTGGTCGCAGAAATCCTGTCACCTTTTACTGCCAAATATGATTTGCAGGTTAAGAAAGATGTTTACGAGCGTTGTGGTGTACAGGAATACTGGCTTGTTGACCCGGCAGATAATGCAGCGATTGGATACAAGTTGGAAGCCGGTAGTTATGTTGAATTTGCTAGGGCAATTGGCGCTTTGCAGTCTGAACTTTTGGGCATTACCATTAGGTTCTGAATGGTTAGCCTTGTTTTGAAATAGCCACAGATATACAATTGCAGAACATCTTCTTTCTAGGTGAAGCCTTTAGTCTAATTATGCCTCCTTTTGATGGATATCGCAGGCAGATATTGCCATATGCAAAAAGAATCTGTGACAACTTAATATCCCCGGGCCATGGCGGTAGCCAACAGTACCATGATTGCCAACCCGGCCAACTCGGCATAGGTAAGCCTCGCCATAAGGGCTGTGCGCGCCACATCTGGTTCCCGGCCCTTCTTCAGGTCTATCCGCCAGCGAAAAAGTTTTATCATGGGGTAAAGTTCCAGCAGGAACACCAGGCCAAAAGCAGTCATTTTTAGCCAAAAGGCAGTGCTTTGCAGGTAGTGGACTGTTCCTTTTTCCAAACCCCCGAAGGCCCGCCACAGGCCCGTGCCTATCCACAGCAGGATGGCTATGCCATACAGGTTATCGGCAAAGAATACGTCGCCCAGGTCGCCTGGTTTTTTTGCGGTACTCAGCATGCGGGCACGCATCCAGCACGCCCCAAAACCAATACCCAGCGTAAGTACGTGCAGCGAACCAATAAGCCACGATAAACTCATAACGATTTGATTACATGCAAAAAATCACCTACATTGGCTATGCCTTCGTGCCTGAATCTCACCCCATACTCGCCATCAGCAAATTCAAATCGGTGTACTTCAGGTCGAAGCGCTCGCTCAGGTGGAAGTTGGTTAGGGCCCCTTTAAACATATAAAGGCCAGTGCGGATGTTGAAGTTGTTCCATACATAGCTGTCGAGGCCGCCGCCTTCCGAAACATTCAGTAGCAGTGGCATGAGCACATTGCTGATGGCATGGCTGGCGGTGCGGCTGTAGCCGCTGGGTATGTTGGGCACGCAGTAGTGAATAACGCCGTGCTTTACAAAGGTGGGTTGCTCGTGGGTGGTTATCTCGCTGGTTTCAAAGCACCCGCCCCGGTCTACGGCCACATCGATGATGACGCTGCCGGTGCGCATATTGCTCACCATTTCTTCGCTTACCACCAGGGGGGTACGTCCGCTTTGGCTGCTAAGGGCGCCCACGGCCACTTCGCAGGTTTTGAGCTGCTTGGCCAGTATGCGGGGTTCTATTACGCTGGTCCATACACGGTGTCCCATGGTATCCTGCAGGCGCTTGAGGCGGTACACGCTGTTGTCAAACACTTTTACGCTGCTGCCCATGGCCAGGGCAGCACGGGCTGCAAACTCGCCCACCACGCCGGCGCCCAATATGATAACCTTGGTAGGCGGTATACCACTAATGCCCCCCAGCAGGATGCCTTTGCCCCGGCTGGCATTGCCCAGGTAATGGCCGGCAATAAGCATGGCCGCACTGCCGGCTATTTCGCTCATACTGCGCACAATAGGGTAAGTGCCACTATCATCTTTAAGGTTTTCGAAGCTGATGGCGGTAATCTTCTTTTCCATCATATGCTCCAGTATTTCGGCCTTCATTACGCTCAGGTGTATGGGCGAAATAATCACCTGGTTCATCTTCAGGTCGGGCAGGTCTTCTTCCACCACCGGTGCGCTTTTTACCAGTATGTCGCAGTTGTAAATTTCTTTGCGCTCGTATTTAATTTTTGCACCCGCTTCGCTGTATTCGCGGTCGCTGTAGCCGCTGCCTTCACCAGCCTTGCTTTCTACCCATACATCGTGGCCATTGGCAACCAGCACCCCCACAGCCTCGGGTATCAGGCCCACCCTGTTTTCCTGAAAAGCGGTTTCCTTAGGTATGCCGATAAACAGGTCGGCATTGCGGGCTTTCACATCAAGTGTTTCTTCGAGCGTTTCGTAGGTAAACGAACCTGATATCACTGGTTTGGTGGCTGACATGGTGCGTTGGCTATAATGATAAATCTGAAAAGGTTACCGAAAATACCTGCTTGCCGGTTTTGCAGCATATATTTACTACCAACAGGCTTAGAATCAAAACTATATTAATTCGGGCGTTTTTTGTATTTGAACCTTGCGCAAGCCAGAGTTTACAGGTTCTATGTGAAGGTGCAGGGTATTTGCGGGCAGCAGGTCAGGATATTTTTCGGCCCATTCTACCAGGCACAAAGCACCGCTATATAGGGCGTCTTCCACACCCGCTTGCAGGGCTTCTTCTGCATCGCGCAGGCGGTACCAGTCCATATGCAGTATGGTGCGGCCATTGGCAGCGCGGTATTCATTTATGATACTGAAAGTGGGGCTGCCCACTGCATCGGCCACGCCCCAGTGGCGGCAAAGGGCAGCAATAAGGGTGGTTTTGCCGGCACCCATGGCCCCATGCAAGGCCACTACACCACTGGATGGAAGAAATACGGCTACCGAGGCAGCCAAATCGTCCAGTTCATCCAGGTTAAAAACCCATTCCGCTTTTTTGATCATCATGCAGCAAAGAAAAAACTTTGTGCTGAGGGTGCAGGGGTGAGATTTGTCATATTGTAACCCGTTATTATGCCTTTATTTTATGGCTTTGGCTGCATTTACAATAAGCTTACATGTCCGAACTGATTCACGATTTTGAGGCTTCCCTCTTCAGGTATATGGCTGGCGCAGGCATTCCCGCTCCCGGTTCGCCGGAAGAAAAGGAGATATTCGCTCATTTGCAAGCCAATTTTGTGGCCCAGTTTGAAAACGCTTTTCCCGACCGGTTGGCAGGCAAAACGGTGGTCATTATTCCCAGCCTTACGCTGGACCAGGAAATACTGCAAAAAATAGAAGGGGTAAACTACTACGAGGAGCGTATGCTGTGCCTGCTGCTGCTGCTGCGTATGCCTCGTACGCAAGTAGTATTTGTAACCAGTGTACCAATTGACCCCGTGGTGGTGGACTACTATCTGCACCTGCTGCCGGGCATTACAGGCTATCATGCCCGACAAAGGTTGCACCTGCTAAGTTGTTTCGATTCCTCTCAGGTAAGCCTCACCGAAAAAATTCTGGCCCGTCCGCGCCTAATGCAGCGCATACGCCAAAGCATACCCAATGGCCACCTGGCGCACATGGCATGTTTTAATGTTACAGAACTTGAGCGTACCCTGGCAGTACGGCTTCATTTGCCTGTGTATGGCTGCGACCCCGACCTGTTTCATTTGGGCAATAAGAGCAATAGTCGCAAAATATTCACTGCCTGTGGCCTGAATGTACCCGCCGGCTATGAGGACTTACACACAGAAAGTGAAATTGCCGATGCCCTCATGCGGCTGAAGGAGAATAACCCCGGCCTTCGCAGGGCGGTTATTAAAATAAATGATGGGTTTTCGGGCGAGGGAAACGCCGTGTTCAATTACGAAGGTGTGCATGCTGAAAATACTGCCACAGCCGAGCTTCAAATAGGCATGCGGGTGCGTACTACCCCCGTAGCCCAAGATCTTACATATAGTGCCTTTATGAACAAGTTTCATCAAATGGGCGGTATTGTAGAGGAATTCATAGAAGGTGACAAAAAGGAATCACCATCGGTGCAACTGCGCATCAATCCGCTTGGTAAGTGCGATGTGGTGAGCACCCACGACCAGGTGCTTGGTGGCGAAGGTGGCCAGGTGTTTTTAGGCGCCCACTTTCCGGCCCACCCCGAGTATGCTGGCGAACTTGGCAAAATGGGGCGTAAGGTGGGCGATGCGCTTCGCCAGCGTGGCGTGCTGGGCCGGTTTGGAATAGATTTCATAAGCGTGCAAGAGGGCGACCAATGGAAGCACTATGCTATAGAAATTAACCTGCGAAAAGGGGGTACCACGCATCCTTTTTTAATGCTCACCTTTCTTACCGATGGACTGTACGATGCTGAGACGGGGCTATACAATACTGCCAACGGCCAGAAGCGCTTCTATTTCTGCAGCGATAACCTGCGCGAAGACTGCTTCAGAGGTCTTACCCCTCACGACCTTATTGATATAGCCATGGTGCACAACCTGCAATACGATGGCACCGATCAACAAGGCGTAATGTTTCACCTGATTGGCGCCCTGAGTCAATATGGTAAGCTAGGCGTGGTTTGCATTGGCGATACGCCGGAACAGGCAAGTAATTACTACAGGCGTACTTGCGAAGTATTGCTAAATGAATGCTCTCAAACATAGTGACGCAATCCTGGCACTTCGAAAATTTTTTGGTAATATAATTTGCATGGCTCCGTCTTGCCATCTACCTTGTTCAACCAAATCTTCACAACATGAAACAAATTTTCCTTATCGCCGCATGTACACTCTACTTCATGTCCGGGGCTTCTGCCAAAGTACTTCGGGTAGGCTTTTTTGGCCCGCCGGTTGCCAATGTGGATTATACCTCCCTTACTCTGGCCATTGATGCTGCTGCAAGTGGCGATACCGTATATGTATTTCCGGGCGCCAATGCCAATAGCTCTTACACAATAAACAAAAAGCTTGTGCTCATTGGATATGGCAACTGGCTCAATCCCACTTCTGCACCCAAAGGCAACGCAAATCAGCAAGCTTTTGAAGGCAATTCCGCACTGGGAACCATTTATTTTCAGACTGGCAGCAATGGATCTGTTGTTACCGGTTTTTTAGGGGGGTCTATATATGTAGGCGAGGCGAATGATATTACGGTCCGCCGAAACCGAAATATATATGTTTACCTGGGTTATAGCACCCCTCAAACAAACAACAACCTGCAGATATTGGAAAACTATCGGGTTTATATAACAGGCTATTCTGCTCCAAATTATAATTTTACTAACCTCAACATCAGCAATAATTTTATTTGGTACCTAAATTTCAGCGCCGGTAATACTTACAGTGGTCTTATATCGAACAACCTTTGGAGTTATAGTGCGGTGGAAACAGACCCTGAAATAAATTCTTCTCCCAGCCAAATTGGCCTTGCCAGCGGAGCAATGCTTTTGCAAAACAATGTTTTTGCCAGTTTTACCGATGCTAATCCTGCAAGCAACTACAACTACTTCACATTTAACGATGCAGGCAATTCTATTTTTAATTATAATGTAATGCTTGCCGGATACAATCTGGGTGCATTTACAGGGGCGGGTACAGGCAACACTTATGTGCAGTCAAACAATGCCTCCAGCATCTTTGAAGGCTTTCCTACAACTGGCAGCCGTAGTGCCGATGACAGGTGGGTACTAAAGGCCGGGAGCCCCGCCCTGGTGGCCAACAGGCCGGGCAGCTCTGTAAACGCAGGTATTTTTGGAGGCCCTAATCCTTACAAACTCAGTACCATTCCACCCATACCCACCATTTACAGCCTCAGCAGTCCCGATGGAAACAACCCTGCCGGCAGCAGCATTCAGATTAATGTAAGTACCCGTGGTAACAATTGATGCCGATGATTTGAAAATGGGCGTCAAGCTTGCATATAGGTATACCCAAAAAAGCAGTATCCATTTATCACAATCATGTTGCCGGTATGAAAAAACGCATTATGAGAGAGGGCTGGATGATAGCCACAGTTTTTGTAGCCGCGTGCATTACAACGTGGGGCCAGCCGGTAATTAACCGCATAGAATACTATGTGGATACCGATCCTGGTTATGGGCTGGCTACATTGGTACCGGCTGCCGCCGCTGCCAATATCACTACCAATTTTTCGATAAGCTTTGCCCCGCTTGCCGAAGGGGTGCATGTGGTGGGTGTGCGCAGCCGCGACGAAAACGGTATTTGGAGCCACGATAACCGCTGGGTTTTTTTAAAACCCTATTCGTCAAATAGCAGTGGCCCGGCACCGCACATAGTGCGGCTTGAATATTTTGTGGATACAGACCCGGGCTATGGCAATGGTATGCCGATAACTATAACCCCCGGTCAGGATATTGGCAATGCTGTAATAAATTTAAGCCTGATACCGCTGAACCCGGGGGTTCATGTACTGGGTGTAAGGAGCAAAGATGCCAATGGTGTGTGGAGCTACGATAACCGGTGGATTTTTCTGAAGCCATACCCCACCAGCAACTCCGGTGCCGTTCCAAACATTACCAAGGTGGAGTATTACCTGGATACCGACCCAGGCAAAGGAAATGCCACAGATGTACCAATTACGCCCGGTGCTGATGTAGCAGCGGTACCCATCAGCCTGGGCCTGACAGCCTTGCAAGAAGGCGTGCATACATTTGGTGTGCGCAGCCTCGATGCCAATGGTGTGTGGAGCCAGGATAACAGGTGGCTTTTTCTGAAACCTCATACGGCGTCAACTACCGGCCCGGTGAGCCCTGTTTCTCAAATGGAATACTACATTGATTCCGATCCGGGTTATGGCAAAGCCGTACAAGTGCAACTGACTCCGGGCGAAGATTTGGCAGCCAAGCCCATCGCCGTCAATATCAACAACCTGGCAGCTGGGGCCCATTATGTGTACATGCGTACCCGCAATGCCAATGGGGTGTGGAGCCAGGATTACCGGTGGAACGTTAACCTGGCAAATAACCTGTCGGGCAATTCTGCACTTGTAAACAGCTTTGTGGTGGGGCGGGCCTGCAACGAAGGCACCATAACCCTGGGCTACCAGGCAAGCGGCGCCTTCAACAGCGGCAACCAGTTTGTAGCCCAGTTGTCTGACGCTACCGGCAGTTTTGCAAACCCGGTAAACATAGGAAATGTAACAACTACCTTGCTAACCGGCCAACTGCAAATAACATTGCCGCAAAATGGCGCGCCGCCTTCATCTGCCTACCGGGTACGCATCAACAGTACTAACCCGGCTACCACCGGCGAAGCCAGTCGCATGCCGTTTACCATTTATAAATACGTTATTGGAAAAGACACAACCGTTTTTGTGAGGTGCGAGTTTGACACATACAACCTTAACAATATCAACAACTTTGTATTTGAGGGTGGCAGCGCTGTTTGGAATATTGCCGACCCCACGCAAGCCCCCGTAGGCACACACCTCATTTATGCAGTAAGCGCTATTGGCTGCAAAGACACAGCAGCAGCTACAGTAACCCAGGAAGCCAATGTATGGACTGGAACCGCCAACAACAATTGGTTTAATCCTGCCAATTGGAGCCGTGGTAAGGTGCCCACAAACGTAACACATGTGATTGTAAACAGCGGTACGCCCAACCCCTGTGTGCTAAGTGGAGCCAATGCTACAGTGGCAAGTGTACGCCTCAATGGGGGTGCTTCCATAAGCATACAGCCTGGGTTTAACCTGGTAGTGATGGGCACCTGCAACAACCTGCCTGCACCATAAGGAAGGGTGCCTGCGCACGGCTGGCTTTGGTTTCATAAGCACAAGCAGCACTAAAATGTTGGGAGCTTTTTCAAACAATGGTGCTGCCCAAATGAGATGGTACAGTTATGCTTTGATGGGCATCAATACTTCGTCTTCCGAGGCAGCGTTGCTATTGTGCCGGCATTTCAGCTCATTTTTCATTGCGGTTGTTTGCATTGGCGCTTTAAAGTGATTCAATATAGAAAATATGGGGCTCGGTAATCGATTGGCCGTGAGGGCACTTCTAAAAACGGCCCAGGCAAGACTTGCCGAACAAGTACCCCCGGAGTCCCGAAGAGATTTAGGGATAAGGAGGTTACGAGAAAGGCGCAATGCAGCATCAGGGCTTTTAAGAAGTATTATTGATTAAAATGCGATGGCTTAGCAGTAGTGCCAATACAAGAGCCTAGTTAGCCGTTAAAACCACCTTTTTAATTGCGTCTGGATGTACCTTCATACCCTATAACCTTCAATTCTTTACGTATGGTATCTTCCTTTATGATTCGTGGTATTGCGTTTGTAATTTTCAACGTTTTGATCCTTAGCCATGCAACAAAACTGCAGGCACAGAGCAAAGAAGAAACCCGTGCCAACGTAGCTGCCGCAGTTGCCGCTCAGCGTTTTATAATTACTGCCCAATCGGCCACCGGGCAAAAAGGGCGTACAGTAAACCTTACGGGTGCACCCAATACCATCCTGGTTACCAAAGATACCTTCCAGTGCTACCTGCCCTACTACGGCCGCTCGTACAACGCCTCTATTGCATATACCGGCAGCGGCGGTGTGGAATGTGCCACCACACAATTTACCTGCGAAACAAAACCCCGCAAAAAGGGCGGCTGGGAACTAACGATAAAACCTGCCAACCACAACGATGTACAAAACATGGTACTTACCATTGGCCCCGATGGCTATACCACAGCAAATGTTACTTTACTCAACCGCTCGCCCATGACCTACTATGGGGTACTTGCACCTCGTAATCCATAATTTGTGCATGAACCCGGTTAATAAGTGTGTTATTTGATTGTTGCGTGTGTTGCGGCGATACACAAAAGCCAATACCTTTCGGCAGTGCCAATATACAGCCCGTTATGAAAAATAAATTTTGCGGCCTGGTGCTCCTGCTTTGCTGCAAGTGTGCTATTGCCCAACTTCCCGAATCTGTACGCCTGCCCAACGGCTGGATGCTGTCGCCGGCCGGCAAAAGCCTGCCCCTGGGTGACCTGCCGCTTAATATGGTTGTAAGCCCCAATGGAAAGTTTGTAGCCGTTACCAACAATGGGCAAAGCATTCAAAGCATTCAACTGTTTGATGCAAAAAAGGAAACACTGTTGGATCAGGCAGAGGTATCCAAAAGCTGGTACGGCCTTGCGTGGAGTAGCAACAGCAATTACTTGTATGCCAGCGGTGGGCATGACAATAAGATACTGCGCTATACCGTAACAAGCAAAAAGTTGGTATTGCAGGACAGCCTTGTACTTGCAAAGCCATGGCCGGTAAGGGTTGGCCCCGCAGGCCTTGCGCTGGATGATGCACAAAACAAGTTGTATGTGGTAACCCGCGAAGACAGCTCCCTGTATATTTTTAATACCATAAGCAAACAGGTGGAAGCCAAAACAAGTCTTGGTTCCGAAGCCTATGGCTGCCTGCTTTCGCCCGATAAGAAAACTTTGTACATAAGCGTGTGGGGCGGCGACAGGATTGCTATTGCTGATGCGGCTACAGGCACTGTTACCAAAACCATTGCAGTGGGCGACAACCCGAACGATATGGCAATCTCGCGCAACGGCCGTTACCTGCTGGTGTGCAATGCCAACGACAACTCGGTAAGTGTAATTGACCTGCAGGCTGGGCTGGTAATTGAAGCGCTGAATACAGCCCTTTACCCCAATGCGCCATCGGGTAGCACGGCCAACGCCTTAATACTGAGCGCGGACGAGAAGACCTTATATGTGGCTAATGCCGACAATAACTGCCTTGCCGTATTCGATTTTTCCAATCCGGGCTTCAGCAAAAGCCTGGGCTTTATACCCACAGGCTGGTACCCAACCAATGTAAAAGTTGTTGGTAAAAAACTTTGGGTTGCCAACGGCAAGGGCTTTACCAGTAAGGCAAACCCTCTGGGCCCCACACCGCTGAAGCCGCGTAGTGCCGCACGCCACCTGGGCGATACCGCAGCCTTGGCCCGCGACCAGTATATTGGCGGACTTTTTAAAGGCACACTCAGCATTATTGAGTTGCCTAAGCCTCAGCAACTGGCGCAATACAGTGCCCAGGTGTACAAAAACACGCCTTACAAAAAGGAGCAGGAAACCAGCGATCAGTACCTGGCGCAAAACCCCTTTGGCAACCAAATGCCTATTCGCCACGTGTTCTACATTATTAAAGAAAACCGCACCTACGACCAGGTTCTGGCTGATGTACCCGGCGGCAACGGAGATACAAGCCTGCTGCTGTTTGGAGAAAAGATTACCCCAAACCAACATAAGCTGGTCAAAGGCTTTGTACTGCTCGATAATTTTTACTGCGATGGCGAAGTGAGTGCCGATGGGCACAATTGGAGTATGGGCGCTTATGCCACCGACTACCTGGAAAAAACATGGCCCAGCAGCTATGGCGGCAGG